>ENA-OUOW01001792-OUOW01001792.1-human-gut-metagenome-genome-assembly--contig:-NODE-1792-length-13447-cov-4.369250_pt1 | contig 13447 bp, 9 predicted proteins | sample MGYA00237938_ERZ548769 | MGnify/ENA primary metagenome ERZ548769 (study PRJEB26490, sample SAMN05356870) | human gut metagenome | biome: terrestrial biome; feature: human-associated habitat; material... | reverse complement strand
CGCGGACATACTCTACCGCTTCATTGGACATATCATCCAGCGCATTCTGGTATTCCTTCATCTTCTGCTGCATTTCCTTTCCTGTCATTGCCATCATAATGAGAAAGCCCAGAAGTACCGGCGCCAGGCTCAAAAGACCCAGTCTCCAGTCAAACACAAACAGCAGAACCAGAAGACCGCAGGGGGTTGCGAGGGCGTTCGCACGGTCCGGGAGCTGGTGCGCCAGATAGGTTTCCGTAGCGGCGCTGGATTCATTGACGATTTTGCGCAGCTTACCGCTGCCAAAATGTTCCGCAAATCCCAGGGGGAGTTTTACGATATGGTTCATGGATTGCAAACGCAAATTGGTGGCAATACGGAAAGCGCCCAGATGGGAGCACATCAGCCCGGCGATGTACACCAGTACCGCAATGACCGCAAACAGCACCGCCATCCAGCCGTTGTGGGTCAAATTCTGCGCGCGGCTGAAATTCGGAGCAACTTCCAGCACTTCACGCATGACCTGCCAGATAAAATAATATGGCACGAGTGCAATCAATGCGCTGATTGCGGAGAGGATCCAGGACGCATAGGTCAGATATCGGTAACTTCCCGCAATCATGAGCAGACGTGATAAATTGGATTGTTTTTTCAAGAGAATTCCTCCTTTGCCTTTCATTTATGATACAGAGGACAATGATGCGTCCTTCTTATATCCAATTCAGTTAGCTTAAACTAACTATGAGTCAAAAATTATAGGGCGCTATTGCCCCATAATTTTCATCCATCCTGCGGTGTAAAAGGCCCGCATTTGTCTTACATAGTTTTCCGCGTCGGGAAGCGGCATTTCATGGATAATGAGTTCAAAAAAGGTATGAAACATCCCGGTGATCAAAATGTGCTCCAGATTTGGGTCAAGCGGCGGAGAAGGCCGGCCTAATTCCTCCAGCACTCTTTGATAAGCGTGCGTCCCCTCCACTTCAATTTTCACCATCTCATCAATCAGCCCGGAAAAGCGGGTTCCCTCGGAACAGCAGAGGATGAGCTTACATTCTTCCAAATGCTGATAGGCATAATGCAGCATATCAAACATGCATACACCTGATATATCGCTCATCACGTCCGGCTGCCGCTCGTGGGGTAGATCGGCAAATTGCTTCTGAGCGTCCTTAAAACGATCAATCAAGTACTGATAATGCTCGCCAACCAGTGCCTCAAAGAGTTCTTCTTTGCTTTTATAATAACCGTAAAAGGCTCCCAGCGTCTTGCCCAAAGATTTGACGATATTCCGCAGGGAAGCGTCCTTGTAGCCTTTTTGCAAAAACTCCGCCTTTGCCGCCTCGTGGATTTGATCCAAGGTTGTCAGATTCTCATCTATGGTACACACCTCCCTAAAAATATAGCAGTGCTATATATCACTGCTATATTATAGCTGCCCGTAAGCTGAATGTCAAGTGTTTTTGCATTTTTTATGTTTGAAGCGGGAAAGATAACTAAGGGTGACGGAATGAAATATAACAATTTAAAATCTTTACTTGAAACCAGCAGCAGTGCCAGAAAGTATTTTCTTTCTCTCCCTGTTTCTCTGCAAATTACATTACATTCCCAAAATCGGTATATTCATTCATTAGAACAATTACATCGGTACGCTTATCTTGCACAAGAATATGAACGATATTGCCAAATTGCAGATGGAAAATAAATAAGACAAATTAGGATGAATAAAAAGAGAGAAACCACACGAAGGTTTCTCTCTTTTGGCTGTCCGGCTATATACAATAGTCATTATCCCGTTTTGGTTTCGGCAGAGCACTCATACTCCGCAGGCTGACGCCAAGCGTGGAAATATTGTGCAGTGCAGCCGACGCCGCAGGAGACAAAATCCCCGCCAGCCCCAAACCTATCAGCGTGCCGTTAAACCCGATGACAAACCGATAGTTTGACTGTATTCTCTCCATCAAAGCCATTGCAATCGCACGCAGCTTGACAAGTTCCCAAAGACTTTCCGCCGCAATGGTAATATCAGCAATTTCTCTGGCAATCGCCGCACCGTCACTGATGGCAATTCCCGCATCCGCTTCTGAAAGGGCGGGAGAGTCGTTGATACCATCTCCGACCATTAAAACGACATGTCCTTCTCTGCGCAAATCGGCTACATATCTCGCTTTATCCGCAGGAAGAACCTCAGCGCAGAACATGTCAACCCCTAAGCGGTTTGCAACCGCAGATGCCGTCCGATAGCTGTCACCTGTCAGCATAACGGTTTTTTCAATCCCCAATGCGCGCAGTGCAGTCAATACTTCTTTGGCTTCACTGCGCAGCGGATCGGAAATACAGATTACCGCAGCAAGTTCTCCGCCAATCGCCAAATACAAATGCGAATATTCCTCGGGAAGATGATCAAAACGCTCCTGTTCATTTAGCGGAACAGTCACTCCCTCATCTTCAAAAATAAAATGAGCACTTCCAATCAATACCTTCTCTTCATTCACTGTGCTGGCAATACCATGAGCCACTATGTATTCTACCTTGGAATGAAATTCTTCATGGGATAGCTCTCTGCACTGCGCTTCCTGTACTACGGCGTTTGCTATAGAATGAGGGAAATGCTCCTCCAAACAGGCTGCAAGGCGCAGCATATCCGACTCGTCTCGTTCTCCGAAAGTGATAATCTGCGCAACCTTCGGACAAGCATGTGTTAATGTACCTGTTTTATCAAATATAATGGTATCCGCAGCTGCCACCGCTTCTAAGAACTTGCCGCCTTTTACAGTGATATGTTCTTTTCCGGCTTCCCGCATGGCAGAAAGCACCGCCAGCGGCATGGAAAATTTTAACGCACAGGAGAAATCCACCATAAGTACCGACAAGGCCCGCAGGATATTTCGTGTCAGCAGAAAGCTCAAGATACTGCCGGCAAAGGTATACGGAACCAATTTATCTGCAAGGTTAGCCGCTTTGCTTTCAGCTGCCGATTTCATCTGTTCGGATTTTTCAATCATGGTTACAATTTGATCATATCGACTGGAACCCATAGCTTGTTTTACTTCCAGTATGCACTCGCCTTCTTCTATGACAGTACCGGCATACACGGTGTTTCCCGGGTGTTTTACGACCGGTACAGACTCTCCAGTCAAAGAAGCCTGATTGACTGTGACTTCCCCCTCGGCTAAGATACCGTCCATAGGAATCATACTCCCGGTACGAATCACGATTTTGTCACCTGGGCGGATATCTGATACTGCTGTCAGAATTTCTGATTCCGGTGTCTTCAGCCATACCCGATCCACATTCAGGGCCATACAGCGGGCCAAGTCTTCCATTGATTTTTTTCTGGTCCATTCTTCTAACAGTTCGCCCAGTTCCAACAGAAACATGACAGTTCCTGCTGTTCCGAAATCTTTGCGAAATGCGGAAATTCCTATGGACAATGCATCCAGCACATCTACCTTCAGTTTTCCTCTCCAAAGACAGTGGATACCTCTCTTCAAAAAAGGGAGCATATGCCATACAATTCGTGCGATCTGCAATGGTTTCGGCAAAAAGAGCATAGACGCTGCTTTCAGTACCACTTTTCCGACCAGCTTTTCCTGAAATTTACGGTTTAATTCACGGCTGCTGTGCAGTGGCAAAGTGATTTGTGATTGCGCTTCCTGCAAGTTAAACTCACGGATAGCCGCCAGCACTTCCTTACGTGACCCGGAGTATTGCAGAATCACACACCCGGTGCGTTCATGGACAGTTACTTGTGTGATCCATGATTTCTTTTGAAACCAATTTTCCAGCACATCTGCTTCCTGCAAAGTCATTTTTTTCTGACTGATTCGAAAACGGATACGCCCTTTGCTTTCGTGTAAAATAATTGCCTTCATTTGTCGCTTCTCCTTCATAAAAAAAGAGCCGTATCAACGGCTCTTTTCTGTTACTCTTCCTCAGAACTTTCAAGTTGTGCGGCTGCCGCTTCTTCCGCTTCTTTTGCAGCTCTTTCTTCATTCAGATCCTTGGCAGAAGCTAAAATGTCCGATGCGTTTTCCTGCACGGTTGTAACAGTCTCCATAACATAATCTTTCATACGCAGCCCTGCGGCTGTTGCGTGAACATATGCTTTTTTAGCGTCTTTGCTGGACAGCAGTTTAATTCCAACCGATCCAAAAAGCGCGCCCCCCACAAAAAGAGCCAATTTATTGTATAAACTCATATAGAATCTTCCTTTCCGTTATTTTCTTTTGTATCCCGTAATCATTACCATAAGCAGGCAAATTACGGCTCCCCATGCCCAAAAACGGTGCTGTTTCAACCAGATCCCTCCTTCATAGATTTTGTCTAATTATTATAACAACTTTAGCTAAATCATTCTTTTGGAAACAGACAAAAATCAACGGAATCAGACCTATTTCGATATTGTCTCGGTGTACAGGTATAACATTTTTTAAAAACCACATTGAATTGACTCAAACTGGAGTACCCGACAGCCTGTGCAATTTCAAGAACTGTCATAGAGGTATAACAAAGAAGCTCAGCCGCTTTTTCCATACGTTTATGTGATAGCCAAGTGTATACTGGCTGACCATAAATATTGCGAAAATATTTTTTTAATGTAGTAGGGGATATATAAAACTTGTGGCACAAATAATCAATTGTTATTTTTTCGTCCAGATGCATCTCCATATAATTGCAAATCTCATTTATCTCTTCTCTTATTACCTTGCTTATTTTCAGATTATCCTTATCTTTTGGATACAATGTTCCTGTACTCAGCAGAAACAGTAATTCTACCGACTTCCAAACGCAGTATCTGCTTTTTTGTAAGTCTTCCATTTTCACGATTTCAGAAAATGCAGAAAAAACCCAAGATGAGCCATGAATAACAGCACATCCATCTTGCTCATCCATATATTTTTTTACCTCAAGAGTATTCAATTTTAAATCTCCCATCATGCGGCATAGGGAATATAAACTTTCTTTTGCCATAGCCGCATCTACGGATACCAATACTCCTGCCAAATCCGCTGTACATGCGACAGAATACAATGAAGATATCCCAGATAGTAAAAGAATTTCCTGCTTTCTTACAACAACCACACGATTCCATTGCTGTTTGAGTACAACATGACCTGCAAAACAAAAGAAGACTTCAAAGTGAAGTGGCTGCAAGGATATCGGGATAAATGGATCATTTGTATTGCCTTGAAGACGAAAATTGCAAACATCCACACCTGTTATTATTGTTTCCCATAAGGCTTTTTCACCTCGGATACTTTTCAAAAATTCTGTTAACACATAGTTTCTTCTCCCTTCTAATAGCAATTATGTCATGTGATAGAATGTAGTTATCGATGACTAACTACATTCTATCACAATTCCTGTATGAAAGCAAGAACAGCACAATTGATATCATAAATAGAATAGCCTTTTTATTCTTTCGCTTTAAAATATCCAAGCGCATCGGTACGCTCTCCATTTTGCCAGACTTCAAAATGCAGGTGGTTTCCGGTAGAATTGCCGGTGGTACCGACATATCCGATCACTTCCCCCTGTTTCACTTTCTGACCTACGGTCACGCAGATAGAGGAGCAGTGGGCATACAAGGTGTCAAAAGTATCATTGTGGCTTATCTTGATATGATATCCATATCCACCGCCCCAAGAGTCGATGGCATTGGCAATGGTAACTGTGCCATCTGCCGCTGCCAGAATCGGTGTACCACCCGGCGCTCCAATATCGGTTCCGCTGTGGTAGGCAATTTCTCCAGTAAAGGGGTCCTCACGGTATCCAAACCATGAGGTAATGGTATAACTTTGCGGAAGAGGCCATTGGAAAATCCCAGTCCCTTCCCAATCAGTATTTGGATTCATGATCTGACCACCGCCGCTGCTAAAACCGCCCAGTAGCTCTGCCCAAAGATTCTGGTTTTCCGGCTCCGACATTAAAGCAAGATATTCATTTTGTCTGGCATTGAAATTGTACTGCTGCGCCATTTTCTCCGCTGTTTTATGTGTTAGAGAGATTTCCAGAATAGTTTCCGTTACCGTTTCGGTATGGGTAGTTTCTTTTCCGTCCTCGTCTACTTCGGTAACTTCCACTTCATGGCTCTCGGTACGGGTGCTGGAAGACACTGCATTCATCTCCCACATAATATCCCGCAGCTGCTGAACTTGAGTGTCATCCAAAGAAGCCACCTGCGCACCATCTTCCGCACCAGTTACCTTTGCTGAAAAAACAGCGAGAACATCTTCCCAATTGATAGAAAGCACTCCGTCATTTGAAGTAAACTCCACCCGATCATGGCTATTGCTATCTTCAATTTCTTGAATGTGTGCCTGAAATTCCCCGTTTAAAGTTGTCACAGCCTGTGTAACGCTGGTGCCGGTTCCCGTAGAATCCGAACCGAAAAACAAACCAAAACAAGAGCCGACGATCAGGGCAATCAAACAAATTAACAAGATTATCACTACAGCTACCCAACCTCCGGCAGCGATGGCGGCAATCAACCCTTTTACAGCCGCAATGGTTGCTTTAACTGCTACTATAGTTACACGGACTGCCGCTTTAACTCCTGCAATTGTTGCTTTCGCAGTAGCCTTGGCGGCCTGTGCGGCTTTTTGTGCCGCTTTTGCAGTGGCCTGCGCTGTTTTCTGCGCTGTCTTGGCTGCCTGCTGTGCAGTTTTTGCCGACTGCTGGGCAGTCTTGATGCCTTTCGTACCATTCTTCACACTTTTCATAGAACGACTGGCGGTTTTTACTGCTTTTTGAGGTTTCCCTTTGACAGCCTTGGCAGCGGTATTTTTGGTTCGTATTTTAGAAGCGGTATCCTTAGTGGTCTCCGCTGCTTTGCTGCCAGCGTTTTTCGCTTCTGAAAGGGTACGGGAAATTTCTCTTTTTTCTTTGACTTTCCGGGCAGTGGTCTGCGCCAGTTTTTTTCCGCCCCGATAGGTAAGGTTAGCACTCTTTTTGACGGCGGTTTCGATACCGGACAGCATCTGATCCCCGGCGCTGTTGGCGGGGGCGTTGGAGGTTTCTCCCTGCTGGCTGGCAAAAGGTGTTGCCTTCAATTCCGATACGGCTTTCTCCTTGGATTTCAGCCATGCATCCTTCATTGCGGTTTTCGGGGCTTTGGCGGCATTATCCAAAAGCCTTGGTTTTCCACCTTCCGGTTTGGTCTTAATTTCTTTCAATGGCATACCTCCTAAAAAAGATACAGGGAGCCAAAGGAGGCTCCCTGCTGCGATGTTGTTTCATGTATGGGTTTACACTCCCCTTAGTGCTTCGTCCGGCTTGGTGGTCATCAGCTGATACAGACGGGTATTGCGGGGGAAGCTGTTTTCAAACGGTACAATGTTGCCAGCACAGCGGATGAGACCGCAGCCAGCCGCCACATTGGTGATGTAGCCGAGCTGGGTGTCCGAGATATGGAGCAGATTCGCCAGTTCATCCCGATCGGTGGAGGACTGGTTCAGAAGGAGCAGGAACTCCGAGTTTGCCAGCATCAGGCGGGCAGTATCGGAACGGAGCAGCTCCTCGACGTTCTGCGTCAACCCTGTCACAAGCCCGTTATATTTTCGGATACGCTTCCACAGCTTGTAGAAAAAATCGGCGCTGTACTGGTAGCGGAACAGCAGATAAAACTCATCGGCAAATACCCATGTGGTTTTTCCTTTCTTCCAGTTTTGGATCACACGGTTGAAGATCGCATCGAGGGTGACCAACATCCCGATGGGCATGAGCTGTTCGCCCAATTCACGGATATCATAGGCGATGATGCGGGCTTTGGTATCCACGTTGGTGTGCTGGGCAAAGGTATTCAAACTGCCGGTAATAAACAGCTCGGAGGAAAGTGCCAATCCTCTGGCTTCCGGCTCCGGCTGCTTTAAGAGGGAATGGTACAGATCTTTCAGCGTGGGAGCTTCACCCTCATAGTTGTTTGCCATGTACTCCCGGTACACATCATAAGTACAGCGGTCCAGAATAGATTTCTCTTTGGCAGACACACCGCCTGCCCCTACTAACTGCTCGAACAGCGAGAGAATGAATTCTGATTTTTCAATCAGCGGGTTGCGTTCGTCACCGTAGGCTTTGTCCATATCAAGGGCGTTCAGGTGGGTGTTGGAAGCTGCGGAAATCCGAATAATTTCCCCGCCAAGTGCTTCTACCAAGAACCCAAATTCCGACTCCGGGTCCAGAATCAGGATATCATCATTGGTGGACAGCGCAATGCTCACGATTTCTTCTTTGGCGCTGAAGGATTTGCCGGAACCGGAAACACCAAGGCGGAAACTGTTCCCGTTTAAGAGCTTGCGGCGGTCGGCTACAATCATGTTTTTGGAAACAGCGTTCTGCCCATAGTAGATGCCCCCGGTCTGCATGATTTCCTGTGCTCGGAATGGGATCAGCACAGCGGTGCTTTCGGTGGTCAGGGTACGGATGGCTTGGATTCTGCGCAAACCATAAGGGAGCACGGTGTCCAGCCCATCCTTCTGCTGCCAGCGCAGAACACTCATCTGGCACAGATGTTTTCTGGCTGTAGTGAGGATCGTTTCTGTATCACTGTCCAATTGTTCCTTGGTGTCAGCCAGATGGACCATGGTCACGAGACCGAACATCATTCTTTGGTCCCTATTGGTCAGATCGTCCAGCATTTCCTTGGTTTCTTTTCGCTGCTGTTCCATGTCGTAAGGAAGAACAGCGGAAAAGTTGTTGGCTGCGTTCTGCTTTCGCTGCCAGTTTGCCGCATTGGTTTCCACACCCAAGAGCTTGTTCTGGATTTCCCTTACTGCTTCATCGGTGGGAACAGGCAAAATGTCAATGGAGAGCATGAGGCTGCGGTCCATATCGCAGAGTTCAGCAATCATGGAATCCTTGATATAGCTGGCGTACCCCTGTAAATACAAAACCCTGCCCCAGCGGTCGTTCAGACGGAAGTGATCTTTCTGGAATTCCATGCTGTCCGGGCAAAGCCAATCTTTGAAGCTGTGCCCCTTTTTCATCTGTTCCTTGAGATCAAAAGCAAAAGCGGCCGGTTCATTACCCTTAAAGAAATCTCGGAACACCTGCAGGCGGGTTCCGGCGTCCAGTTCCCGTCCAATAGAGGAAAGCTGGGACAAATGGGTGATCAGATCCGTACCCACACGGGAGAAATAGGTGCGGGCTTCATCGATATTCCGTTTCGCTACCGTGATGGTGATGTAACGGTCCTGCACCACACTGTTGTTGGTACCGGTTACCTTTGAGAGCAGCATTTCGTTGTACTCTTTGCGGAAATGGTCCAGCCCGTCCTCTTTCATCGGAAGCAGCAGGGATTTCTCAAATTCCGCTTTATTAATTTTCCGGTTGTTGATGGTGATCTTGGCGCTGGCACCGGAATCCAGCGCATTGAGGAGCTCTGAGTAATCGAGAAACATCGCTGTCTTGTCCTCTTTTCCGGCGATTTGATAGTTAATATCGGTAAAGGAAAAGGTTTTGGAAAACCTGCTTCCTACCTGAAAAATCCCATCCGGCCAGATACGCTGGATGGGGATGGCGTCCTGTACGGACTTCGGGATTGTGAGTTTCTCTTTCTCTAATTTCGTTGCTTTGAGAAGCGTTTTGATAATAGGCATCCTTCCTTTCAGTGCGAAAAATGAAAAAGGTTACTGTTCTTTCCCAGCAGGTGGCTGAGACTTACGCTTTTTCCTTTTGCGTGGCGGCTTTTCGCCCTCTGCAATGGCATCCTTTAAGGCGTCGTAGTAGAGATTCTCAGATTTGAACACAAGCTTTTTCGGATACAGAAATTCCGACTTGAACCAAGCCCATGCCACTTGTTCGGCGGTCATCCCATGGTACTTAAAGAAGCCGCAGGCAGCGAATGGAGCTGCTCCAAGAATGCACATCCAGCCAACTTCTTCGCTACCAATCAGCGGGCGCAAACCAAAATACAGACCGACTGCCACGCCGACCGCAAGCAAAGAACAGATAAACTGCCGGGTAGATAGCCCAAAAAAGATGGACTCCTGATAATCCCGGATTTCCTTTGGCACTTTTACTTCGATATCGCTTCACTCCTTTTGGGCCTACAGCCCCAATAATTCTTTAACGATCCTATCGCTCATCCGCACAGCGCCCACCAAAACCAGCAGGTTGAAGATTAACTCACCCACATAACCCCAAACGGCGGTTACCGCTGAAACATTGGGGTCTACTGCAGGCGGAGAAGCCGCCATGACAGAAAAGATAATGCAGGCCAGCGCAATGATGGCTCCTTCCAGACACACTCCGGCATAGGAACGCAGGAAGTTTTTGCCCACATTGCTGGTGGTTTCTCCGGCAAAGGTAGACATGGGGATTGGTGCGATAGCTGTGTACAGTAGGGTAAGCGCCCAACGCCTTGCCGCATTCCTGCGGTAGGTTTCCAAACGCTCCCCTCCAAACCGGACGTACACCTCTCGATGTATCCGGCTTTCCAGATATCAGTCTAACTTTCCATTGTGCAGCTTTACATGGCAGGAATGGCATAGGGCCATTGTCTTGCGCCTGCGCGCAATCATATGGCGCTCCCATTCCGCCTTACCACTTAAATCTTTCAGTTTTCGGACATGATGGATTTCAATATCCTCTGTTTCGGCTCCGCAGAACTCGCATACATGGCCCTCCAGTCGGTCTGTCAGACTTGTATAGCGGCGGTTCTCATTTGCTCTGCCAATAATGTCCGGGTTTTCCGTCACAACAACTCTGCCGTTGCGCCGCATACCCTGATTGTAGAACACCACGGACTTTGTCCCGTTTTTCGTTGGATAGGATACGGTGAAGTCCCCGTTGTGGCAGTATTTGCGGATGATTTTTCGCATACTTGTCCGATACTTTCCAGCGAAGGTCTTGTACATGCTGAACTTCATCACATAGAAGAAGGAGTTCAACACCGTTGCGTTGTTTGCCAGCCGATAATAGTTGTACATTCCCCGCACTTCTGCATTGTACTGGTTCAGAATCTCAATATCATCCAGGCGTATCAGCCCCGGACGCCGTACCGGTTCCCATACCTCTTTGTTCCCATGGGCTTTGTCGTAGCTGATTTTCAGGGTGCCATAGGAGAGCAGGCGGTTCAGCCATTTTTCCTTGGGTATATAGAGTTTAACCTTGCCAGAATAAATGCGCTGGACAGCGCCCTTTGAGGTGCGGATGCAGTTTCGGTCCTGACTAATTGTAATCAGATATCCGAGAAAACGGGCGAAATCATTGCCGTGGGTGATGAGTGTTTTTTCCGGTGACATCTCCAGATGAAGGCGCTCCCTGATGAACGCTCCCACATCGGATTTGACCTGCCTTGCATCCTCTTTGCTTCCAATCACACCAATCAGGAAGTCGTCGGCATAGCGGACGTAAACAACCCGCTTGTATTCCGTGTCCATGGGATCGCTGTAAGGAATAGAGCGCAGCTGGCTATTAAGTTCCTTTATCTGCGCCATGACCTCCCGACGTTTTTCCTCACTGATTTTTGCTCCATTGCGTTTTAGCCATTCCTGTTTTCCGCGCCGGACATCTAACGGCTTTTTGTAGGCCGGGTTGATTTTCCGTTTTGTGCCGCGGTTAAAGGTCTTGGCATATTCCGCCATGAACACGTCCAATTCATTGAGATAGATATTCGCCAGGATTGGACTAATCAGCGACCCTTGCGGGGTGCCGGAGTAGGTGTTGTAGTACACCCAGTTTTCCATATATCCCGCTTTCAGGAATTTCCAAATCAGGCCGATGAAATGCTCATCCGCAATGCGTCTGCGCAGTATCTGCACCAGCACATGATGGTCAACATGGTCAAAGCACCCTTTGATGTCGCCCTCAACAAACCATTTGACCCCCGTGTAATTCCGCTTGATATATTGCAGGGCTGTATGACAGCTCCGCTTTGGGCGAAATCCATGGGAAGTAGCACAGAAGGTAGGTTCGTAGATACTTTCCAGTATCATGCGCACCACCTCTTGTACCAGCTTGTCGTCAAAGGACGGAATACCAAGGGGGCGCGTTTTACCGTTTGCTTTCGGGATATACGTTCTTCTGGCCGGTTTCGGCTGATAGCTGAAATCCTTCAATTTTTGAATAAGGGCTTCAATTCGCTTCATACTCATGCCGTCGATTGTTTTCCCATCGCTTCCTTCTGTCATGTTGCCTGGCTTTGCTTGAATACGTTCATACGCCAGCAGATAAAATGCCGGATTGTACAGGTTTCGATAGAGCCTTTGATAGTGGTAATCTTTGTTTGCTGCTTTTGATGTTAGACTTTCCAAAACGTTCTTTGGACTTCTCATAGTGCCTCTCGCACCTTTCCATTGATAGTTTGGTTGATATCCTGCCGCCCTTCGCTATGTGCAAGGCTTTCCCTTGCTCGGACTACTACGGCGGCTCCGTTGCCATACCGGATTTTCAGGCTCTGAAAGCCATAGCCTATGAGGGCATTCCGGGTTAGGCAATCCCCGGTTAGGCAGTTTGGGACAGCGTGTTGCGATGTCGGAATGGGTTTTCGTCCGTTATCCGCTTACTGCGGTCGGCTGTCGTGGGTATCTCGCAATCGGCGTGTACATGTCACCAATTGCCACGGCATGCGGCGAATACAACTATCCTGCGCCGCCGGCTCAAGTATGCCGCCTTGGACTGCCCTTCAAGCAATCCAGCTTTATTCCTCATTCACAACGTTTCACCTTGCCGTTCAGTAGTGGTTAGATAGTTTCCCAACTTACGGCGTTGCCGATATGCTACACTCCCCATTGGGTTTCCCCGCCGGATAAATCGGTTGGTGATAGGGTAATTTGCACCTCCCTTCGGAATACCTTTTCCTACTGCCGCGCTACTGGCAGAATCCCAAATTGCCCGCAGACTGCTTTGGCTCACGCCGCAGCCCTTCCAGGCGCACTATATAATTTGAACATACGACTATACACCGTCAGGATCATAATAAACGCCAACACGGTAATGAACAGGCCGCCCAGCAGGGTGACTGCCCACAGGGGGATGCTGTCCCAAAAGCCCACCTGGTTGATCTTGTCGATGATTTCCTGCGGGAGCGTGGTGCCGCTGCTCCCCGACAAGCCGGATTGAGTAATGATGGTGGAAACCATCCCTTGAATAATTTTGAAAACAGCCAGCATCAGGTCGAGGCCGTATCCTACTGCCGCCTTTGCCAGTGCAAAACGAATGAACATCTTGAAGGCCGCTTCCGGGCGCTTCAGGTCGGTAAAACTCGAACAGGTTTTCACCACGCCGACTGCGAAAAACAAAACCAGCAGGCCGTACCCAATGGCTTTCAAGGCCCCGTTGATGTCCAGCATGACCTGCCAAATCCCGCCGCCCTTAAAGGTTGCGGGGTCCTGTGTAAGCAAAGTCCAGATTTCAGCCAGCTTGTCGTTCCATGTTCCCAGCGCCGAATTTAAGTTATCGATAATCCAGTTTCCGGCTGGTCACCTCCCATCTAAAAAATGTGGGAGCGCCCGCCATCGGGCGCTCC
>ENA-OUOW01001787-OUOW01001787.1-human-gut-metagenome-genome-assembly--contig:-NODE-1787-length-13510-cov-4.882200_pt1 | contig 13510 bp, 7 predicted proteins | sample MGYA00237938_ERZ548769 | MGnify/ENA primary metagenome ERZ548769 (study PRJEB26490, sample SAMN05356870) | human gut metagenome | biome: terrestrial biome; feature: human-associated habitat; material... | reverse complement strand
ACCCGGGTACAGTCTCTTGATCGCCTGTGCCATAATGTGAGATGTTGTGTGACGGAATGCACCTTTTCCTTTTTCATCATTGAATGTAAGAATGTTCAGCTCACAGTCTTTGTCGATCACAGTTCTTAAATCAACAACTTCTCCGTCAACTTCTCCTGCTGTTGCAACCCTTGCAAGTCCTTCACTGATATCTTTTGCAATATCAATTACTGACATGCTCTGTGCATATTCTTTGCTTGATCCGTCTTTTAATGTGATCTTCATCTTTTTCTTCCTTTCTTTTTGTTATTCTTCCCTGCCCGCAAACATAAAAGAAGCACTCCATACGGAATGCCTCTTATCTATGAATCTATGCTGCACGGAAACACTCCACACAGGGACGGGAAAACTCCCGCGGTTCCACCCTGTTTGTCTTCGTCAGAAAACCATCTTAATTCATGTGATGATAACGGAATCACCGTGCCGTATTAAGGCCGCTCCGAGGTGGTATTCAGTCAGCCGGAACATCAGGATCTTCACACCATACAGATCCCTCTCTGAGATGACCGGACAGCTTACTGTCCTCTTCAACACTTTCATAATCATTTTTACTTTACAACGGCTATTTTACATCAAAATAAGAATGTCTGTCAAGCCTGAAACTGCTTCTAAACGCAGAAAGCACCTTCCTTGCTGCAAGTTTTGTCTTTGCAAACTCAACCTCAACACAAAGTGGTGCTTTCTTTTTCTCTGCTTATTTTCCTGCAAAATCAATTATTCACGTTCCAAAAGATGATCGATCAAACGATCTCCTTTTTCTCTGAAGATCCCCGTTTTCTGTGCCGTCCGTTCAGAATACTCATCCTGTCCTTTTACTGCATTTGTGCTGTCATACAACATATACGGAACAGGATCACCTGTATGAGTACGCACGCGCACAGGCGTCGGATGATCCGGAAGAATCAGCATCCTGTAATCTTCACCCGCCTGCTCAAGTCCTTCTGCCACAGGACCGATCACAAGGTCGTCTATCAATTCAATCGCTTTGATCTTATCATCCGTACTTCCCTGATGTCCCATCTCGTCCGGCGCTTCAATATGTACATAAACAAAATCATAGCCGTCCTCTGTAAGCGCTTTCACCGCAGCTTCAGCCTTTCCTCCATAATTTGTATGGAGTCCGCCATTTGCTCCTTCTACCGTAATATTATCCATTTCTGCGCCTACTGCAATTCCTTTTAACAGATCGACAGCAGAGATCATTGCGCCTTTTACTTTGTTTTTTTCTTCAAACGAAGTCAGCGCAGGACGCGTTCCCGCTCCCCAAAACCATGCTGAATTGGCTGGGTTTTTCCCTTCTTCCCTGCGTTTTATATTGATCGGATGATCTTTTAATATATCGTAGCTTTTCACCATCATTTCCCGAAGCACTTCATCTTCCGGGAGATATCCGCCGATCTTCTTTGTCAAAATATCATGAGGCGGCGTCAATTCTGTCACATGTCCGTTATTCTGGATCAGCAGGTGACGGTAGCTCGTTCCTACATAAAAATGATATCCGTCTTTTGCAAGCCCTTTACTTAATGCTTCCATAAGAACTGCCGCATCCTCTGTCGATATTTCTCCCGAACTGTGATCAAGAATCGTGCGTTCTTCATAACAATCTTCATCCTCTGTCAATGTAACAAGGTTGCACCGAAAAGACACATCCAAGTCCCCCATCTGCGCGCCGATACTCAAAGCTTCTAACGGAGAACGTCCTGAATAATACTTCTTCGGATCATATCCGATCACCGACAGGTTTGCAGTATCGCTTCCCGGAGACATTCCTTTCGGAACTGTCTGAACCATCCCGATCTCCGCGTTTTTTGCCAGACGATCCATATTCAGAGTCTTTGCCGCTTCAAGCGGTGTTTTCCCTGACAGAGACTCCAGTGGTTCATCTGCCATTCCGTCACATAAAATAACGATATATTTCATAATTTTCGTCCTCTTTATTTTACTCTTCAACACGGATCATATGAAGGATTCCCTCAAATTTCTCCGCGATCTTTCTGTATGCTCCCTCTGTCATCACTTCTGTTATGATACCGAACTCATTTTCAAGACCTTCCGCTCTCACAAAAGTCACTGCTCCAAATGCCGCTTCTGTTTCTTCCCGACGCATTTTTTCGTCGCCGCTGATCCGTACAAAGAAACGTTTTTCCGTATCCTCTATCGGAAGAAGTTCCAGCTTTTCATTTTTCCACATTGTCATAATATTTCTGTGAAGATGTTTTGCTTCATCTACAACATCCGCTACAACAGCGCTCGCCGTAGGAAGTTTTCCTGCTCCGCTTCCGTAAAACATTGCGTCTCCAAGCATATTTCCGTTTACAAACACTGCGTTGAACACACCGTTTACGCTATAAAGCGGATGTTCATTTCCAAGAAGCGCCGGAGCAACGATCGCATGGAGGTGGTCGCCGTCACGCTTACTCGATGCAAGAAGTTTGATCGTCATTTTCATCTCTTTTGCATACATCATATCTTCTTTTGTTATCTGCGTGATACCTTCTGTGTAAATATCTTCAAAATCAACCTGATGTCCTGAAATAAGAGAAGAAAGAATCGCGATTTTCCGGCATGCGTCATATCCTTCTACATCAGCCTCAGGATTGCGCTCCGCAAAGCCGTTATCCTGCGCTTCTTTAAGCACTTCGTCGTACTGAGCACCTTCATAAAACATCTTCGTAAGCATATAGTTTGTCGTTCCGTTCAAAATTCCGGTAATCTCCTCAATGCGGTCTGCCGTCAGCGAAGAATTTAACGCGCGGATAATCGGGATACCTCCTCCTACACTTGCTTCAAACAGGAAATTGATCTCCCGCTCTCTTGCGATAGACAGAAGAGTCGCGCCATGCTTTGCCACAAGCGCTTTGTTGGATGTCGCCACGCTCTTTCCCGCTTCCAGACACCGTTTTACAAATGTATACGCCGGTTCTACTCCACCCATTACTTCCACTACGATTTGAACTTCCGGATCATTAATGATCACATCAATGTCATGCACTATCTTTTCCTGTATCGGATCTCCCGGAAAATCTCTCAGATCAAGAACATATTTGACACTGATTTCATCTCCTGCTCTCTGATTGATAACATCCTTATTTTTTTCGAGCACTTCTACAACTCCCGAACCGACTGTGCCATATCCCAATACCGCTATACTTATCATCCTATTCTTCCTTTCCTATCCCTTTTTCTGTTCGTAACATTTCACAAAACCACTATTAGCCAAAACAGGCTTCCGATCACTGCTCGGATGCCTGTTCTGTATTTGCACTTAAATATGCGTTGATAAACGGATCGATATTTCCGTCCATCACTCCGCCTACGTTACTTACTTCCGCATTTGTACGGTGATCTTTCACCATCGTATACGGCTGCATGACATAGGAACGGATCTGATTTCCAAAATTAATATCCCTTACTTCTCCGCGGATATCAGACATTTTTTCCGCCTGTTCCTGTTGCTTCATCAAATAAAGCTTTGATTTGAGCATCTGCATCGCTTTATCCTTGTTCATATGCTGAGAGCGTTCATTCTGACACTGAACTACGATTCCGGTCGGAAGATGCGTAATACGCACTGCCGAGGACGTCTTATTTATATGCTGACCTCCCGCGCCGCTGGAACGATATGTGTCGATCTTCAGATCATCGTCATTGATCTCTATATCAATATCTTCCTCTATATCCGGAATCACATCACAGGATGCAAATGATGTCTGACGCTTTCCTGCCGAATTAAACGGAGAAATACGCACGAGACGGTGTACTCCTTTTTCCGAGCGAAGATATCCGTATGCATTCTCGCCCTTCACCTCAAAAGTCACGCCTTTTACTCCTGCCACATCTCCCTCAAGATAATCCAGCTCTTCGATACTGTACCCTTTCTTTTCCGCCCACCTCGTATACATACGGTAGAGCATTCCGGTCCAGTCACAAGATTCTGTACCGCCCGCCCCGGCATGAAGCGTCACGATCGCATTATCTCTGTCATATGGTCCTGTAAGAAGTGTCCCGATACGCAATTCTTCAAACGTCTCTTCAAACTGCTGCAATTCTTCTTCAATCTCTTCCGCTGTTTCCTCGCTGTCTTCTTCCTCGCTCATCTCAATCAGAAGCATCATATCCTCATAATCTGAATACAGCTTTTCGATTTCTTTTACAGAGTCCTGCAGCCCTTTTAATTCTTTCATTACTTGTTGGGAAACTTCCGGATCATCCCAAAATCCCGGTTCTTCCAAACGCTTCTCCAACTCTTCAACCCGCAGCTTCTTAGAAGCTAAGTCAAAGTGAATCCCTCAAATCTTTCAGCGGTTCTTCATATGCGCTTAGTCTTAACTTCAGTTCATCTAACAAAACCACCTTGATCACCTCTTTCATTTATTATACAAATCCTGTCTTATCTTTTATTATACGGATTCTATTGTTTTTTATAATACCGTCTATTACACCGGTTTTCTTCCACAGCATTGTTTGTATTTTTTCCCGCTTCCGCAAGGACATGGATCGTTCGGATAAACTTTCTTATCTTCCCGCTTTTTCGGAGCGCGTACGGAAGTGTCATCCTTATTTGTTCCTGTAACTTTCGCTACCTCTTCTCTTTCTACTTTCTGCTCGACACGAACATTGAACAGTGTACGGATCGTTGTCTCGGCGATCATATTTGTCATCTCGCCAAACATATTATACCCTGTCATCTTATACTCAACAAGCGGATCTCTCTGTCCGTATGCCTGAAGACCGATTCCCTGACGAAGCTGATCCATATCGTCGATATGATCCATCCATCTTGCATCGATTACTTTTAGAAGTACGACACGCTCTAACTCTCGGATCTGTTCTGCTTCCGGGAATTCCGCTTCTTTCACTTCATACGCTTTCACCGCACGTTCTTTCAAGAGATGTTTCAGCTCTTTTTGACGCATATCAATACATTCTTTCTCTGACGGAAGCTCCATCATCGGAATAATCTTATGCAAGTTCAGCTCCAGACCTTTTACATCCCAGTCTTCTGCTGCCGCTTCCGGAGAGGCGAAACGGTCTGTAATATTTTCAACATATTCTGTGATCATATTATAGACGGTATCTCTCATGCTCTCGCCGTCGAGAACCCTTCTTCTCTCTCCGTAAATGATCTCTCTTTGCTCGTTCATAACCTGATCATACTCAAGCAGATTTTTACGGATACCGAAGTTGTTTGTCTCCAGTTTTTTCTGTGCTGTCTCTATCGCATTGGAAAGCATCTTATGCTCCAACTGTTCCCCGTCTGCAACACCCAGCGCATTAAAAGCTCCCATAAGACGGTCCGAACCGAACAGACGAAGAAGATCATCTTCCAGTGAAATATAAAATCTTGATTCACCCGGATCTCCCTGACGACCGGAACGTCCTCTAAGCTGATTGTCAATACGTCTTGACTCATGCCTTTCCGTACCGATAATCTTTAATCCGCCTGCCGCTCTCGCATCTTCATCAAGTTTAATATCCGTACCACGACCTGCCATGTTCGTCGCGATCGTTACGGCGCCGTGAACACCTGCATCCGCTACGATCTCTGCTTCCTGCTCGTGATATTTCGCATTCAGAACGTTATGTTTGATTCCTTCTTTTTTCAGCATACCGCTCAAAAGTTCGGACACTTCTATCGTGATCGTTCCGACAAGAACCGGCTGACCTGTAGCATGAGCTCTCTTTACTTCTTCAACGACAGCATGATATTTTTCTGCTTTTGTTTTATATACCGCATCTTCAAGGTCTTTTCTCTGAACCGGTTTGTTTGTCGGGATTTCTATAACGTCCATTCCGTAAATATCACGGAACTCTTTTTCTTCTGTAAGAGCCGTACCTGTCATACCGCTCTTCTTCTCAAATTTATTAAACAAGTTCTGGAATGTGATCGTCGCAAGCGTCTTGCTCTCTCTGCGCACTTTTACGTGTTCCTTCGCCTCAATCGCCTGATGCAGCCCGTCCGAATAACGTCTTCCCGGCATGATACGTCCTGTAAATTCATCGACGATCATAACCTCTCCTTCTGCATTCACAACATAGTCCTGATCTTTAAACATCAGATTATGCGCGCGCAAAGCAAGGATAATATTATGCTGGATCTCCAGATTTTCCGGATCGGCAAGATTTTCAATATGGAAGAATTTCTCTACTTTCTTAACTCCGTCTTCTGTCAGGTTAATTGCCTTTTCCTTTTCATTGACAATAAAATCACCCGTCTCTTCGATATCCTCTCCCATAATCGCATTCATCTTGGAGAATTCTCCGCTTGCCTCGCCACGTTCAAGCTGACGGGCAAGAATATCACACGCTTCATAAAGCTTTGTCGATTTTCCGCTCTGCCCGGAAATAATAAGCGGCGTTCTCGCCTCGTCGATCAAAACAGAGTCAACCTCATCGATGATCGCAAAATTCAGACCTCTTTGTACGAGCTGTTCTTTATATATGACCATGTTGTCACGCAGATAGTCAAATCCGAGTTCATTATTCGTTACATAAGTAATATCGCAGTCATATGCCGCACGGCGCTCTTTATTGTCCATTCCGTTTAAAATAACACCGACTGTCAATCCAAGAAATTCATGTACTTTTCCCATCCATTCAGCGTCACGTTTTGCCAGATAATCATTGACCGTAACGATATGGACGCCTTTTCCTGAAAGTGCGTTCAGATAAGCCGGAAGTGTAGACACAAGCGTCTTACCTTCACCTGTACGCATCTCGGCAATACGACCCTGGTGCAGAATAATACCACCGATAAGCTGTACTCTGTAATGACGCATACCGATACTTCTCCATGCTGCCTCTCTTACAACGGCATAAGCCTCAGGAAGAATGTCGTCAAGCGTCTCTCCTTCATTCAGTCTGTCCTTAAACTCCTTTGTTTTTCCTTTCAGTTCCTCATCTGACAGCGCCTCCATCGCAGGAGCAAGAGCTTCGATCCGGTCTACGATCGGATAAATTCTTTTCAGCTCATTATGGCTGTGGGTTCCGAAAATCTTTTCTATAATACCCATATTCTGTAATTAACTCCTTATATAAATTTAGCATCGGTAATAGCTCCGATGCCACCACTATTCTTCATTTTAACACTAACCAAAGCGTAATTCAATACTCAAAAATTGTTTTGACAACCATACGCGCACCGCCTTTTACGCACAAAAACGATACTCTTATATCGGAAATAATGATCCCATTCAGAATCATTCAATCACCGGAAGTACCAAAAGGCACATTCCGGGAGTGCAAGCGGTCGCCAAGGTCACGGGCAAGCCCGGACTTTGGCTTATCGCCATTGCAAAAAGCACAGAACCCATTCCAAAGGCTCTGTGCTTTTCTCATTCATCCGCACACAATATTTGATTATCCTGTGCTGATTTTTTTATGCATTGCTCTATGCTCTTTTTCTTCTTCTGAAAATAACAACTGCGGAAGCTACCAGCATGAACGCCCAGAACATGATCGGTGTCTGATCGCCTGTCTGAACTGCCTGACCTTTCTGTGAATCCGGATTTTTATCCTCATCTTCCTTAACGTCATCTTTTTTCACAAGCAGTTTCTCTGCATCTTTTAACGCTTTTAACATATCTTCAACGTCTTTTGCCGTCGCTTTCTTGTCTTCCAATACCGCTTTTGCTTTTTCCAAAACGTCTTTATATGCTTTCACTGACGCATCCGTATATCCGCTTAAGTCTTTCTTTTCAGCCGCTTTGATCGCTTCTTTCAATGCTTCTAACTGCTCTTTGCTCGGCTTTTTGTCTTCTTCCTGCGGATTGTCTTTCTCTACGAGAAGCTTGTCTGCATCTTTTAATGTTTTCAGCATATCTTCAACCTCTGTTGCTGTTGTTTCTTTATCTGACAACATTGTTTTTGCTTTTTCCACAACATCTTTATATGCTTCGACAGACGCATCCGTATATCCGCTTAAATCTTTCTTTTCAGCCGCTTTGATCGCTTTCTTTAATTCCTCTAACTTTTCTTTGCTCGGCTTCATTTCCAAATCAACGGCAGCTTTCTGCAGTTTAGCCAAAGCGTCGTCTACCTCTTTTTGTGCCGCCTTCTCATCTTTAAGAACTTCCTGCGCTTTATCATATGCCGCCTTAAAAGCATTCCATGTCGAAGGAGTATACTCTTCTTCTTTATCTGCGTATTTCTTTGCGAAATCTACATAACTCTGAAGCGCAGTCTTATCCACTTTATCCGGACTCGGTTTTGCAGTCAGTCCGCTGATCGCAGTTTCAAGATCCGTCTTCGCCTGATCTACTTCTGTCTGTGAAGCATCCGCGTTTTTAAGTACCGTTTCAGCCGCTGTCAGCGCTTGCGTATACTTCGCTGCGGATTCTTCCGTATATCCCGAAAGATCCCCGTACGCTTTTTTCGCCTCATCAACCGAAGCCTGCAGTTTTGTGAAATCTGCACGTTTTACAAGTCCGTTTACCGCTGTCTCAAGCGCTGTGCGAGCCGCCTCGATATCCGCATCAAGCGCATTTTCATTTTTCAAGACTTCATTTGCCGCATCCAATGCGCTCTTAAACGGCTGCCATGTGGACGGAGTATAGTCTTTTTCAGTCTTATCGCTCACTGCATCGACCAATACTTTCAGGCTTGTCGTGTCACCTATAAAGTCAAGCATATGTACGATTTCAAGCAATTCTGTGTACGCTTCGTCAACCTGCTCCTGTGACGCTTTTTCATTATCTTTCACCTGAACTGCTTTCGCAAGCGCTGCATCTAACGCTTTTTTCACTTCAGGAACGACATGTTCATATTCCGGTTTTTCTTTCGCGCTCTGTGCGTATCCGATCAAAAATTCAAGGAACTGCTTATTTACCTGTTCCGGCTGCGGTTCTTCTTTTTTCGGAGCCATTATACGGATTTCTGCCGCAGATGCAAAGTTCTTTCCTGCCTGATCTGACAATGTTCTCACTGCATATAATCTAACGTTTGTCGCCTCTGTCTGATCAAACTGAGCCCATTTCCATCCTGAATCATTTGTCCATGTTCCTGTCGCCACTTCATGATAAGACTGTCCGTTATCATTGCTTACCTCAATACGGTATTCAACGATCACACCGTTCACCGCGCCGTTTCTTGGAAGTATACGCAGTCCGTTGACAGTCTTGCTCTCTCCCAGGGCAATATCGATCCACAGATTATTCTGGTCGTCGCCTTCATATTTACTGTGCCAAAGCGTTGACACGTCTTTATCCAGAACATATGATGCGGGTCCTTCTTTCCCTGTCTGCGGCTGCGCGCTTCCTGCCGTAGCAGTCATCCCTTCTGTCGGAAGGTCAAACTCATCATTTGCCGCCGGATTTTTTACAGAGTAGTTTTCTAAAATTTCTGCTCCGAGTGTTTTCAGATCCTGCGGTGTCGCAGTTGTCGGATACTCTTTATTGCTGCGTACCCATTCCCATTCCCACTCAAACCAGTCGATATTACTCTCATAATCCGTTCCCGAAAGCTCGTTTGTTCTTGCTGTGATCCAGCGCTGCCATCTTGCTTTATAGAAATCACCGATCAAGCCTGACCACTGACGGTTAGAGTAATCTTTCAGACCGCCTTTTTCCGCCTGATTTTTCGATCCCCATGTAGTAACGAGCGCTTTTGCATTGAACTCATACAGTTCTTTTGTAAAGTCATCCGCATTATTTGCAAGCGCTTTTGCCTGCTCTACCCATCTTCCGAGAAGGAAGTATTCGCTTGTTCCCGTTACTTTTTCCATGTCTTCGATCACTGACATGAATTTTTCCGAATATGTTTTAAAGCTGTCCAGATCTTTTGCGCTGAACGCTGCAGACATACCTTTTTGATATTCCTGAGCGCTGTTGGAAAGTACCTGCTGCAAAACATTTGCCAGATCGTACTGATATCCTGCGCTGTCTTTCAGCTTATCATAATCAGCTAACAGAAGCGCTGCCGCTTCTTCAAGATCGCCTTTTTCATAGCTGATCACCGCGTTGCCCCATGTAGAAGCCGCCCCGATCGTAAGATTCGGTCTTGCATTTACAACTGACTCCGGCGCACCCTGTCCAAGGCCGTTTAAGCTCGCCTTATATACTGTTTCTTTCAAAATATCCCATGCCTGATTTGCCGACTCACTCTCTGCTCCGTATCTTCTCGTCGCATAATCATCAAGCCATGTGTCAAGATCGATCACTTCCATCTTCTGTGACGCATCATCCTGCCAGATCGTCTCGAACAAGAAATCATACAATACCGGGTTATTTACACTCGCCTCAGGAGTGATTCCGATTCCCGCGATATATTTCGTCTCATTAAATACTTTCGGAATATTATTTGCAAGGTTGTCAAGATGTCCGTGCAGTCCGAGACGTCCTCCGAAGTTATTCAGCATACAGAACAGCCACGGAGTCTTGTCAAATTCTTCCTCGTCTCCATATGCTTCCGCGCCGGGACGTCCTTCATCATAATGCGGGTCTTTCTCTGCGTACAAGTCAAGAATCAGCGCATGATCTGTTCCCTTTTCCACTCTGTCAAGACCGTTTAACAATGCAGTTGTCGGATTACCCTGCCATGACTGGATGATCCAAACCGCATCTTTGTCTGCCGTGATCATTTCAGTTAATACTTTTTCCGAAATGTCGGACGCATTCATACCGCCTGTAATGCCGCCTTCGTGGAACGGGTCTGTCGCATAATAGTTGCTTACGTCTCCGTAAACTTCTTTCTGACACTGATAGAATTTCTTCGCATATTTTTCAAATGTAGAAGAAGTTGTCTTTAACATCGTCGGACGCTGGAAGGAACACCACTCGCCCTGCTCGATCACTTCTGCATTTTTGTCATAATCGTGAATATTTGTCGGAACCATTCCGCTGTAACCTTGCAGTACAGGCTGCATTCCGAGTTTTCTCATAATAAGCTGATTCTTTCTTGCCAGCTCTGTTCTCTCTTCAAACCACGAGTCATGCACCGGGCCTCCGAAACCGGAAAGGTTCGCCATATATGCCCACGCATAATATGCAGGTCCTGCAATAAAGTCTTTAATATCTTCGTGAGAATATCCAAGTTCTCCTAAAAATCTTCTCCATACTTCTTCCTGCGCTGTCGCGTCAAGAACGACGTTCACGCCGTTTAACGCCAGCCAGTCTAACTCGTCACGCCATTCCTGCTCTCCCCAGAACGCCATAGAATAAGAAAGCGTACAGTAGTTATAAGAGTAGCGGACTTCCGCCTTCGTCTCTTTAAATACTTTTTCTGTCACAACAGGTTTATTTTCCGGCATATCTGCCTGATCTCCCACTTGTGAAAGATTTACCTGACAGAAATATTTCAGATAATGGTTCAGTCCTGTCGCAAGAGAAACACCGTCGTTTCCTTTGATTTTCACCTGATCTCCATCCATGGAAAGTTCAAAGTAATCATAACCGTTCTTTTTCGGATTCTCCGCAAGTTCAAGCTTAAACCAGTCTTTGTAAGCTTTTCCGAGTCTTCTTTCGATAATACCGTAAACTTCGTTTTTCGTATCATTTTCTGTAATCTCTACATTATATTCTGACTCTTCATATTTTACTGTATTGATCTCAGGTCTTTTCTGAACTTCTGACTTGCTCTCTTTTCCTGTCACACGGACTTCGTTCAGTACAGCCGCCGTAGACGCGGAATTATATTCCATATAAACGCGGACGATTCTCGCCTCTTTTCCTTCCGCCTGGTAAACTTCTCCCTTTTCAGCATCACAGGAATCTTTTGATGTCTTCTCTGCCAGTTTATCAAAATCTCTTCCGTCCATACTTGTATAGATCGTATACTGAGAATATCCATTCTCCGGTGTATATACTTCTACCGTATCAAGGTTATAATTTTTCTCCAGATCAATATCTACATAAGACGGATAATATGCGCCGGTCCACTGTGTCTTTTTGCTTCCGTCCGTAATATTTTTCGCCGTATTTTTTCCAGACGGCGTATGTACCGGTTTCTTAAATGCGATACTGCCTGTATCCTGTACTTCGATCTCGCTTCCGTACACCTCAAACTCTGCCACTGCCGGCCATCCGTTCTGCGTTCCGCCCTGTGTCTTACAAGAATGCATAACAATCTTCACTTCTGAATACTGCGCGGCATTAAACTTATAAACCTGCGCATAATTATCTGTACGGTTTGCCTTCTGGTGATCTGCAATCTTCGTATAATCGCTGTCTCCTGCTTTCTTCGCCAGGATGCTGTACTCGAACGCGAAATCAACACTGTCCGTATCTCCCACATGCTCAAAAGCAATGCGGAACGCATCCATCGTTCTTGCCTCGTCAAAATTCAAAGCGATGTACTTCTCTGAAGTCTGCGCTTCATTGTGGAACTTATACAATGTTTTGTCGTTTCCGTCAACAAGGTTTGCTGATCCTTCAGATTGATTTTCGTTTCCGTCTGTTGTGATCTTCGCCTGATTTGCAATGTTATTGTAATCAGACACTTTTTCTTCCTGCTCTTCAAACACTTCCACTTCCTGAACCGACGGCCAGAACGCGCCCTGACTTCCATCAGAATTCTGCGGATCGGAAAGCGTTACATAAATATGCGTTGCCGACTTCGGCACGTCCGCTGTAAACTCTTCTTTTGAATCTACCGTCATTCTCTTGCTTCCGAAATCAATCAAATCCGTTGTAATGCCGTTCTGTGCATACTGAACTGTCACAAGCGCCGTTCTTCCTGTACTGTTATCCCCGTCTTCGCCAAGTTCTACAGCCACTTTTGAAATACTGCGTCCTTTATCCAACTGGATCACAGCCGTTGCAGGCCACGTTCCTTGTGTCTGCCAGCTTGTTTTCGGATCACCGTCATTGATGTTTCCGATTACATAACTTCCATTCTCACCGTTCTGCGTACTTACCGTACCGTTAACGGCAACATTGACAAGCGTTGTCTTCGCCTCTGCTTTTTGCGGAGCTATGCCCGCAAATGCGCTAATAACCATGCAGGAAGCAAGAATCGATGATACGATCTTTCTAATCTTCTTTTGCATTCTTCCACTCCTTTATCAATAATATCAGACCGAAGCGGCAGATCTGTTTTCGATGTCATTGCAGATTTCTGCATAAAATGCTACGCGAATACAGGCAGAAAAAAAGATCCGATATTCTCCGGCATAATGCATAGAAAATATCTGATCTTATCTGTTCAAAGCCGCCATCTATGTCTTTGCTCTTTATCAGAATAGCAAATTTTCTCAAAAATGTCAATTTATACATTTGTATTGCTTGTTGTACATTTGCACCGCTTATATCATGCTCTTTTCTATCTATTAATACCAAACAGACCTTTCAAAATATACCATTTTTTCTCAAATAGTCACCTGTTATGCATCTTTTCATCAGTTATATTTGTTCACAATTTTTCTATATGAAACAGTTCCTCCGCACATTCCCTGCTCTTTGGCGTGTCCTCTGACTGCAACAGCAGACGCATTGCTGCAATGGGTGTCTTAATCTGATGCACCCACATGGTGTAATAC
>ENA-OUOW01001782-OUOW01001782.1-human-gut-metagenome-genome-assembly--contig:-NODE-1782-length-13549-cov-3.764191_pt1 | contig 13549 bp, 9 predicted proteins | sample MGYA00237938_ERZ548769 | MGnify/ENA primary metagenome ERZ548769 (study PRJEB26490, sample SAMN05356870) | human gut metagenome | biome: terrestrial biome; feature: human-associated habitat; material... | reverse complement strand
GGGTTTGGACGAGCGAAGCGAGCAAATCAGATCCTCAAGATTCATCGTTTCCATTTCCACAAACCTTCCTCTCTAAATAAAAACAGCCTCCGGCGTAACTGAACTGCCGGAGGCTGTTTTGCTGTCAATTATACCAGCTGGGAATTGTGTATCCGGGATTATAATCATACCCGGGATCTGAACGGTAGCACCCTGCATAATCCCCATAGGAGAACAGCCTTGCTTCCGCCATACGGCGGTCAAACAAGCCTACCAGATGCACTCCTCCGGCAATATTCCACTGGGTCAGGTTATTTCCGAATGTGATCGCGTCCACATAGGCCAGATCATGTGTATAATCCCCGGAAAGGCGGATATCTCCTGCTCTTGCCCAGCCCTTAACTTTGCCGGACTCCACCTGATACCAAACCTCTTTGTTGTTGCCCACATTGGTTTTGACGCCCAGCACACTGAGGGAGGACCCCAGCTTGATGGTTCCCACTTTTGTGGATTTTGCGCTGGTATCCTGGTAGACCACGCTGTCATTGATATTGACCGTGCCGGATACCGGGAAAGAGGAAGGCGGAACAACAGCGTTTGTCAGCACCCGAGCTGTGCCGTATTCCGGTTCGCCGCCGCTGGACTCGGTTAAGGTTCCGCCGCCGCAGTTATAGACAAAGCTCACCAAAGCGTCAAACTGGCACTGGCTCATCTTCAGGTTATAGGAACTCCGGAAGCTGTTTACAGCAGATGCATACCAACCGCTGTCAATGGTATCTGCCAGAAGCGCCCGGGCTTCTGTTTTCGTCACATTATTGTAAAAGGTCTCATTTCGGGAGACCACACACCCATATCCTACCGTGGGAATATTCCCCGCCAGCGTATCGGGATATACTGTGGGCAAAAAGCCTTCAAACTGTGCGATGATATCAATTACTTCGGAACTTGCCTTTCTGTTGTCATAGGTCGTTGTAGTCACATCGTAATTCGAAATCACCAGTACGGTAAACTCGGCATATTCCGTAGAGTAGGATCCGCTGCCGGTCTTTGAATAAGCCCTGAGCGTATACGTCCCCGGAGCATTGAACTTTACCGACTTTTTAAAGAGCCGCACCGTGTTGGTGGGCAGCCCTGCAGCGGATTGGGACTCCGTTGTGTAGTCGGAAGTCTCCCAAGATCCGCTTCCTCCCCCTGTTACGGTAAAACGCACCGCACTCTTTGTCTGATCAGTCACTGCCATCAAATCAAAGGAAGCGCCGGCTGAGACGATATTGGGCTCTGTATATGCCACACGTACCGCCTCCGGTGAGGTGACGGTAACCTGGCAGGAAGCCTTGCTTTTCCCCAAAGTGTCCGTATAGGTGATCGTGGCCGTTCCGGGCGCTTTGGCATAGACAAAACCCTCCGAAACCGTAGCTACGCTCTCGTTGCTGCTTTTCCACTCCATTGCAGTACCTGCAGGCGACACCGTTCCCACCAGATAGAGCGTTTTGTACTGTCTCACCTCAGCTGAAGAGGCAGAAACCGACACGTTGGAAGCTGCCCCAGGCGTGTAGTCCTGCACATAGTCCTGATGCACGTAACCCTCCGTCCCGCCGCTGGTCTTGACCTGAATCCAAGGGGCGGCTTTTGTGCTCAGCACTGTCAGCACGGTGCCAAGCGGCAATACGGTAAGGCTGTCATAGCTGGTATCGGGGCCGGAACGCAGATTGAGTCCGCTGGTGGCGGTCACCCGCACATAATCTCCATTTACAGAAGGATCCACGGGTCCTCCTTCCACTGGCTCTGCCGCTTCTGCAATGTGCTTATAGGCCCAGTGACTCTTGGGAACATCGACGAATTTCTGGGTCTCCGCGTCTGCCGCAAAACCCTCATCCATCCTGCCCAGCGCAACATTCATCAGCTTTGCCGCCTCGCAACGCAAAATCGGACTGTCCGGTCTGAAGGTTCCGTCCTTATAGCCTCCAATCCATCCATAGGCTATTGCTGATGAAATATACTTTCTTGCCCAATGCTTTTCTGATACATCGGGGAATGGAATATCACCTGTCTTCATCGGGAAGCAAAGCGCCACCACCTTGACAAATTCTGCACGAGTGATGGGAGCCTCAGGGTCAAAGGTGCCGTCTGCATAACCATTGAGCGCCCCAAGCTTCGCCAGCGTATTGACTGCTACCCCATACCAGGAGCTGAGGCTTACGTCGGAAAAGACAGAGCTGGAAACCGCAGGCTTAGCGGCCAAAAGGTTGTACAGCATCTGCGCCACCTCTGCCCTGGTCATGTTGGCGTCGGGCCGGAATTTTCTCCCGCTTTCGCCGTGCATATACGCCTTATGTCCCCCTGTGACCAGAAGCTCCGAAGCCTGGAAGGTTTCGGCCTCATTCTCCAGCGTCTCTTCTCCCTCCTCAGGAAGGGAGGATTCCTCTACGGGTTCCTCAGAAGAAGATGGCTCCTGGGAAAGTTCGCTTTCGGGAAGGTTCCCTTCTGAAGAAGCCTCGCTGGTTTCTTCCATCTGTGAGGACAGCGGCGTCTCTTCCGGGAACGAAGAGTTCTGGTCCTCTAAGGCCGAAACAGGCATCGCCACAGGTATCAGACAAACCAGCAGCAGCGCCGCCGTCTTCTGCAGCAGCTTCCGTTTATTCATTCTATGTAACAAATTCACAACCTACCTCCGAAATTCGTCAGTTTCCTCTGTTTACATAACTGGTTCAACTATTATAAACGATAGATTACAAAAATGCAACTTTTCATTGAAATTTTCACAATAGTCGAAATCTTCCACTGTCTTTGCCTTTTATAAAAAGCGGAGACCAGGAAAAATTCCCCGGTCTCCGCTTTTTAGCAGACTTACAGCTTTTCCACCAAATCTCTGGTGTCCCTGGCAATCACCAACTCCTCATTGGTGGGAATTACATAAACTTCAATGCTGGAATCGGGAGCAGAAATCTTACCCTCCCTGCCATGAATCATTTCTTCGTTCAGAGCTTCATCAATTTTCACGCCCAGATAAGAGAGATATTTTCCCACAGCCATACGGTGAGACGCCTGATTTTCTCCCAGTCCGGCTGTAAACACGATGGCGTTACAGCCTCCCAAGGCAACCATATAACCGCCGATAAATTTGGCAATCTGATATTCCAGAATGTCCTGGGCAAGCTTGGCACGAGGATTTCCCGCCTGATTGGCAGCGGTTACATCACGGTCGTCGCTGGACACGCCGGAAATACCCAAAAGGCCGGATTTTTTATTGAGGACTTCGTCCATTTCGCGGGGCGTGAGATGTTCCTTCTCCATGATGAAAGTAACCACGGAAGGATCCAGCGTTCCGGTTCGGGTTCCCATCATAAAACCGTCCAGCGGGGTCAGCCCCATGCTGGTATCGATGCATTTGCCGCCGTCTACCGCTGTGATGGAAGATCCGTTGCCCAAATGACAGGTGATCATCTTGGTTTCCGCGATATCCCTGCCCATCAGCTGTGCACAGCGGGCACTGACATACCGGTGTGAAGTGCCGTGGAAGCCATAACGGCGTACCGCGTACTTTTCATAATATTCATAAGGCACATTGAACATATAAGCTTTTGGGGGCATGGTAGAATGGAAAGCCGTATCGAAGACCACAACTTCAGGCACTTCCGGCCCAAAGACCTCGCGGCAGGCGCGAATTCCCTGGACATGCGCCTTGTTATGCAGAGGCGCAAGGGGAATCAGGCTTTCAATCCCTTCAATTACCTTCTCGTCCACCAGTACGGATTCGCTGAAGAGGGAACCGCCCTGCACGATGCGATGGCCCACTGCCGTCACTTCCTCCAGATTCCCAATCACACCGTACTCCTCATCGATCAGCGCGTTTTTCACCTGCATAAAAGCCGCCGTGTGATCCAGCATGTTGACTTTCTTTACCAATTCTTTCCCATCCGCCGTCTTATGGGTGAACACACCTGCAGGCATTCCAATCCGCTCGCAATTTCCTTTGCAGAGCATCTTCTCGCTTTCCATATCAATCAGCTGATACTTCAGGGACGAGCTTCCCGCATTGATAACCAGAATCTTCATTTTTCTTCTTCCTTTCCAGATATGTCCGTTCGCCGTACGGAAACCGCACGAAAAAGCGGCTGAAAAGCATTCCCGCCTTTCAGTCTCTTTCGATTCCCCGGAAAATTCAATTTTCAGCGAGGGCCACTTGTAAAGAGCGGGGCCGCTGCTGTAATATATGGAGTAACGGTTCTTTTTCTTCCGCCTCTCTCAGGTCCTCCGAAACTGACCGACGATTGGGGCAGCAGAGCCGGTAAGACTGTTTTTTATCATAAACCTTTTTGCAGCTAAATTCAAGGAGTTTTGCTTAAAATGATGGAGAAATTGAAGATTTCTGCCGTAATCTGTGAATTCAATCCCCTGCATATGGGTCACAAATTGCTTTTGGATCAGATGAAAGCCATATCTGATGGGATCGTCTGCGTGATGAGCGGCAACTTTGTACAGCGTGGGGAGCCCGCTATTCTGGACAAATGGGCACGGACACGGCTTGCCCTGCAGAACGGGGCGGATCTGATCGTAGAACTTCCTCTGCCCTGGGCCTGTTCCGGAGCAGAACATTTTGCCGCGGGCGGTGTGGCATTGGCAGAGGCCCTCCGCTGTGACCTTTTGGCATTCGGCAGTGAAGTACCCGATGTTGCCCGCATGGATGCGGCAGCGGAAGCATTGCTTTCTCCAAAATTTTCAGAAGCGTTTTCTGAAGTGCCCAGCAAAGGCCTGTCTTTTGCACAACGCAGAGAGGCGGCTCTTCACTCCATGTTAGGGGAGACAGCGTCGTCACTTCTTCAAAAGCCAAACTGCATTCTGGGAATTGAGTATCTGAAAGCAATCCGCCGGCAGAATGCTGTGCTCACCCCTATAGCCTTCCCTCGTGAAGGCGCAGGACATGACCGTGCAGCAGAGAATCAGGAATACCGCTCTGCCGGCGAGCTGCGCCATCTGCTGCGCACAGGCGGAAAGCTTGCCGGCCTAGTCCCGGAAAATGTGTGCGTGACGCTGGAGCAGCTCCTCTCCTCAGGGCACTGTCCCGCTTCTCTGTCCTGGTTGGAACGTTCAATTTTATGTAAACTCAGAACGATGAAACCAGAGGATTTTTCCGCTCTGCCCGACCTGAGCGAAGGCTTGGAAAATAGGCTGCATACCGCAGCCAGAGAAGCCCGTTCCCTGGAAGAACTCTATTCCCTGGTAAAATCCAAACGGTATTCCCATGCCAGAATCCGCAGGCTCGTCATGAGCGCTTTCCTGGAAATTCCTTCCGGTCTCCCGGAACTTCCCCTCTATCTGAGGATCCTGGGTATGACTGAAACTGGAGCGCGGATTTTAAAAGACGCCACGCCCACGCTTCCCGTGGCGGTGCGTCCAGTCGATTTTGAACGTCTGGGCGGCAGCTTTGCAAATTTATTCCGGCTTGAAGCCCGGGCAGACGATCTCTACGCCCTGGCCTTTCCCACGCCTTTCCCCTGTGGACGCGACTATACAGAAAAGCTGATCAAAGTTTAAAAACAGAAGAAGTCTCTTTCTTTCGCAACGCTTCTACTATCAGCGCGGCATTATACTCTTTCGTTTTGGTTCCGTCCACCCTTATCGTTGGAAGCCGGACGGCACTGAGCCACTCTTCCACATCCTTTGCGGAGCGCCGGTCCACCATCTCAAAAAACCGCTTTTCTTTTTCATATAAATCCCCGCCAGGAAATATCCTGTCTCCAAATTTTTGATACGACCTTTCTCTCACACGGGCACTTCTCAGTTCACTGGGAACCTCAATGAAAACCGCACAAGTAAACAGTGCTTCCACCTCCTGGCCGTAATTCCCCTTCACCGCTGCGAAAACGCAGTTTTCATATTTATTCAGGTCCGCCAGCAAGTCACGGGATACTTCTTCCCGTGTTCTGGCAGTCTCATAGGGTCTCTCCGTCTGATTCTCAGGGAAATAGTAATCTTCAATATCCAGAAACTTACAGCCCAGCTGACTTGCCAAATAGATTCCCAAAGTGCTTTTCCCCGCACCGTTTCCCCCACAGACAATAATCTTATTTCCCACTCCATTCCTCCAAAACCAGCATTGCTGTATTTATGATAGGACAGCATCCTCAGGCAGCAGCCCCAACCTCAGCTTCCAGGCCAAAATCCGACGGACGGATTCTTCGATCCTTTCCTCTGAAATTTCCCCAGTGCGCACCGCTTCTATCACCGCAGGGAGCTGGATGCCATAATCTGTACAGCACAGCAGATCATTGCCCGCCTTGATTGCCTGAATCGCGGCTGCCTGGATGTCGCAACACTTCCGAATGGCCCCCATGGATAAATCGTCTGTAATAATGCAGCCGGTGAACCCCAACTCTCCACGCAGCAGACTGTGCCATTCCTCGGAAAGCGACGCGGGAACCGTTTTGTCCAAACAGGAAACAATATTGTGGGAGACCAGCACACACTCCGCCCCTTCCTGAATTCCCGCAGAAAACGGCAGGAAATCCCTGGTCTCAAATTCCGTGAGCTCACGTTCATCCAAAGCGATGCCTTTGTGCGTATCCGGATTATCCCCATATCCCGGAAAATGCTTGAGCACACATCCCATGGAATTTTCCGAATAGAGCGACACCGTCTGCCGGATAAATTCCGACGTGGTTTCCGCATCCTGCCCCAGGGAACGGCTGTACATAAAATCATCCTCGTCCCCGGCAATGTCGCACACCGGGGCAAAGTTCACGTTCACGCCTAACGAGGACAAAAGTTCTACTTTATCCTTTTCTACAGAGAGCACCAGCTCCAAACCGCCTGCCGCATAGAGCTCCCGCGGGGACCAGTAAGGTTCCTCACAAAAACCCGGCTTATCGCTGACGCGCACCACTTCCCCGCCCTCTTCGTCCACGCCTACCAAAAGCGGGAGTTTTACAGCGTTTTGATACTGCTGAAGCTTTGTCCGGATTGACTCGGGCGTCTCTCCCCGAAAATCCGCATCAAATAAAATGTAACCGCCGAATTGAAACTTTGCCGCCTCTTCCGCCGCATTATCCGGACAGCGTACAAAAAACATCTGCCCTATTTTTTCTTCCAGCGTCATTGATTCCAAAAGAACGGCTATTGTATCCTGATGCTTTCCCGCATTGATTTCCAGCTTTAGAGCCTTGATTCCCTGCCCGGTGCATTCGCTTTCCCGATAGGAAACCACCGCGCTGTTTCCCAGCTCTAAATTTTCACCGACGTGCTCCGTCTCATCTGTCAGGAATATGGTATACTCTTCTCCTCCGGCCGCACGGAGCTCCAATACGCTTTTCGATGCGCCCGTGATAACCCCTTCCAATTCTTTAAGCGGCTCCGGGGTCGGATCCGGCGTCGCCCTAAGTTCCGGCTTCTCTCCTGCACTCACAGCAGGCGGGACGGCGGTTTCCTCCGGAGACCGGCTGCCGGAAGAGATTTTTCCGGCTGTTGTCCCACAGCCGGGCAAAGTCAACAGGAGAATGAAAATCAAAGCCAGTAGCGCCCGGTCCTTTTGCCGCCGCATAACCGTCACTCCTTCGCAGGGTAAAATAAAGAAGCAGAACCAACGGGGCCGTCCTGTTATTTTTTCATTCAAAGAGGGATTCGAACCCTGAGAGGGTCTGAGCGGGTCACCCAGGCTGAGTCTCGACGCGCAAGTCGTGTCCGGGGCTTTGCGATTTTTGTTGTTGAAGTATTAGTGACACTAAGATATAATGTTTTTATAAAAACTAATGAAGTGACCCCAAAAAGTTAGACAATTCCACTGGCCTCCGTTCTGGATCTATACCATGCTGAAAATTGACCAGATCATCAAATGCGTCTGGTGCTTTTTCCGTCTCAAGGGAAAAAATGGATGAAGGTAATCGCTTCCACGCAAGCTCAGACGGAATAACACGACAAACCAGCACAGAGAGAAAGCGAGGAAAAACACCGATGGACGGCAAAAAGATCCATATGCTCGTTGTAGACGATGAAAAAATACAGCGTGATGGAATTCTTTTCCTTCTGAAAAAAAGCGGATTGGAGTTTGAGATTTCCCAGTGTGAAAACGGAGAGGAAGCCTACCGGTTGCTCAAAAAGGGGCACGTGGATATTTTGCTCACGGATATCCGCATGCCGTTTATGGATGGCATGGAACTAATCTCCCGGGTAGTTCCTCTCGCTCCTGACATTAAAATCATTCTTTACAGCGGATACGAGGATTTCGAATATGCCAGAACCGCCATGTCTCTTGGCGTTCACTATTATCTGCGCAAACCGGTTGATCTTGAAGAATTCCGTGACGTGATCACCAGTGTGATGGGCGAGGTGCTTGAGACAGAAAAGCGGCAGGAGGAAAACGGAAAAATCAAATCCTGCGTACGCAATTACGCCCTTTGTTGTCTTCTGAACGGTACGAAGAACGATCAGATTCAGGATTTAGCCGGCTCACTTCTGGGGGAAAAATGGGTAAGGCAGTATAACCGGATCTTTTTGATCCATTTTGAGGAGGAAATCTCCGAGGAAGAATGGAAAAACGCAGAGGAAATGATCCGCCATGAAGCGGACGGAATCTGTGAGAGCGTCGTTCTGAGCGCGCATCAGCTTGCAGTGCTTTGGGACAAAAGGAACCGGCTGAATGATTTCCATTATCAGGCACGTGCACAGCGAATGCACCGAAGGCTGGAGGACACTCTGCATCGAGATTGCTGGATTGTCGCCGGAGAGGAAGTTTCGGATCTGCTGCACATAGCCGAAGAGATGCCGCAGATGCGGGCGTGTTTGGAAAATCGTTTCTGGGAAAATGGAAAAAGAGTCCTCTTCTTCCATAATGCTTTGGAAGAACAATACCAGGAGAGAAAAGCAGATGGAAAGATTCTGGAAATTGTTCGGGAATTGGCCGGGCAGGGCGATTACGCCGCTTTACAGGTAGTCATGCAGGAGTATTGGGATTTTCACAGAGAAAAGGAAAATTCCTTGCTCTATTCCAAATTTCTCTGTACCAGCATACTCCATGAAATCATGCAGAAAAGCTCTATTTTTTCCGATTTCGATATTGTGTCCGCCGTGGAGCAGGTCTATAAAAGCAATCGTTCCGATAAAGTAGTCGCTCTGATTCAGGATGTCATTGAACAGGCGCGCGCTTTCCACGAAAGCAATGCGGCAAAGGAACAGCATCCAATCGTGTCCATTGCTAAAAAATATATCTGCAAGCACTATGGAGAAGAGCTGGATCTTGAGCAGCTGGCGGAAAGCGCCCACACTTCCCCTCGCTATCTGTGCAGACTGTTTAAGGAGGAAACCGGAGAAGGGATTGGCCAATATCTGAAAAAATATCGGCTGCAAAAGGCGCAGGAGCTTTTAAAATCCACTAATCTGAAAATTAAGGAAATTGGACGGAAAACCGGCTACAGCAGCGCCTCATACTTTTGCCAGAGTTTCCGGGAATATTTTGGCATCAGTCCAGAAAAGTTCCGAAACACTCCTGACTTTCCAGGCCTTTGATGGTCCCTTTTTCACAAAATGGTCGACAGGAGGCTTTTTGATGGGATGGGTCAATCACATTCGAGATCTCAAATATAAATATAAAATTATGGTGGGCTGTATCCTGTGCTGTCTGATTTGCATCGCTGTCCTGTGGAGCTACACCGTCCACGAAACACATTCCCTTTTGACTCAGCGATCCCTTCTGGACATGGAAAATCAGCTCCAGCAATCCGCAGCAGCGCTCGATCATCAGCTACAGCTCTGCGACAATGTTCTTGGCAGCCTTTCGATCAATAACAGCGTCATTTCTGCGGCAGAGCATGAATATACCGGCTACTATGAGATGTACGACATTTTTTCCAATCAGGTCACACCTCTGTTTTCCTCTGTGCTCACCTTCAATGGGGATATTGCCCAGCTGACGCTGTATTCTGCTTCTAATGTGGAACGTCACACTCCCTGGGTACTCCCTACCGATGAGCTTTCCGAAACCATACGCCTGCAAGGGGAAAACCGGTGGATCTATGACACAGATCAGGGAGTATGTAAGCTTCAGAAGCTTGTGTCGAGCTGTGGAGAAAACTATCTGTACATTCAGCTGCACGATGATGTATTGGAGAGACTGTTCGGAAGTCTCTCCAGCCAGGGATACGGCGTAACCCTTTTCGACTCTTGTGGCAACGTTGCCTATGACGTCCCGCCAAATGGACTGACGTCTGTTTTCTTCACAGCAAACAGCGGAAAACACACGGGACAGATCTGGGAACAGGACGGATTTTTCTGTTCCTGCCGGACAGTGGAGTCCAGTGGCTGGACAATTTACCTTTATCAGTCGAAGGGGTATTTCTGGAATCGAAATTGGCAGATGGTGCCAGGATTGATAGGGATCTCTGTCGTGTGCCTGATGGCTGCCGTGTTGACCAGCCTGCTTCTTTCCAGACTTGCTGTCACCCGTATTGAAAATCTTGCCGCTAATATCAGACAGCTGCGGGAAGGACAAAATGAAATTTGGGTGCAGAGCAAATCAAAGGATGAAATCGGATATCTGACGGACGAATTTATCACGATGATGCAATTGATCCAGCATTTGATCAAGGATGTCTATCGGGAACAGTTGATCCGAAAAGAATATCAGATTCAAATGCTGCGCGCCCAGATCAACCCCCACTTTTTATACAACACACTCTCCGCAATCCGTTGGAAAACTTTGATGAACGGTGACGAGGAAGCCAGCGAAATTATCAACCAACTCTCTGTTTTTTACCGCACAGCCCTGAATAAGGGACGTGAATTTTCCAATGTGGAAAATGAGATGAAAAATATCCGCGCTTATATCACCATCCAGAAAGAATTACAAAGCCATCTGTTCCAAGTGAGCTACCATGTGGACTCGTCTCTGTATCCCTGCAAAATCCCCGTCATGATCCTCCAGCCAATCGTGGAGAATGCCATTTTACACGGTCTGGCAAGTAGTCGCAAGCAGGACAGATCCCTGAGCCTTTCTGCCTTTGGAAAGGGGAGGGATATGATATTTGAAATCCGGGACGATGGTGCCGGAATAGAAGCGGAACAACTCAAACAGCTTCTCAACAGCAAAACGAACGGTTACGGGATGAAAAATGTACAGGAAAGGATTCACCTGCTATACGGCAATGAGTACGGTCTGGAAATCCACAGCATTCGAGGCGAAGGAACTATTGTGAGGGTACTGCTGCCAAAAGAACCTTTGACGGATGTAGAAAATTGATATAAAAGTGGATTTATTTGATATTTCCATGAAAGCCCCCTCTTACTATAATTTCATTATAATCGATACAAGCTTGTATAACAAACAGAAAAATAGTACGGCAAGCCGAATCAGGGAACAAGGAGGATACAAGAGCAATGAAGGTTTTATGGAAAAAAGGGATTGCCGCTATGCTGGCGCTGTTGATGGCTTGCGGAGCCGGCGGATGCACGGACAGCGGTGAACTGTCTACCGACACAACGTCTTCAGCAGGCAGCTCTGCGGAGGATGACGCATGGATCGCAGCGGCTACCGATCCACTGACGCCATATCCTGAGACCGTAACAGTAACATTCGGAAAAGAAGCAGGAAGAAATTTCTCCGCTCTGGCTGGAACTGAGTGGGAAAATCACAACGACGATGACAACGCGATGTACGATATTATCGGCGGCTTCTTGAACATCGATATTCAGATCGATTTTGTCGGAAACGGCGGCGATGACTATAACAAAAAAGTTGCGATGGCGATTGCGGACGGCAATATCCCGGACGTGATGAAAGTCAGCGATTATTCCACTCTGAAGCAGCTCGTGGAAAGCGATATGGTAGAAGACCTGACGCAAGCCTTTGAAGACTGCGCCACCGACCGCATTCGGGACATCTATGATTCATTTGACGGAAGATGCCTGGAGAGTGGCAAAATTGACGGTAAGCTGTACGGTATTCCAGCTACCAATATTTTCAATGGTCAGGAGCTTCTCTGGCTGCGAAAAGACTGGCTCGACAAACTGAACTTGGAAGAGCCGGAAACCATGGAAGACATCGAATATATCCTGCAGCAGTTTGTGGAACAGGATCCTGGAAATAATGGTGAGGGAAAAACCATTGGTCTGGTGGTGAATACCGGTATCGCTGGCGCTTATGGCGCCCAGTTCCAACTCAATGGTATTTTCACCCACTACGGCGCAGCGCCCGGCCAGTGGATTGAGAAGGATGGAGAAGTAGTTTACGGCTCCGTACAGCCGGAAATGAAGGAAGCGCTGACGGTTTTGCGGGACTGGTATGCAAAGGGATTGATCGATCCGCAGGTAGCGGTCCGCACCAGCGACGATCTCATTGCAGTGGTGGCCAGCGGGCAATGCGGCGCATTCTTTGGAGCATGGTGGTCCTGCAACAGTCCTGCATCCGACGCATGGGCGCTCGATAACAGTGTGGAATGGGTTCCTTGTGTGGTCCCCGTCGGTGAGGATGGAAAAGTCACGGTCATTGAACAGAATCCTTCCATGGGTTATCTGGTGGTTCGCAAGGGCTTTGAGCATCCCGAAGTAGCGGTCAAGCTCGTCTCTCTCCAGTATGACTATATGCGCCGCTCCGACTATGTGCAGAGCGATGTGGAAAAAGCCTATATCGCGGGCGACGTGGCCTGTGACTTCTTGGGCAACTGCGATTTCAACAACGCCCTCGTACTGTGCTACGAGAACATTCGGGATATTCTGGACGGAAAATCACCGGAGGACGCAACTGCCTTTGAATGCGGCGTGGCTGCTTCCTGCCAAAAATACGTGGACGCAATCGATGCGGGACAGCTTCCGGACAAAAACGACTGGACCAACTACTATGGCAGAATGATCGGCACCAGACTGGCAGCTGAAGTTCCATACAACAAAATCAGTCCTGTATTTTACAGCTCCACAGATACTATGAAGCTACGCTGGGGTTCGCTGCAAAAAATGGAATCTGAAATGCTTTTGAGAATTGTCATGAACGAGGATCCGATCGATTCGTTTGACTCCTTTGTGGAAGAATGGTATGCCAGCGGCGGTGACACGATCACCGAAGAAGTGAGCGCAGAGGTTGCCAAATAAACAGAAAAACAGGTCTTGTTGAAAAGGCCTAGGCGGACAACCCGGCGGATACGATGCATCAAAGGGCGCTTTTTCTGAAAAGAAACTTCCCGCACGGCCTTTTGCAGGGCCGCAGGAGAGGAAGGAAAGGAACATGTTATGAAAAAAAGACTCAAAAGGGAGATTCCCTTCCACCTGATGCTGCTGCTTCCCATGTTATTTCTCGCCGTATTCTCCTTTGCCCCTCTGTTTGGTATTCTGATGGCTTTTCAGGACTATATGCCGGCGAAGGGGATTCTCCAATCCAGATGGGTTGGTTTGGAAAATTTTGATTTTATCTTTTCTTTGCCAAGCAGCCGTCAGATTTTCGCCAATACCATTATTATCTTGAATTTCTTTTCTTGGAATCAAAATTCTAAAGATATCATCTTCAGCCGGAAAATCGTATTGTGCATCCAAATTGTGATTGGTTCCTTCATATTTACGAATAATAGGCTTCTTTAAGCGTTTCAAATCGAAC
>ENA-OUOW01001773-OUOW01001773.1-human-gut-metagenome-genome-assembly--contig:-NODE-1773-length-13579-cov-3.940698_pt1 | contig 13579 bp, 7 predicted proteins | sample MGYA00237938_ERZ548769 | MGnify/ENA primary metagenome ERZ548769 (study PRJEB26490, sample SAMN05356870) | human gut metagenome | biome: terrestrial biome; feature: human-associated habitat; material... | reverse complement strand
TCGCCGACAACGTGGGCGACAACGTGGGCGACGTGGCCGGCATGGGCGCCGACCTCTATGAGAGCTATTGCGGTTCGGTGCTCGCCACGGCGGCGCTGGGCGCGGCGGCGTTCGCCACGGCCGACGGCATGGCGATGCAGCTCAAGGCCGTGCTGGCGCCGATGCTGATCGCGGCCGTGGGGATCGTGCTCTCGATCATCGGCATCTTCCTCGTGCGAACCCGTGAGGGCGCCTCGATGCGCGAGCTGCTCCGCTCGCTGGGCGTGGGTGTCAATTTCAGTTCGCTGCTGATTGCCGGCGCGACGTTCGGTATCCTCTACCTGCTGGGAATCCAGAACTGGCTCGGGCTGTCGTGCTCGGTCATCACGGGGCTCGTCGCCGGTATCATCATCGGACAGGCTACCGAATATTACACTTCGCACTCCTATAAACCGACGCAGAAGATCGCCGGAAGCGCCCAGACCGGGCCGGCCACGGTCATCATCGCCGGGGTCGGGTCGGGCATGATCTCGACGGCCATCCCCGTCCTGACGATCGGTGCCGCGATTATCCTCGCCTATCTGTGCGCCATCGGCTTCGACATGGAGAATATGATGGCTCCGATGAACATGTCGCTGGGGCTCTACGGCATCGGCATCGCCGCCGTCGGTATGCTCTCGACGCTGGGCATCACGCTCGCCACGGACGCCTACGGCCCGATCGCTGACAATGCGGGCGGCAATGCCGAAATGAGCGGCCTCGGCCCCGAGGTGCGCAAGCGCACCGACGCGCTGGACGCGCTGGGCAATACGACCGCCGCCACGGGCAAAGGGTTCGCCATCGGATCCGCGGCGCTGACCGCACTGGCACTGCTGGCATCCTACATCGAGGAGATCCGTATCGGATTGCTGCACAACGGCATCACGATGCTTGACCTGCCCAACGGCACCTCGCAGCTGGTCGAGAAGGCTTCGATCCTCGATTTCATGGAGTATTACCAGGTCACGCTGATGAACCCGACGGTGCTGATCGGCATCTTCATCGGCGCCATGATGTCGTTCCTGTTCTGCGGCCTGACGATGAACGCCGTGGGACGTGCCGCCGAGAGCATGGTGAACGAGGTGCGCCGCCAGTTCCGCGAGATCAAGGGCATCCTCACGGGCGAAGGCACGCCGGACTATGCCCGCTGCGTGGAGATTTCGACCCGCGGTGCACAGCGCGAGATGATGTTCCCCAGCCTGCTGGCCATCGTCGTGCCGGTAGCCGTCGGTCTCGTGTTTGGCGTGGCCGGCGTGATGGGCCTGCTGGTCGGTGGCCTCAGCTCGGGTTTCGTGCTGGCCGTGTTCATGGCCAATGCGGGCGGCGCGTGGGACAATGCCAAGAAGATGGTCGAGGAGGGGCATTTCGGCGGCAAAGGCTCCGAATGCCACAAGGCCACCGTGGTGGGCGATACCGTCGGCGACCTGTTCAAGGACACTTCGGGCCCGTCGCTTAACATCCTTATCAAGCTGATGTCGATGGTTTCCATCGTCATGGCCGGGCTGACGGTGGCTTGCCACCTGTTCTGACCCATGTGACGATAAAGGCAATAAGAAAAGCCACCCGGGGAAGGTGGCTTTTTTTATGGCCTTGCAGCGGGGCTATTTCTTGCTCGCGCCGCTTTCGAGGATCGAGACGATGGAGTAGAGCGTGAAGCAGATGGCTCCGAAACCCGTCAGGACGCGTGCGGGGACGAAATATTTGGGTTCGGAGAGCGCCGCCTCGTAGAGGAATGCCGCGAGGAACAGGCAGGCCAGCGCCGTAAGCACCGGGATGATCGGGATGCGGTTGGCCAGCGGGAAATCGGCGTGCCAGATCTTTGCCAGCAGGATGACCTTGCTCGATATGCTCCAGCAGATCAGTGCCAGCCCTATGAGCACGAAGCCCACGAAGCTGATCGCCTCGCCCCGGAGCGTGAAGAGGAGGATCAGCCCCAGCACGAAGGCCAGGCCGCCCATCGCGAGCACCAGCCCCATCCACCGGCGGCGTTCCTCCATCGTGTAGCTGCCCCGTGCCTGGCGTGCGATACTGGCCACCAGCGCGATGAGCGACGTGCAGACACAGGCGATGCCGAACATGACGCTTCCCGCCACGATATGCGCCGGGAGCGTTCCCAGCGCGAAGAGCAGGATGCACCACACCCATGCCCCGGTGGCTATGGCCGACACGATGAAGATCAGCAGCGAACTTTGCCCGCGGGTGAAGCCTGCGGGGTTGACCGAGAAGGTGCTGTCGCCCGAGTTCTTGGGGATCAGGCTGAACCGCGTCGAGGAGGTGGCCGCCGTCGAGACGCACGCCGTGATGAACCCCAGCCCGCAGATTACATGCCCCGTGACGAGCGCCCCGGTCATGTGCGACTGGATGATGAAAAGCCCGCAGATGACCGTCATGGCGGCGACCGCATAGCCGATGGCCGGGAAAAGGTATTTCGCGGCGGCGGTATAGGTGCCGATGATCTGGCGGATGATGGTGGCGGCGGTGCAATAGAGCGCGATGCAGATCGAGCCCAGGAAAAAGAGCACGGGGCCTGCCGTGAGCCGCGAGGGGTCGTCGCCGGCGGCGAAAACGTAGGCGCCGTAGGCGAAACAGAAGGCTGCCATCGCAAGGGGAATGGCGCGGAAGAGGATGCTTATGCCATAGTTCATAATCGGAGTTTTTGTTATGCGCCAGCCTGCAAATCATGAACCAAACGAAAAAATGGCTATCTTTGCCCCATGGAAAATATCGTTTTCGACCTGGGCGGAGTACTTTTTGCCCGCGACAGAAGTAAGTGTACGCAAGAATTCCACGACTTTTTCAGTTTCATCCGTTCGGAGCCCATGCCGGCTTTCTGGGAGGATTACGACCGGGGCGTGCTGACGCTCGACGAGGTGACCGGCATCCTTTCCGGGGTCAACGCCTGCCCGCGTGCGAAATGCGAGGAGTACCTGCGCCTGTCGATCGACATGCAGGAACCCGTGAAGCCTACCGAACAGCTTGTCCGCGACCTGAAGGCCGCCGGCTACAAGTTGTATGTGCTTTCGAACATGTCGCGCGAGTTCATCGACTTCCTGCGCCGTTTCCCCGTCTACGGGCTTTTCGACGGTGAGGTGGTCTCCTGCGAGGAGGGCGTGGTGAAACCCGAGCCGGAAATCTACCGGCGACTGCTCGGCCGCTACGGACTCGATCCTGCGCAGACGCTCTTTATCGATGACCGCCCGGCCAATATCGCCGCCGCAGCGGCGCTGGGTATCCGCGGGCAGTTGTTCGACCATTCGGCGCCGGCCGCAACCTGCGACCTGCTGCGCCGCAGGCTGTTGCCCGAAATAGTAGGGTAGCAGCCCGAGACCATATCCGGGTACTCCGTCCGTATAGCCGTACCCGCAGGCCGTTCGCTCCGCCCGCACGAATCGTCGGCTTCCCCTTTTGCAGCGGTTTTCCCTGTCCCTTGATCCGATCCGTCCGATGATTGAAAAATAAAAAGGGCCACTCGTTAGAGCGGCCCTTTGCTTTGGATCGGATTCCGTTATTCGAAGTTGGCATCCTTCATCAGTTCATACTCCGGCGAGAGTGCGTACATGCGTACGTATTCGAACTTGCCGGTGTCGACGAGCTTGAACTCGAATGCGTGCGTCACCTTGCCCGTGCCCGAGCCGATGTGCTGCGTGTAGAGCATCATCTGTACGGTGTAGATCACGTCGATGCCGGAGATCATCTTGACATCGGGGTAGAGCGTACCCAGGGCGGCCGACATTACCTCGCCGAAACGCTTTTCGACTTCGTCGTAGAACGCCTGGTACGATGCGCGCATGGCGTCCTTGTCTTCCGACCCCCAGTTGTCGTAGGCTGATATGTCTTCACCGGCTTCGCTCCAGTAGTATTTCGGAAGCGTGTTGATACGCCAGTTCAGGTTGGTGTAGCTTGCCGCGCAACCGCTGTAATACTCCGCATCCGTGAGGCGGCTGCCGCTGCGGTTGTCCGTCGTATAGGCGGCGTCCTTGTTCTGGAGTACCCAGTCCACGCAAGCCTGGTAGAAGCTCTTGCTGTAAGCGCTGCGGTCGGGGGCCACGACGAGCGTCATGCTGGGGTCGAAGTTCCATTTGCCGCTGACCTTCTTGAACGGGCCGTCGAGCGTCTCGGTGTCCTCGGTCTTGATCCAGTCCGCACCGTCGTAAGTGTACTCGTCGGCGAAGAGCAGGGTTACCTTGTCCGTCGAGTCGTAGAAGTGGTATGCCACGTTCATCTTCTCCTCGGCCAGGGCGTAGGGATATTTGTACTTCAGGTAGAGGGGCAGGTAGGTGTCCTGCGAGAACGACGAACTGAAGTTGGGATTGGTGGCGCCCATCTGCGTGTAGTCCTCGGGGTTGACCATCGTGGTGTTTTCTGCGGCTGCCCACGACGTGCCGTCGAAGGTGTAAATCGCATAGCGGTTCTTGGTCACCGCGGCGCGGGTCATGCCGAAGGAAGCTGCCGAAGCATTGGCTGCCGGCTTGACAGAAGTGACCATCGTATTGAGGAACTTGCTGCCCGATACGCCGATCGCATAGCCTTCCACGACGACTTCCTGTCCGTCGAGTGCTGGGTCTACGGCGCCGTCCAGGACATACGAGAGGCTGCCTTGTGCCGTCAGCGCTTCGTCGTTGATGACGTTGTAGTAGTTGCCGTCAATTTTCAGCGTACCCGTGTAACGCACGTACTGCGCCGTGGTCAGCGTCAGGTAACCGTCCATGTCGGTACCGTCCATTTCGCGGATCGCGGGGTAGGTGAACTTATTGGCCTCGGTATTGAGTTTGGTGACGGTCGATGCCGGGGGGTACTGGTTCAGCCCGGCATAAGCCGAAGTGGTACCTTCCACGCTGACCAGATCGCCGATGGCATAGGTTCCGGTCGGGTCGGCATTGGTATAGATGAGGATCGACCCTGTGCCGTCGTTGATGAGGAAGCCGCGCTTGTAGGTCGCTGCGATCTGTCCCGTCACGCTGAACGTGCCGGGATCGGCCGATGCGACGACGCCCACGGGCGTGAATGCGGGCTGCGAACCCTCCTCGGCGATCGTGGCGACCATCATGTTGGCGAATTTGGGTGCGTCGCCGCTCTTGCTGACGGAGAAGAGGTAACCGGTCGCGGTGACCTTCTTACCGTCCAGGCTCTCGTCGATCTGCCCCTTGTTGGGGAAGGAGAGGCTGCCGGTGGCCGTCGCGGCACCGTCCACCTTGAGGTTGTAATAGTTGCCGCTGATCGAGAGCGTACCCGTCAGGCTGACGAATTTGATCGACGTTGCGGTCAGGTAGGCGTCGAGCTCGCTGCCCGACATGGCCTGTGCCGTGGGGAAGGCGAAATTCTTGGTTTTCTCCACGAGCGTGATCTCGGCCGTGTTGCCGAATTGCATGCCGCTGTTGTATTCCGTAACGGCACCCTTGACCTTCACTACATCGCCTAGCGAGTAGTTCGACGGGGCGTTCAGATATACCAGAATAGCCCCCGTGGTGTCGTCGACGATAAAGCCGCGGGCATAGGCAGCCGAAACGGTGCCCTGCACGGTATAGTCGCCGGGGGCAATGATTTCGCTGATCTTGTTGATGGTCTCGGGGATTTCGCCGCCTCCGGTCGAAGGCTCCTGCTCGGAGTAGGCGTATTCGGCGATGACGTAGTCGCCGGCCTCGGCGTTCTTGACGGCCTCCTTGAGGATGCGCGGCAGGTAGTTGGCTGCCGGCTTACCGGGTGTAAAGTAGTCGGCCGTGATATCCTCGCCCCAGGCTACCTCGTAGTCGGCGGCCTTGAGCTCGTAGGTCGAGGCGGAAGCGATGCCGGTGATGGCCTCGGATATCTCGCCGCGCTGGTTCTTATAGGTAACGGTGACAGTCGAGCCGTTCGAGAGGTAGCTGTCGTAACCTGCAGCCAGGAAGGCGGGCAGGTACGTCGTGGCGGAAGCGGCTTCGGAGAAACATTTTGCAGTGCCTACGGCGGCCAGGGCTGCCACTGCATCGGGCCCTGCGGCTTCGGCGATCGCCTTGTTGGCGGCGTTCGACGCGACGCTGGCGTAGTCGGCGTCGGTCATCGTGTATTTCAGTACCTGGACGTCGGTGATCTCCTTGTCGGGGTTGAACCCGTCCAGATACTCCTCGTTGTAATCGTCGACATTACAACCCCCCCCCACGAATGCTATCGTCGCAAGGGCCAGAAGGTATTTTACAATATGCTTGTTCATATGGTTCGCTGTAATTAGAAGTTAATTTTCAGTCTTACTGTATAGGTGCGACCGAACGAGTACATGACGGCATATACGTTCTGCCAGATACCTTCGTCGGCTGCGGCGCACTGCGCGTCCATGATGTAGTTGTAGTCGTAGACGTTGTTCACGTTGCCGTAGATCGTGGCGCGTACGTTGCCGATCTTGAAGGCGTAGCTGGCCGAGAGGTCGAGCTGGTGTCCCCACGGAATCTTCCACGGGTCTTTCACGTCGACGGTCGAGTTGCCGTTAAGGCTGGTGTTCGAACCGATGTAGAAGTCGGCGTAGTTGTTGCCGTAGGCGTTCCAGTCGGCGCTGACGCGCAGGCCCTTCATCGGGCGTACCGTGACGCCGAGGGCTCCGGTGGTCTGTGCCGAACCGCCGACCTTGATGCCTTTCTGCTTCAGGTTCAGCCATGCGTGGTCTTCAGCCATGATGCCCGAGGCGACCGTGCCGTCCAAAGCCTTGGTCAGGGGCTGCCCCTGCGTGTCGTAGATGTAGCCCTTCGAGTCGCTGTCCCACTGCCAGTCGCCCAGCGAAAGCATACCGGTCACGTCCAGCCAGCGGTTGGGGCGCAGGACGAAGTCCAGTTCGAGGCCCATGTGGCGTGCGTCGACACCCGAGAGGTTCACGCGGGCGTAGTCGCCGTTGGCCATCGAGCTGGAACGTACGACCGACTTGTCCATCCAGAGCGTGTAGTAACCGTTCAGGTTGACCGAAAGGATGCCCGAGCGGAATCCGTAGCCGATCTCGGCAGAGAATACCTTTTCGTTCAGCGGGTCGGGGTTCTTGACGTTGCTCGTGGTGCTCTGCAGGAATGCGCCGCCCGAGAAGAACGGGGCGCGGCTGATGTAGCCCAGGTTGGCGAATACGTTGTGTTTCTCGTTGATGTTGTAGTTGGCACCGCCCTTGACCGTGTAACCGATGAAGTTCACGTGCTCGGACTCGGCGTGTGCGGCGTCGTAGTAGAAGCGGTCGTAGCGCCAGTAGCCGGTGTTGGAAACCGAACCCGATACGAAGGCGTTGAGGTTTTTCTTCGTCCACTCCAGCTGGGCGAATACGCCTTCCTGGTGTACGTGGCCGTCGTAGTCGCGGTAAACCTTGTCGCCGACCTGCAGTTTTTCATACACCCAGTTGGGGTCGGCCGCGGCGGCGTTCTGCTCGGGCTTGACGTTGGCGCGGCTGCTGTCGTCGATGAAATACTTGCCGTCGTAGAGGTCGATGATCTCGTTGTTGTGCTCGCCGATGTAGTAGCGCACGTCGATACCGGCCGACAGTTCGAGCGACTTGGAGATTTGGTTGGTGTAGGTCGAGAGCAGTCCGTACCACATGTGGTTGTTGTTGCTCTTCGACATGATCATGCGCGAACCGTCGGGGCTGGCGGCGTTCATCTCCTGGATCTTGTCGTAGGCGAACGTGCCGTCGGGGTTGCGGAAGGTGGTGTTCAGCACGCCGTAGTTGGTACCTTTCCACATGTTGCGGTCTGCCGAGGTGCGGCCCTGGCCCGAGTAGCCGCTGCCGCGTCCGATCGACATGTAGAGCGCCGTCGAGAGCGACGACTTGTAGTCGATCTGCCACTGGTGGTTCAGCGAGATCTGGGGCTTGTGGTATTCGTTGAAGTGCGAGTAGCGCTGCCTGCCGTTCTTGTCGAAACCGTACTCGGCGTTGTAGCGGTACATGTCCTTTTCGCCCATGAAGTTCTTGGCCTTCTGCCACTCCTCGATCTTCAGTCCGTCGTCGAGGGCATGGCGCTGCGCGTGCTTCTGCGGGGCGCCGAAGGCGGTCAGCGACAACTGGTGGCGGTCATTGATGCGCTTCGAGATGTTGACGAACCAGTTGTAGCCTTCGAAGTTGGTTCCCTGGATGTAACCGTCGCCCCAGCGCTTCGCGCCGAGTACCGACAGTGCCCAGCCGCTCTTCGTGAGGCCCGTCGAGAGGCTGAACGAAAGGCTGTAAAGGCCATCGTTACCTACGCCGAACGAGAACGTGCCGCCCTGCTTGGCCTCGATGCCGTTGGTCACGATGTTGACCGAACCGCCGACCGAGGGAGACGAGATTTTCGAGGCGCCCAGGCCGCGCTGGGTCTGCATGCTGCGCGTCACGTCCGAGAGGCCGGCCCAGTTCGACCAGTATACGCCGCCCCACTCCATATCGTTCACGGGGACGCCGTTGACCATCACGGCCACGTTGGCCGCCTGGAAACCGCGCATGTTGATCTTCGAGTCGCCGAAGCCGCCGCCGTCCTTGGTCACGTAGACGCCCGGCGTCGATTTCAGGATTTCGGGGAACTCCTGTCCGCCGAGTTTGTAGCTGATCTCCTCGGCGTTGACCGTCGATACGGCTACCGGGGTTTTGCGCTGCACGGCCACCGACTGCATGACGATGACATCCTGCAATGCCACGGCGTCGGGCTCCATCTGGATGATGCCCAGGCGTGCGTTCGGGCCCGTGACGGGTTTTTTGGTCGGGACGTAGCCCACGTAGCTGATCTCGATCTCCTTGGCATCGGTCTTCAGCGTGAAGTTGCCGTCGACGTCGGTGCTGACACCCTGCGATGTGCCGGGTACGGTCACAGAGGCACCGATCAGCGGTGCGCCGGTCTCATCTACGATTTTACCCGTAACTGCCGATTGCGCGACAGCGGCGGACACTCCGAACAGAATCAGGGCGGCCGTCATGAGGAAATGTTGTAAATGTTTTCTCATACTTTTTAATGGATTAGTAAATAAAAGAGTGTAATGGATATTTCGGTTTCTTCATTTCTGGGTGTCGCGATCCGCGGCACTAATATCGGGGATTTCTCCGCTTCCGCCGGCGGGATGGTTGGAATTTCACAGGATTTTAACCCCCGGCAACCTTTCGGGAAGGCTTTGTGATACATAAAATACTGGGGTTTGTATAAAGTTGCGAGGGATACTCCGCGTGTGAGATACCCCTCGTCGTTGCGTATCGCCGGCCGTGCCCGGCGATAGCCGATATCCGGTTTGCATACCTTCTCCCGCACCGTATCGGTGATGCAGGGTGCCGGTGGAAACCGTTATTTCCATAAAGCCGTCCATAATTTGCTTATACAAATTTAAACCAAATATTTCACAGCCGCAACAGAACACCGCAAATTTTGTTCAAATATTTTTCAACCTGTTGACGGGCACTGCCTTGCACGTGCGGCACGTTCCTTGTGCAGCTGACTCGCATGCAGGCTTTCAAGGAACTATACTGGCGTTATTCGCTTTTCGTGTTGATCCTCGGACTGGGGGTCACGATCTTCATCGAGCTGACCCCGTTTTTGGGCGGGGTGCTGGGTGCCATGACGATCTACGTGCTGCTCCGGCGGCAGATGCATTACCTCACGGCCTGCCGCAAATGGCGGCGCAGCCTGGCCGCGTCGCTGCTGCTGGGCGAGGCGGTGCTGTGTTTCCTGGTGCCAATCAGCCTGATCGTCTGGATGGTCGTCAACCAGGTGCAGGACATCGCCCTCGCGCCCGAGTCGGTCGTCGAGCCGCTCAAGCACATCGCTGCGCTGATCCACGACAAGACGGGATACAACCTCTGGCAGGAGAAGAACATCACGTCGCTCGTGGGCGTGATCCCCCGGCTGGGGCAGTGGGTGCTGGGCAGCATCATGGATTTCGGCATCAACATCATCGTGCTGCTGTTCGTGCTCTATTTCATGCTCATCGGCGGCCTGCGCATGGAAGGCTACTGCCGCGAGATACTGCCTTTCAACCGGGACGTGGGCAGCAGCGTCATGCGCGAGGTGCACATGATCGTCCGTTCGAATGCCATCGGCATCCCCCTGCTGGCCGTCGTGCAGGGCGTCGTGGCGTTCGTGGGCTACCTGGTCTTCAACGCCCCGAGCCCGCTGTTCTGGGGCGTGCTGACCTGTTTCGCAACGATCATCCCCATCTTCGGGACGGCGCTCATATGGCTGCCGCTTGCGGGTTACATGGCGCTGACGGGCGACTGGGGGCCGGCCATCGGGCTGCTCCTCTACGGCGGGCTGGTCGTGACGCACGTGGACAACGTCGTGCGGTTCATCATGCAGAAGAAGATGGCCGATACGCATCCGCTGGTGACGATCTTCGGCGTTTTCATCGGGCTGTCGCTCTTCGGGTTCATGGGGGTGATTTTCGGGCCGCTGATGCTGGAGATGTTCGTCTTCTGCGTCAATATCTTCAAGAAGAAGTACCTCGACGGGACGTCGTACAAGCAGTTGTTCGTCCCCGAGCAGGATATTCAGGCGTAGCCCGCCGGGCGCTTCCGGGCGGGGCGCTTTTACGAAAAGTAACCGTTTCCGGTGTTTTTTGTGAAAAATCCCTGTAAAATGGTTGGAATTTCAAATTGTTTATTATCTTTGTTATTGGAATAACAGTAAAAGCGGCAACAAGAACCCTTAATCAAAAATATCACAATGGCGAGAAATCTCAAAATCAGAGACCTTACGTTGCGCGACGGACAGCAGTCCTCGTTCGCGACGCGCATGTCGCAGGCACAGGTAGACCGTTGCCTGCCCTTCTACAAGGATGCAAATTTCTATGCGATGGAGGTCTGGGGCGGTGCCGTACCCGACTCGGTGATGCGTTATCTCAACGAGAACCCGTGGACGCGCCTGGAGACGATCTACAAGGCTGTGGGCAAGGTGTCGAAGCTCACGGCGCTTTCGCGCGGCCGTAACCTGTTCGGCTACGCGCCTTACCCCGACGACGTGATCGACGGCTTCTGCCGCAACGCGATCGAAAGCGGGCTGGGCATCATGCGTATCTTCGATGCCCTGAACGACGTGGACAACGTGAAATCGACGATCAAATACGTCAAGCAGTACGGCGGCATCGCCGACTGCGCCGTATGTTATACGGTCGACCCGAAATATCCCGAACCCTCCTTCATGCAGCGCCTGATGGGCAAGAAGCGGCCGCAGCCCGTCTTCACGGATGCCTATTTCCTCGACAAGGCCAAACAGATGGCCGCACTGGGCGCCGACATGATCACCATCAAGGACATGTCGGGCCTGATCCCGCCGCGCCGTGTCGCCACGCTGGTCAAGCTGTTCAAGAAGAACATCTCGATTCCGGTCGATTTCCATACCCACTGTACCCCCGGCTACGGCCTGGCTTCGATGCTCGCGGCCATCGTGGCCGGCGTCGACATCGTCGATACCAACTGCTGGTATTTCGCCGAAGGCACGGGTGCCCCGGCCATCGAGCTGGTACACGTCTTCTGCAAGAAGCTCGGCGTTGATACCGGTGTGAACATGGAGGCCGTGGCCAAGATCAATACCCAGCTGCGCGAGATCCGCAAGGAGCTCAACCAGTCGGTATTCGGCGCGGACAAATCCGAGCCCAAGGCGTTCAACCCGCTGACCGACAAGCTGCCCGCCGAGATCGACGCCCTGTTCGACAAGGCTATTGCGGCCGCCAAAGCCGACGATGAGGACGCTACGATCGACGCCTGCCGCAAGATCGAGGCCTATTTCGGCTTCCCGGCTCCGAACGAACTGGTGCAGAAGGCCGAGATTCCCGGCGGCATGTATTCGAACATGGTCGCCCAGCTCAAGCAGCTCAAGGCCGAGGACATCCTGCCGCGCGCCATGGAGCTGATCCCCTCGGTGCGCCTGGCCGCGGGTCTGCCGCCGCTGGTGACCCCCACCTCGCAGATCGTGGGTGCGCAGGCCGTCAACTGCGCCCTCGACGAGAAGGCCGGACGTCCGATGTACACCAACAAGTCGTCGCAGTTCGTGGGCCTCGTGAAGGGCGAGTACGGCAAGACGCCGGTGAAGATCGACCCCGAGTTCCGGTTCAAGATCTGCGGCGTGCGCGAGGAGACTCCCTACGACACCTCGAAATACCAGATGCAGCCCAATCCCGAGCTTCCCGAAGCCGGAGGCGTGAAGCTCGCCGCCGATGAAAAGGAGGTGCTGCTGCTGGAGTTGTTCCCGCTGGTCGCCAAGACGTTCCTGACCAATATGAAGGTGAAGGCCTACGAGGCTTCGAAGCCGGCCGAACCTGCCGCCAAGGCCGGGGAGACGCCCGCCGGAGAGACGCAGGCCGTGATCACGGGCAACGTCGTGACGGCTCCGCTGCCGGGCCGCATCATCGAACTCAAAGTGAAGGTCGGCGACGCGGTGAAGGCCGGACAGGAGGTCGCCGTTCTCGAAGCGATGAAGATGGAGAACGCCATCACGAGCGATTTCGCCGGTACGGTCAAGCAGATTCTGGTCCGTCAGGGGCAGACCGTGGCTACCGACGCCGTTCTGATGGAGATCGAATAACACGATCCATTCTTTCCGGACGCCATTCCGTCCGCAGCGCCCGGTGCGTTGCGGGCGGAACTTTTTTTCGGAGGCTTCGGTCGTGATCCCGGAGGCTTCCGCGACGATGCTGCCTGCCGCATTGCAGTACGCTGTCCCGAGCGCATCGGCCGCCGCGCCCGGGGCGGACCGGGGCTTGCCGGGGATGTGGAGGACGCCTTGCGGGCCTTGCTTCCGATGCTGCGCGAACGTTCCGACCGGACGTTCCTCCGACCGCCGGCTGAAAATCTGCGGCGTCTTGTGCGACGACATGACCGTCGCGCCCGTGGCGACGGCCACGAGCAATCTGAAACACCTCCGCGAACTGGTCTGACCGGTGCGGCGAGGCTACTCTTCCGGCGTGGGGGCTTCGTCCGTCCGGTCGGTGTAGAGAATTCCGTCGAGATGGTCTGTTTCGTGCTGGAAGATTACGGCCGTGAATCCGTCGATCGTCTCCGTTTTTTCGGCGAACCGCTCGTCGCGGTAGCGCAATACGATCCGTTGCGCCCGCACCACCCTGCCCGCTAATCCCGGAATCGAGAGACATCCTTCCCGTCCCGGGGCGGTTTCGGCCGACGATTCGACGATCTCCGGGTTCAGGTAGAATTCGAACGGCTCTCCGGGCTTGTCGAAACGCTGCACGGCGATCATCCGCCGGAGAATCCCCACCTGCGGGGCGGCGATGCCTACGCCCGTGTTCTGCGGGTCCTGCACCGTCGCGAGCATCCTGCGGCGCAGGACGGCGTAGTCGTCCGTCCGCAGCATCCGCCCGGTCACCGGAGCGGCCTTTTGACGCAGGACGAGCGAGTCGGCCGGGTTTCCGACGGTCAGTATGCGCATGATTTCTCCCTTCCCGGCGTGAATGGTCTCCTCCTCTGCGGCGCTGAACCCTCCGGAGCATCCGGTGAACGCCAGCGTTGCGGCCGCGCAGGCCGCCAGTATCGTTTTCTTTTCCATGATAGCCGCTGTTTCTGTGAATAGGCTTTTTTTTCGGTAATTCGCCCGGTTTTTCTAGGTGAGAAAGTACCCGTTCGCTTCTCCGCGATATAGCTGCGGATTTGTTCGTC
>ENA-OUOW01001762-OUOW01001762.1-human-gut-metagenome-genome-assembly--contig:-NODE-1762-length-13659-cov-14.363864_pt1 | contig 13659 bp, 9 predicted proteins | sample MGYA00237938_ERZ548769 | MGnify/ENA primary metagenome ERZ548769 (study PRJEB26490, sample SAMN05356870) | human gut metagenome | biome: terrestrial biome; feature: human-associated habitat; material... | reverse complement strand
TTGACTACGGCAACGTGTCCACCGCGCAGGATCTGGCAAAGATCGCCGCCGCCTGCGCGGAGAACCAGACCTTTGCACAGGTGGCGGGCACCGCCAGCTATGTGCTGCCAGCCACCAATCTGCGCAAGGCAGAGCACACCATCAGCAGCTCTAACAGCCTGATGAACAGCGAAAGCACCAACTACCGGGAGTACGTCCAGTGGGTCAAGGGCGGCTTTACCACGCTGGCAGGCCGCTGCATCGTAGCCTTTTCCCAGCAGGACGGCCACAACTACGGGCTGGTGATCCTTGGCTGCGACACGCTGGATCACCTGTTTACCGCGTGTGACGACCTTTTTGACTGGGCCTTTGCCAGCTTTGCCGACCGGCCGCTGGTGGATACCCAGACCGTGCTGACCACCGTAGACCTGAACAAGTGCCGCACCGAGCCGGCTGTGGAACTGTACGCCGCCGCCCCGGTCAGCGGCTACGGCCACAGCGACGATAAGGTGAGCTATTCCTTCGACCTGCCCGAGCGCGTCTCCGCTACCGTCAAGGAGGGGCAGAAGCTTGGCACCGCCACCGTCTATCTGGATGGCTACGAGGTGGGACAGGTAGACCTTGTGACCCACCGGGAGTATGTGTCGGACTTCCGCACCGACATCAAGGCCACCCTGCTGCTGCTCTGCGCCCTGATTTTGATTTTGTGCGCGCTGGGCTTTGTTACCCTGCGCTGCGGCGGCGGGCTGACCCTTAACCAGCGCCGCCGTCAGATGAAAAAGAGAAGATAACCCCTCCCGTGAAAAGGCAATTCTGGAAAATCCGCAGATTTTCCAGAATTGCGAATTATAAAATATGCTTTCCGCTGAAACTGCGCAAAGCGAAAGCGGCGCGCATTCCAAATCGTCAAAGATAAAAGGGGCTGGTGCACGGTTGTGCATCTGCCCCTTTTATAATTATACTGCTCCGTAGATACCGTGCACCGACACTTCCCCGGTGAAAACGTGCTGTTCCCCGGCATCGGTGCGCACCACTAAACGCCCCTCGGCGTCCACGTCCACGGCCTCGCCTGCGCCCTGACTGCCGTCCGGCAGGTCAAAGGTGACCCGGCGGCCCAGATTGACACAGGCGGCCTTGTATTCCTCCCGGAAGGGCGCAAAGCCGTCCCGGGCAAAGGTGTACAGGCTGCGGTCAAAGCCGAAGTCGGTCAGCCCCTCGGCCAGCCATGCGGGGTCTGTGGCAAGATCCACCGCAGCGCCCTGCAAGGCCAGCGAGGTGCCGTGGGGCAGATCGGCGGCGTCAAAATAGCTCTGGGGCTGGGCAAGGTTGATGCCGATGCCGCACAAAATGCCCCGCCCCTGCTGCTGGTAGCCGTAGCTTACACTCTCGCACAGGATGCCCACGATTTTTTTGCCGTTCAGCAAAAGGTCGTTGGGCCACTTGATCTGGCAGTCCACGCCGTAGCGCAGCTGCAACTGGCGGCGCACCGCAAGGCTTGCCAGCAGCGGCAGGGTGGCGGGCTGCGCCAGCGGCTCCTTGATGGCCACCGTGTAGTACAGCGCCTTGCCCTCGGCGTTTACCCAGCTGCGGCCAAGCCGCCCGCGCCCGGCGGTCTGGTTTTCGGTATATACCGCCGCCACCGGGCCGAACTCCTCAAAATGCTCTTTTACATAGGCGTTGGTGCTGCCGCATTCCGGCAGATAGCGCACCTCGTTGATGCTCATTGCTTGGGTACCTCTTTGTGCTCATAGGCGGTCACTGCGCCGTTTTCCAGCGTCAGCAGGCCGTAGGTGTCCGGGCCGGTGTAGCAGCGCCCGCAGGAGCCGGGGTTGAACAAAAATACATTGCCCCGCTGCTCCGCGTGGGGGATGTGGGAGTGGCCGAACAGTGCCACCTCGGCGCCCCGGGCGGCGGCAGCATCTGCCAGCGTGTCCAGATCGTATTTTACACCGTACATGTGACCGTGCGTATAGAAAACCACCGTCTGATCGAAGCCCGCCAAGCCGTCCAGCGGCTCCAGCGCACCGTAATCGCAGTTGCCGGCCACGGAATACACCCGCAGATGGGGGAAAAAGGCCAGCGTCTGTTCCAGATCCCGCAAGCCGTCCCCCAAAAAGATCACGGCGTCCACGTTGTTCTGCTCTTTGTTCAAAATGCGCTCAATGGCGCCACGCGCGCCGTGGCTGTCGCTCAGGACCAGTAGTTTTGTCACGGAAAGATATCCTCCTATACACTCATTCGGCAGTCTGCTGCAACAGCAGCAGCTGCTTGTACACTTCGCTCTTGGAATAGGCCGTGCCCTGCGCAGCAGCCTTGGCGGCGGCAGAAGCGCTGAAGCCCTCGCTGGTCAGCGCAAAAGCGCGCTGTGCCGCCTGTTCCAGGGTCAGCTCCTCCTCCTCGGCGGCACCGGCGGGCGCACCCGCCATCACCAGCACATACTCGCCCCGGGGCTCGGCGGCGCGGTAGTGCTCCACGGCTTCGCCCAAGGTGGTTTTCCAGATCTCCTCGTGGAGCTTGGTCAGCTCCCGGCACAGGGTGATGCTGCGCTCTGCGCCAAAGGCGGCGGTCAGATCGTCCAGCGTGGTGCGCAGCTTGTGGGGCGCTTCGTAAAAGATGACCGTGCGCTTTTCCTGCAAAAGCTCGGCCAGACGCTCCTTTTTCTGCTTGCGGTTCACCGGCAGAAAGCCCTCGAACACCCAGCGGGAGGTGTCCTGCCCGGAAACCGCCAGCGCGGTAACGCAGGCGGAAGCTGCCGGAATGGGTACCACCTTGATGCCCCGCGCCAGCGCGTCCCGCACGATGACCTCGCCCGGGTCGGACACGCAGGGCATACCGGCGTCGCTGCACAACGCGCAGCTCTCCCCTGCCTCGATGCGCTGCAAAATGGCTTCGCCCTTCTGCAAAGCGTGCTCGTAGTAGCTGACCATGGGCTTTTTCAGCCCCAGATAATTCAGCAGCTTCATGGTCACGCGGGTGTCCTCGGCGGCAATAAAGTCGGCCGCGCTAAAGGTGGCAGCCACCCGGGGCGGCATATCCTCCAGATTGCCGATGGGGGTCGCCACGATGTAGAGAGTTCCTGCCATAATTACCTCCTGAATTTATCGTCCGTACAGCGCCGCACCGGCGCGGATGAGCACGTCCGGCTCCACTCGCAGGCCGGTCTTGCGGTTCTTCTGGGCTTCCACAAGGAACAGCCACGGGGCGTTTTCCGGGGCGTTCTTCACAAAGGCCAGCCGCTTGGGTTCCAGCCGGTGGGCGCGCAGCACGGCAAGCACCTCGGCCAGCCGCTCGGGGCGGTGGCACAGCGCCAGCCGCCCGCCGTCCTTCAAAAGACGGAAGCCGCAGGCACAGACATCCTCTAACGCGCAGGTGTTTTCGTGCCGGGCAAGGGCGTGGGCGGCGTTTTTACTCTGCGGCCCCTCGGTAAAATAAGGGGGATTGCACGCACACACGTCAAATTGCCCCTCGTCCTGCCGCCATGTGCGCAGGTCGGCACAGGCGGGAGTGATGTGGGTGAGCTGCTGCTCTTCCACCGCTGCCGCCAGCAGGGCGCTGCCCTCGGGCTGCAATTCCAGCGCGGTGCAGGGGCCGCGGTGCCCCCGGTCGTGCCATTCCAGCGCCACGATGCCGCAGCCGGAGCACAGGTCTGCGGCTTTCTGGCTGCGCTTCGGCTCACAGAAGCGTGCCAGCAGCAGCGCATCCGAGCCGAACCGGTGCTCCGGGGTGCAGTAGACCATAGTTCTATTATACAAAACTTCCGTAGAATGTTCCATAGACAGTGTGTCGTTTCCCTTCCAAAAAATGCAGGGTATTTTCCTGCGGAATTTGTGCATGAAACAAAAAGGGGGGCGGCTGCGCAGCATTTTGTGCAGTGCCTCTTTTGCGGTGGACGATTGGAAAATATTTTTGATTTCGCGGGAAGGAGTGATTTTACTTTATGATACCACAAAAAAGGACTGCTGCACAGATGTGCAGCAGTCCTTTTTGATGCGTTTTCAGCAAAAACTACTGATTATTCAGCAGCGATTGCACCAGTGGGGCAAGCACCCTCGCAAGCACCGCAATCGATGCAGGAATCAGCGTTCACAACTGCAGCGCCGTTCTCGATGGTGATAGCGCCAACCGGGCAAGCGCCCTCGCAAGCGCCGCAGCCAACACATGCGTCAGAAACCTTGTGTGCCATAATAAACTCTCCTTTTTTATCCCGTGCCGATGTAATGTATGAAGAAACGTACCTTGGCACGGCCACGCACGCCCCCCGGAATTTGTATCCTTGTCTGCATTCTAACAAAGCAGGCCGGAAAAGGCAAGACTAACCGTGTTGCCACAACCACAAAATAAAATATTTTGTGGGGTTGCACAAAAGCACGGCCTAACTTATAGCCAAAATTGCCGGAGATTTTTAGCGAAAATCACGAAGCCTAGTTAGTTTTATAATACTAACCGCCCGGATGTTCATTCCTTCTCGCTTGCGCGGCGGCGGGGGCAGGCGGGGCGCTTTTCGTCGTCGGAGCTTGCCACCACCGGGGCGGGGTTGCGCACGCCGGAGTAATCATCGTCCGGGTCGGGACGGCGGGGCGGGCGCTTGCCGCCGCTCACATACTCGCACACGCCCACCTTGTAGTACCGGGGTGCGAGGCTCTCGGTGCCGCAGCGTACCCGCAGGTAGCCGGACACCGGGTTCACCTCCAGCACAGTGCCCAGACCGTCCGGGGTGCGCACCGTGCTGCCCACCATGGGCATGATGCTGTTCAGGTACTCGTAGGCGCTCTCCTCGTAGGCAAGGCAGCACATCAGGCGGCCGCAGGCACCGCTGATCTTGGTGGGGTTCAGCGAAAGTCCCTGCTCCTTTGCCATCTTGATGGAAACGGGCTGGAAATCCTTCAAAAAGCGGCTGCAGCAGAAAGGCTGGCCGCAGATACCCAGACCGCCGATCATCTTGCTCTCGTCGCGCACGCCGATCTGGCGCAGCTCGATGCGGGTGTGGAAGATGCCGGCCAGATCCTTGACCAGCTCCCGGAAGTCCACCCGTCCGTCGGCGGTGAAGTAGAACATGATCTTGGAGCGGTCCAGCGTGTACTCGGCCTCCACCAGCTTCATCTCCAGCCCGTGGCGGGCGATGCACTCCTGACAGGTGTGGTAGGCGCGCTTTTCGTCCTCGCGGTTCTGGCGCATCCGGCGGATATCCACGCTGTCGGCCATGCGGGTGATGGGCTTCAGCGCCTTGGGTACGGCGGCATCCGCCAGCTCCAGCACGCCCTGCACCACCTCGCCGCACTCCACGCCGCGGGCAGTCTCCACGATCACATACTCCCCGGCATGGATGACAGCGTCACCGGGATCAAAATAATAGCTTTTGCCGTTTTCCTTGAAACGGACCGAAATGACTTTTTTCATAGTGTTCCTCGTTTTTGTATCGGATAAGCCCCTTGCAGGGGGCAGCTTTTTCAGTCTGCTGTTAGTATACCATAATCAAAAGCACATTTCTATGCAAAAAGAAAAGTCTTTATATCCTCTGAATTTTTCCCTCCCCTGCAATGATCCGCCCCGCTCAACCGTATGCAGTATGGAAAAGGTGTCGAAATTTTGTCCGGCGGCAGAAGGGAGGAAAGCGGACAGAATGCCGGTTTTGGGGCGGCAAAGTTGTGCGTTTCGCAGATTTTGACAGAACTTTCGCAAAAGATTCGCTGCGCCTCTATTGAAAGCGCGCGCCTTGCGTGTATAATAGGAATGTTAGGAACCCATTGCCCCCAAAGAGGGAGGAACTGTTGCGCCGGGCGGTGCGGCAGAGAAACGGTAGGATAAGATGGAAAAATTCAGTGTCAAAAAACCATTTACGGTGCTGGTTGCAGTCATCATGGTGCTGATGCTCGGCTTTGTGTCGATCACCAAGATGAAAACCAACCTGCTGCCGAATGTCAGCACACCGTATCTGATGGTGGTCACCGTGTATCCCGGTGCCAGCCCGGAGCGTGTGGAGACCGAGGTCTCGGACGTGCTGCAAAACGCGCTTACGGTGCCGGGTGTTTCAAAGATCACCGCCACCTCGGCTGAAAACTACAGCCTGCTGCTGATGCAGTTCGTGGATGACACGGATATGGACAGCGCACTGGTGCAGGTGTCCAACAAGCTGGATCAGGCCAAGAGCGACCTGCCGGAGACGGCGCTGACCCCTTCTGTGATACAGTACAGCATGAACATGAACGCCTTTATGACCGTGGCTGTCAGCCGCGAGGGCAGTTCGGTGTACGACCTTTCTGATTTTATCAAGAACACCATGACTCCCTACGTCCAGCGCAAGGGCGGCGTGTCCAGCGTATCCTCCAGCGGCCTTGTGGAGCAGCTGGTGCAGGTGCAGCTGAATCAGGAAAAGGTGGACGCCATCAACGAAAAGCTGATGGAGCTTATCGACACTCAGCTGGAAGTGGCGCACACACAGTTGGAGGAGGCCGAGGCCAAGATCAAGGCCGGCCGCGCAGAATACGATAAGCAGTTCAAAAACTTCGGCAATACCGTGTCCAACACGGTCATGGGCACCCTCAGCTCCGAGGTCGGCGAAGCCGTAGAAGTAGTGCGCAAGCAGGCGGAGGCGCTGCTGCAAAGCGTCAACAACCTGATCGCCGTGGTCAAGGAGCCTGAGGTGCAGCAGGCACTCATCGAGGTGCAGGCTGGTTTGCAGCGGGTCATGGACAAGTTCAACAACACCGGTATGCGGGATATCGACTCCCTGATCGAGATCGTGTCCGAGCTGCGGGATATCACCGATAAGCTCTCCTCTGCTTTGCAGACCCTGCAAAACCGCATCAACACCGAGACCGGTACGCAGGGCGAGGGCGCTGCGGATCTGGCAGACGAGCTGCAATTGCAGGACAGCCTGAACGTCATCTATAAGACGCTGGAGGACACCATCAAGGCCATGGACAACGTGCCCGGCATGATGAGCGAGTTCTCCAAAGCGCTGGGCAACTTTACCCAGCAGCAGATGGTCGCCTATATGCAGTTTACCGAAGCCCGCGAGCAGCTGAATGAGTACGAAAAGCAGCTCAGCGAGGCCAAGACCCAGTACGAGGCCGCCAAGGAAAAGGCGCTTGCCAGCGCCGATGTGACCAAGCAGCTGGATATCAAGACCCTTGCCACCCTCATCTACGCCCAGAACTTCTCCATGCCCGCCGGTTACGTCAAGGACGAAAGCGGCGAGTCGTGGCTGCTGAAGGTGGGCGAGGAATACGACAGCGTGGACGATATCCGCGGTGCACTGCTGCTCCATGTGGAGGGCTACGGCGACGTGCGCCTTTCCGATGTGGCAGACGTGGAGATCATCGACAACGCCGCCGACAGCTACACCCGCCTGAACGGCGAGCAGGCTTCGGTGCTGAAAATTTACAAGGACGACAGTTCCAGCGCAGGTGACGTATCTGCCAACTGTCTGGACGCTTTCAAGGAGCTGGAAGCCCAGTACGAGGGTCTGCACGTTGTGGTGCTGTCCAATCAGGGCAACTACATCAGCATCCTCATCAAGAGCATCCTCACCAGTATGCTGGTGGGTGCCGCACTGGCCATCGTCGTGCTGGCCATCTTCCTGAAGGACGTCAAGCCCACGCTGGTGGTCGGCGTCAGTATCCCCCTGTCGGTGCTGTTTGCCGTGGTGCTGATGTACTTCACGGGTCTGGACCTGAACGTCATGACGCTGGCCGGCCTGTCGCTGGGCATCGGTATGCTGGTGGATAACTCTGTTGTTGTCATCGAGAACATCTACCGTCTGCGCGGCCGCGGCGTGCCCGCCGCCCGCGCTGCGGTGCAGGGTGCGCGTCAGGTGGGTATGTCCGTTGTGGCCTCTACTCTTACCTCGGTGTGCGTGTTCCTGCCGGCAGTGTTTTCTGCCAGCCTCATCCGCAACCTGATGGGTCCCATGTCCCTGTGCATCGGCTACTGCTTGATGGCTTCCCTCATCGTGGCACTGACTGTGGTGCCTGCTGCCTCGGCTACCGTGCTGAAGAATGCCCAGCCCAAAAAGCTGGCATGGTTCGATAAAATTCAGAACGCCTACGGCCGCAGTCTGGAAAAGGCTTTGCAGAAGCGCTTTGTACCGCTGGCAGCCGCCGTGCTGCTGCTGGTGTTCTGCTGCTGGCGGGTGGTCTCCATGGGCATCGTGCTGCTGCCCACCAGCACCAGCAACGAGGCTATGATCACCCTTTCCACCACCGACACCCTCTCGAAGGAGGAGTCCTACGATGTGGCCGGTAAGGTGGTACAGGCTGTGATGGCTGTGGACGGCGTGGAGGAGGTAGGCATTACCCCCGACAACACTGTGGCGGGCATGGATGTTTCCAACCTTGGCCTGCCCTCCACCATCACTGACCTGCTGAACGCCGCCAACGGCTACGGCAAGTATAAGATCAACGTCAAGCTCAACGAGGAGCTTTCCTCTTCCAAGATCGACGCCGCCTGCAAGGCCATGGAGGACGCTGTGGCCGGGGTGGCGGACTGCACCGCCACCGTCCAGCAGTACGGCATGACGGATGACCTGACCAGTCAGCTGTCCACCGGCCTGACCATCAAGATCTACGGCACCGATGCCGAGACCCTGACCGCCCTGTCCGAGAAGGTGGTAGACATCGTGAACAACACCGATGGCTTCCAGAACGCCACCAACGGTCTGGGTGCGGGCGATTCCACCATCATCCTGCAGGTGGACCGCGATAAGGTACGCGCCAACGGCTTGACCGTTGCGCAGGTGTACCAGCAGATCGCGGCAAAGCTGACCACCACCACCACGGCACAGACCCCTGTTACCGTGGACGGTACCACCATGGATGTGCAGATCAGCAACAATCTGGACCCGCTGACCAAGGAAAACATGATGGACATGACCTTTGAGACCACCGTCATGTCCGCCGACGGCACCACCGCCACCGGAACCTGCAAGCTGTCGGATATCGCCAGCTGGACCACCGGCACCGCACCGGACTCCATCACCAGCGAGAACCGGAACCAGTTCGTCACCGTCACTGCCGAGACTGCCCCGGGCTACAACACCACGGTGCAGGCCCGTGCCGTGAAAAAGGCGCTGGATGCCTTTGCCCTCACTGATGAGATGCCGGAGGGCTGCTCCTTCTCCATGGGCGGCGAGAGCGACAGCGTCAACTATATGACCGACGAGATGATCCAGTGGATGGCACTGGCCCTGCCCTTTGTCTACCTTGTCATGGTGGCACAGTTCCAGAGCCTGCTGTCCCCCTTCATCGTGCTGTTCACCGTGCCGCTGGCCTTTACCGGCGGTCTGCTGGGTCTGCTGCTCACCGGCCAGCAGCTGACCATGATCTCCATGATGGGCTTCATCGTGCTGATGGGTACGGTCGTCAACAACGGCATCGTGTTCGTGGACTACGCCAACCAGCTGCGCATGGGCGGCATGGAGCGCCGCGCCGCACTGGTGGCTACCGGCAAGACCCGTATGCGCCCCATCCTGATGACCACCCTGACCACTGTGCTGGCCATGCTGCAAATGGTGTTCAGCAACGATATGGCAAGCCAGCTGATGAGCGGCATGGCCATCGTTATCATCTGCGGCCTGAGCTACGCCACCCTGATGACCCTGTATATCGTGCCTATCCTGTACGATATCCTGTTCAAGAAGCCGCCGCTCAACGTGGATATCGGCAGCGACGAGGACTTGGACGACATCCCGGACGATGCCGCCGAGTTCATTGCCGCCCAGTCCTCTGCGGCACAGCCTCAGCCGGAAGCATAAGGCATACAGCCCGTATCACCAAAGCGCCCCGCATTTCCACCGGAAGTGCGGGGCGCTTTTTGGTATTGTGGGCACTTTCGATGATTCCAACAAAAAATCGCCGCAAAAATTGGATGGTAATTCTAAAAGGATTCCAACACAAAACTGTAAAACTGTGATATAATCATAAATACAGACAAGATGCAAAAGGGGGCAGTCTGCCCCTTTTGCATTTCCGAAAAAAGCTTTAGGAGGCGAGGCCCAATGGCACAGATCCGTTCCAAGCCCTTCGGTGTGACCAAAGAGGGCGCTAATGTTACCGAGTATATCCTCTCGAACCCCGGCGGTATGTCCGTCAGTGTGCTGGATTACGGCTGCGTGATCAAAAATATCATCGTCCCGGCCAAGAACGGCCCGGTGGATGTGGTGCTGGGTCACGACACCATGGCAGATTACGAGAACGACTTCACCTCGTCCGGCAGCACCTGCTGCGGTGCCTTTGTGGGGCGCTACGCCAACCGCATCGAGAACGCCGTCTTTACCTTGGGCGGCAAGACCTACCAGCTGGAAAAAAACAACGGCGAAAACCACCTGCACGGCTGCTTTTCCCGGAAAATCTATGAGGTGAAGTACTTCGGCGATACCCTGCTGATGGAAGCCGTAAGCCCCGACGGCGAGGACGGCTTTCCCGGTACCCTGAAGATCGCGGTGCGCTATACCCTCACCGATGACAATACCTTCCGCATGGACTACCGTGTGTCCTCGGACGCTGACACGATCGTAAACCTGACCAACCACAGCTACTTCAATCTGGACGGCGGCGGCGACGTGCTGAACCAGAAGCTGCGCATCTACGCCTCCCGCTATCTGGAGGGCAACAATACCACCTGCCCCACCGGCAACATCCTGCCCGTGGCAAACACCCCCATGGATTTTACTGCCGGTAAGACCATCGGCAAGGAGATCGACACCGGCTTCTCCCAGACCACCATGGTGGGCGGCGGCTACGACCACTGCTATGTCATCGACCGCGCACGCGGCTCCAGCCAGAGCATCTGCGCATGGGCGACCAGTGATAAGACCGGCATCAGCATGAAGCTGTACACCACCCAGCCGGGCATCCAGCTGTACACCGGTAACTTTTTGCAGGACTGCCCCGCCCCGGGCAAGGGCGGCGAGCCCATGCGGAAGTACGGCGGCTTTGCCTTGGAGACCCAGCACTATCCGTGCAGCCCCTCTCACCCGGAGTTCCCCTCCACGGTGCTGCGGGCAGGCAAGGTGTTCCGCGCCACCACCACCCTGCGGTTCTTCACCGGCAAACAGTGCGGAAAGCTTTAAAAATGATACATTACGCAAAAACGTCTGCTTCGGCAGACGTTTTTGCGTGGTGGGAGGCTGCGACTGAGGGAGTTTCCCTCTCCATTTCTATGTTTTGCACAAACGGCGCATTCTCTCCATGTGAAAAGTGCGAAAAATCTCTGTCAATCAAAAGTGTAATGCGAAAAGATGCAACAAAAATATATCTGAATAAAGAAAGCGCCCCTTGCAGTCGGCGGCAAAAAGCGGTATGCTTTAAGCAGACCGGGCAGCGCCCGGCGCAAAGAGAAAAAGCAAGAAATACTATGTGAGAGAGGTACTCGGCTATGGCAATTTTGGTTTCCGGCGGTGCCGGCTACATCGGCAGCCACACCTGCATCGAGCTGTTGAACGCTGGCTACGATATCGTGGTGGCAGATAACTATTATAACGCTTCTCCTGTGGTTCTGGACCGGGTCAAGCAGATCACCGGCAAGGATTTCCGCTTCTACAAGGCAGACATGACCCGCCGCGAGGACGTGGAGAAGATCTTCTCCGAGTGCCCGGACATCACCGCCGTCATCCAGTTTGCAGCCTACAAGGCTGTGGGCGAGAGCGTGTCCAAGCCCATCGAGTACTACTACAATAACCTCAACTGCACGCTGGTCATTCTGGACGTGATGCGCCATCATGATTGCCATAACTTCGTGTTCAGCTCCTCCGCTACCGTCTACGGCGACCCCGCCAGTGTGCCCATCACCGAGGACTTCCCTGTGGGTGCTACCACCAACCCCTACGGCACCACCAAGGCCTTCACCGAGCGCATTCTGCAGGACGTCTGCAAGGCTGACCCCAGCCTGAATGTGGCGCTGCTGCGCTACTTCAACCCCATCGGCGCCCACAAGAGCGGCCTGATCGGCGAGGACCCCAACGGCATCCCCAACAACCTGATGCCCTACATCGCCAAGGTGGCTGTGGGCAAGCTGGAAAAGGTGCACGTCTTTGGCAACGACTACCCCACCCCGGACGGCACCGGTGTGCGTGACTACATCCACGTTGTGGATCTGGCCCGGGGCCATGTGTGCGCCATCCGCAAGCTGGAGACCGGCTGCGGCCTCTTCATCTGCAATCTGGGCACCGGCAAGGGTTACAGCGTGCTGGATGTCATCCACGCCTTCTCCAAGGCCTGCGGCAAGGAGATCCCCTACGTCATCGATCCCCGCCGCCCCGGCGATATCGCCGAGTGCTACGCCGACCCCACCAAGGCCAAGAACGAGCTGGGCTGGGTGGCTGAGTACGGCATCGAGGAGATGTGCGCCGACAGCTGGAACTGGCAGAAGAACAACCCCGATGGCTACCACACCGTGAAGTAATCATGATTTGAATCGGAGCACCGCATATTCTCGCCTGAGAGTGTGCGGTGCTTTTTTTGTGTCTATATTCTCTATTGACATCCGCTGTCAGTTAGCCTATACTACATTTGTTAACACAGACTAACACATAAGAACAGTACATATAAAAGAAGGCAACGGATATGACGTTAAAAGAGTTACAGATCGGCAAAAGCGCCATAGTGGATGCTGTGGGCGGTGCAGGCGCACTGCGGCAGCATTTTCTGGATATGGGTCTGATCCCCGGAGCAGAGGTCACGCTGGTAAAGCTGGCGCCCATGGGCGACCCTATGGAGCTGCGCATCCACGGCTATGAGCTGACCCTGCGTCTGGACGACGCGGCACAGATCACCGTGACCCCCACCGAAAAGACCCCGGCGGTGCACACCCCGGTGGATGGAAAAATGGTGGAGCACCCGGGTCTTGGCGAGGGCGGCAAGTACCACACCAAGGAGGGGGAACATCCCCTGCCGGAGGATAAGACCCTGACCTTTGCGCTGGCGGGCAACCAGAACTGCGGCAAGACCACCCTGTTCAACCAGCTCACCGGTTCCAACCAGCACGTCGGCAACTTTCCGGGTGTGACGGTGGACCGCAAGAGCGGTGCCATCAAGGGACACCCGGAGACTGAGGTCACCGACCTGCCGGGCATCTACTCCATGTCCCCCTATTCCAGCGAGGAGATCGTTACCCGGCAGTTCATCATCGGCGAAAAGCCCACCGGCATCATCAACATCGTGGACGCCACCAACATCGAGCGCAACCTCTACCTGACCATGCAGCTGATGGAGCTGGATATCCCCATGGTGCTGGCGCTGAACATGATGGACGAGATGCGCGGCAACGGCGGCACGGTGCGCATCAACAAGATGGAAGCCATGCTGGGCATCCCGGTCATCCCCATCTCCGCCGCCAAGAACGAGGGCGTGGACGAACTGGTAGACCACGCTGTCCATGTGGCAAAGTATCAGGAACGCCCCGGGCGGATGGATTTCTGCAGCGAGGATGACCACGGCGGCGCGGTGCACCGCTGCATCCACGGCATTTTGCACCTCATTGAGGATCACGCCAAGGCGGCGGGCATCCCGGTGCGTTTTGCCGCCACCAAGCTGGTGGAGGGTGACCCCCGCATTGAGGAAGCCTTGAAGCTGGACCCCAACGAGAAAGAAATGATCGAACATATCATCGTGCAGATGGAGCAGGAGCGCGGGCTGGACCGCGCCGCCGCCATTGCGGATATGCGGTTCTCCTTTATTCAGGAGC
>ENA-OUOW01001750-OUOW01001750.1-human-gut-metagenome-genome-assembly--contig:-NODE-1750-length-13727-cov-3.582578_pt1 | contig 13727 bp, 13 predicted proteins | sample MGYA00237938_ERZ548769 | MGnify/ENA primary metagenome ERZ548769 (study PRJEB26490, sample SAMN05356870) | human gut metagenome | biome: terrestrial biome; feature: human-associated habitat; material... | reverse complement strand
TCTATTCGTCGGCAGCGTCAGATGTGTATAAGAGACAGATCCCACTTGCCTCCTGCTGCGGGGCGAAATCAGAAATTCCGCAATTACTCCTGCACGGGCGCTTCTTCCGCGTCCGCGGGAGCTTCCTCGCCCATCGCCTCGTCGTCGAAGGAGAATTCGTCTTCGGCGGCCTGACGGATGGACAGGGAGATGCGCTTCTTCTCGGTGTCAACGCTCAGCACCTTCACGCGGACAATCTGACCTTCCTGCACGGCGTCAGTGACCTTCGCGACGCGGTTCTGCGCGCACTGGGAGATGTGCACCAGGCCATCCAGACCGGGCTGGAGCTCGACGAACGCACCGAAGGCCGCAATACGGACAACCTTGCCTTCGACGATGCAGCCTTCCGGATAGCGCTCGGCGGCGTTATCCCACGGACGGGGCTGGAGCTGCTTGTAGCCAAGCTGGATGCGTTCACGTTCGCGGTCGAGGGACAGAATCTTCACGTCAACTTCCTGACCGGGCTTGACGACCTCGGACGGATGGTTGATGTGGCCCCAGGACAGATCCGTGATGTGAATCAGGCCGTCCACACCGCCGACATCGACGAACGCGCCGAACTGGGTCAGGCGGCGAACGACGCCGTGGATGATAGCGCCCTCTTCAAGGTTCTCCCAAGCAGCCTTCTTGCGGGCAGCGGTCTGCTCAGCAATGACAGCCTTGCGGGAAGCCACGATGCGCTTCTTCTGCTTGTCCACTTCGATGATCTTGAGTTCCATTTCCTTGCCAACGAACTCTTCAATCTTGTCAACATAGTGCTGCGCGAGCTGGGAGGCGGGCACGAAAGCACGCACGCCCTCAACATCAGCAATCAGGCCGCCCTTGACGGCTTCCTTGCCAACGCCCTTGACATACTCGCCCGCGTCGTACTTGGCGACGAGCGCTTCCCACGCCTTGCGGTTGACGATGTTGCGCTGGGACAGAACGACATTGCCTTCGCCGTCGTTCACTTTGACGATCTCAGCTTCCAGTTCGTCACCTTCTTTGACGTCCTGCTGGGTCAGGTCGGAGCGCTTGATGATGCCATCGGCCTTGTAGCCAATGTTCACATACACTTCGTCCGGGGTCACCTGCACAACTTTGCCGGTCACCGTCTGTCCAGCCTTGATGCGCGTCATCGTGGCCACGATGGCGTCCATGGTGAAGTCAGAGGACTGAGCCATGTTTTCGTTGTCGGTCATATGGGTTGCAACCTCCTCTAATGAGCCATCCGGTGTGGAAGCACCGGCGGTTATTCCAATTTTATCGGAATGAATATTTGCAAAGGCAGGCGGAATTTCCGCCGCGCACTCTACCAAAATTGTTCGGGGGCAAAGCGCCTTGCACGCCTCAAAGAGCTTGTGCGTGTTCGCACTGGTGCGGCCGCCGACGACAATCATAGCGTCGGATGCCGCGGCAAGCTTCTTGGCTTCCCGCTGGCGCACCGCGGTGGCGTTGCAGATGGTGTTATGCTCCTTCAAATGCTGGACACGCCCGCGCAGTACGGCGACAATCGCCTCCCAGCGCTCCGGGGGGAAGGTCGTCTGCACGGCGGCTGCCGCCTGTTCCATTTCGGGCAGCTGCGCCGCTTCCTCCGCCGTCGCCACGACGTAGACCTTGCCGCGCGCCCAGCCGCATGTTCCCTTGACCTCCGGGTGTTCCCGCTCGCCCACCATAATCAGCGGACAATCCTCGCCCGTTTCCTCCGCGACGACGCGGTGGAGCTTGTTGACGAAGGGGCAGGTCAGGTCAACCACCTTGCAGCCGGCATTTTCCAGCTGCTTGATGACCTCCGGCGCAACGCCGTGACTGCGGATGAGCACCTGCCGACCTGCTGCTTCCTCGGCGGAAGCAACCGGCGGAATCCCGCGCTGACGAAGCATATCCACGACCGTCGGGTTGTGGATCAGTTCCCCCAGCGTACAAGAGGGCACGCCGCTGTCCGCCACCTGCACGGCGCTTTCGACCGCGCGGCGGACGCCCATGCAGAACCCCGCATGAGCCGCGATTTCAATCGGCATTTCCCGTTTGCATCCTTTCCAGCATGGTCAGACCATTTTCTGACCTCTATATTGATTCTACATATCTTCTGATTTTCCTGCTTCCTTCGCAATTTTTTTTGAAAAAATTTTTTGTTCGCGAAAAAAGCGCGCAAAATCAGGATTTTCCGCGTTTTGGCTACTCACGCCTCCGGGTGTGCCGTCAGCGCGCGGTAGGTTTCGGTGATGCGGGCGAGCAGCTCCTCGCAGGTGTCGCGGTTCACGCCGCGCTCGCGCAGGTCGTCCATCGCAATCGGGTCGCCGACGCGCACGTCCAGACGGCGGAACAGGCGCGGTTTGCCGCCGATGTACAGGGGAATCATCGGCACGCCGCTGCGCAGGGCAATCAGCGCCACGCCGGACTCAACGTGCTCCATAATCCCCTCTTTGTGGCGCGTGCCTTCGGGGAAAATGCCCAGCACGCCGCCCGCCTTCGTCACCCGCAGACAGGCGCGCATCGCCTCCATGTCGCTGTGGTGGCGGTCAACGGGAATCATGTGCAGGTGCATCAGCAGTTTTCCGACCACGGGCGCTTTCGCCAGTTCGATTTTCCCCAGGAAGTTCACTTCGTAGCGGCGAATCAGCATCGCGGCAATAATCGGGTCTGCGAAGGACGTGTGATTCGCGATGGCGATGTATGGCGCGTCGAGATTCAGCTTCTCCCTGCCCGTGCAGTGCATAAAGCAGAACAGGTGGAAGTAAATCCAAAAAATCCCGCGTGCAATCGTATAGATGATGCCCTTTTTGCCCGGAACAGCCATGTGATGCTGGAAATTCTTCTTCTTTTCCGGCTGATTCTGCTCACTCATGCCTGTGCGCCCCCCGTCTTGTCCGCGACAATGCGCAGAATCGCCTCGACCACCTCGTCAAACGTCAGGTGCGTCGAATCGACCGTCACGGCGTCCTCTGCCGCGCGGAGCGGGTCAACAGCGCGGTGCATGTCCTGCTCGTCACGGGCGCGCAGATCGCGCAGCACATCATCGAAATTCGCGTCCATGCCCTTATTGACCATCTCCTGATAGCGGCGGCGGGCGCGTTCCTCGGCGCTGGCAGTCAGGAAGATTTTGACGGGCGCGTTCATCAGCACACGCGTGCCAATATCGCGGCCATCCACCAGCATGGGCGTTTCCTGCGCAAGGCGGCGCTGGAGCGCGACCATTGCCGCGCGCACGCCCGCGTATTTGGCGACGGTGGACGCCGCCATGCTGACTTCCGGCGTGCGGATGAAGCCCGTCACGTCGCGGCCATCCACGAGGGTATGCTGGCCATCCGCCGCGTGGCCGACCGTCATTGACAGGGCCTGGCACAGCGCCGTGACCGCCTGTTCATCCTGCACGGGCACGCCCTTTTCCAGCGCGGTCAGGCCGATGGCGCGGTACATCGCGCCGGTGTCAAGATGGAGGATGCCCAGCCGCTTGGCGACGGCGTCCGCAATGCTTGATTTTCCTGCCCCGACAGGGCCATCCATGGCAATATTCAGCACCATGCGTTGATGTCTCCTTTTGTTGACCTTTTTATGTAGGCTCAAATCGCCCGGTGTCCCATCCCGACGACGACCTCGTTGAGATGCACTAAGCCCACGGTGAAGAACACCGCGACCGCCACATGCTCGCCGGAGCGGGCGACGCCGATTTTTCCGCCGACGGAAAAGCCCATCGCCTTCTCGCTGACTTGGCACACCGCGTCGTGCGCCGCCCCGGCGACTGCGCCCTCCTCGCGGTGCGTATCGCTGATGACGCCCTCGCGCTTGGCGGCGACCACGGCGCGCTCAATCATCTTCATCATCGAATCCACGAATGTGCCGCCGAAGTCCGATGCCGCGCCGACAATATCCTTTTCGGTCAGCGACGCCTTCAGCTCGGTTTCTTCCTCGCGTGTCGCCGTCATCGCCAGCTGAATCGCCGCACGAGCCACCGCGCGGCTGTCCCCGATGATTTCCAGCATTTCCTTCGCTCCTTTCATCCGGCATACCTGTTTATTATACATGATTTTCCCCTTTCCTGCAAGCGATTTTCCTGATTTTTCAGCAGATTAGCCCGCAAACCCACGCGCACGTCAGGTAGGACAGCAGCGACACGCCCAGCGCGCCCGGCAGCTTTTTCACGCCCGCCGCGCCGAGATAGACGCTCATCGTGTAGAAAATCGTCTCGCTTGACCCCATCAGCACCGACGCAATTCGCCCAACGCGGCTGTCCGCGCCGTACTGCGCAAAAATTTCCTGAAGCGCCGCCAGACTGCCCGATCCGGTCATCGGGCGGAGGATGAGCATCGGCGCGACCTCCTGCGGCAGGTTCAATATTGCCGTCAGGGGCGACAGCAGGCGTACAAGAAGTGCCGTCAGCCCGGAGGCGTTCATCAGCGAAAGCATGAGCAGCATCCCCGTCAGCGCGGGCAGGAGCTGCCACGCGGCGTCCATGCCCTTCTTCGCGCCGGAGAGGAACGCGCCGTAGACCTCAACGCCCGCGCATTTTCCGCGCAGAAGAATCAGCAAAACGGTCAGGACGAGGGTGACGGCGGCGGCTTTCTCCATGCGGATTCGCTCCTTTTTGGCGGATTTTGTCGTACACGCCCAGCAGAATGACCCCGGCTGCCGTCGCGGCGGCGGACGAAATCAGCATAGCGCCCCAAATGTCCGCCGGATGCTGTGCGCCTGCCGCCTGACGAAGCGTCAGCACCGTCGTCGGCAGCACCTGCAGGCCGGAATTGTTGAGCACCAGCAGCAGCGCCAGCACGCGCAGTCCCGGCTCGCCGTGCGCCGCCAATTGCTTCGCCGCGGACACACCCGGCGGCGTGGCGGCATTGCCCAGACCGAGGACGTTCGCCGCCAGATTCATGCCGACCGCCTCCCAGCAATCAGCGTCCGGAAGTGCGCGGCTGTGTCTTCCGAATAGTTTTCGGATAAGCAGCCCAAGTTTCGCCACGTCGCCTGTGAGCAGAAGCACTTCCATCAAGCCGCTCCAGAGCGTCATCGTTCCCAGCAGCGTCAACATCAGTGAAACGCCGCTTTCCGCCGAGTTCAGCAGTGCTGAAGCCGCCAAAGACGCACGGTTGGTGAGCAGTGCCAGCATCAGCGAAAGCGTTGTCAAGACGAAAAATACCCTGCCCATAAATACTTCCCCTTTCAGAAGCAATTTAGAACGGATGTTATATTCACTTTGTACATATATGTATATTGTTTGCGTGCCAAGCGACGAAACTTTTCGAGCGCATTTCGTAATTTTTTTCTTGAAAATAGCAAGAAAATTCTTATAATTGCATAAACCCCCTTGACAAACGTTAGAAAAAACTGTAGAATGACAATGCAATATGTGGAATTGCCTTGCACTGTGCAGGAGCGCAGGGCAAGCCTGCATGGCAACATTACCTCTATTGAACGGAAGGGAGAAATTACTATGAAGTCTACCGGTGTTGTGCGTCAGTTGGATACCCTTGGTCGGATCGTCCTGCCCATTGAGCTTCGTCGCACGATGGACATTGGCGTGAAGGACATGCTGGAAATCTTCGTCGAAGGTGACGAAATCATCCTCAAGAAGTATCATCCGAGCTGCATTTTCTGCTCTGATGCCCGTGACGTCGTTCCCTACAAGGGCAAGCTCGTCTGCAAGAGCTGCCTGGCAGAACTGCGGAACGCGCAGGACTAATCAGCAGAAGCAGGATGGGCGGAAGCGTGGCAACGTGCCCATCCCCCAGCGGACTGCACTGAATGGTGCAGCCCGTTTTTTCTATGCGGATTTTTCTCCGCTCATGCGAAAAGCACTTGCCATTTTCCTGCTGATGGCGTATAATATTCTTGCAGCCTTTTCTATATTGGTTGCTTTTATCAACAAAATGACCAAAGGAAGGATACCCATTATGCTCAAAATCTACAAGGAGGATTTCACTGTTCGCTCCTACCAGACCGATTTGAACGCCCGCATGAAGCCCAGCGCGATTCTGGAAGTGATGCAGGAAGCCGCCGGACAGCACTCCGAGCGTCTTGGTCTGGGGCGCAGTGCCCTGCTGGCAAAGAACACCGCGTGGGTGCTCACGCGCGTGGAGGTCGATATGGATCGCTATCCGGCGTTCGAGGAGACGTTCTCCGTCGAGACGTTCCCGATGCCCGTGCGCCGTTGCTTCTTCCCGCGTTACTTTATTTTCCGCGACAGCAATGGCATCGAAATCGGACGCGCAGCGACGCTGTGGGTGCTGCTTGACCTCGGCACACGCAGCATGACGAAGCTCGACGTGGTGAAGGCGCTGATGCCCGACAACTCCGACCTGCTCGCGCCGCTGGGTCTGCCTGCCGCCGTGACCGAGGTGTCCGGCACGCTGCAAACCGAAATGCGCCAGCCGCGCTACACCGATTTGGATTTCAACGGTCACGTCAACAACACGCGCTATCTGGACTGGTGCTGCGACGCGCTGGGGATTGACACCATGCGCGGCGCGTACCTGAAGCACTTCGCGGTCAATTTCGACGCGGAAGTAATGCCGATGCAGCAGATTCGGACGGAGCTGCGCCGGCTGGGCGACGATTTCTCCTACTGCGGCTTCGAGGGCGACAAGCGGCACTTTGATGTCGGCGGGCTGCTCGCGCGGAAGTATTAAGCTGCGTTTTCCCGATTTTGCGAATCTATTCACAATTTCCCATCTTGAAAAGAAGGCGTCGGTTTTCATGACCGGCTCCTTCTTTTTTGGTTGATATGGATTTTTGCGCGTGCTCCCCTATTCCGCATTCCGAATTCCGCATTCCGAATTAAAAAAAGTCCGCCGCCACCCCCGCAAAAAGGGGCAGCGACGGCGCAAAAATCAGGTTGTGGGCGTGGTGAAGGGATTCACCTGAACCGGGGTCGAGGGCTGCACGAGCGTCTCCACCGTGTGGGTTTCCTCCGGGTGAATGACAAACGGCGCGGGCTGCGGCGCTGCATCCGCCATCGTCAGGCGACCGACGGACACTTCGTACGCCGTCTTGCCAATCACCGTGCCATCAGGCAGCTGCTTTTGGTACGCGCGGGACTGGAAGCGCCCCAGCAGCGTCACCTTGTCGCCCACCTTCAGGTGGCTGGCGAAGCGCGCGGTGCGTCCCCAGGTGATGCAGGGGATATAATCGCTCTTGCCATAAGCGCGGTTGACCGCCAGCATCAGGTCGGCGATTTCGCGGCCGAAGGGGGTCGTGCGGTAGGAGGGCAGCTTGCACAGCGCGCCTGTCAGCTGCACCTGATTCGGGTTCTCGTCGCTGTCCGGGTCAACCAGATGCTGCGCGAAGCCCGTGATGAGCAGGCGTCCCGCGCCCTCGATGACCTTGTTGTAGCTGCGGAGCTGACCGTCCAGCGCCAGCTTCGAGCCGATGGTCAGCGGCGTATCATCCATCAGGCGCTCAGACACCGTGATGGGCAGCAGATCCTCCGCCCCGGACAGACGCGGCACAGACAGGGTGGCATAGTAAAACTTCTCGCCAAACACTTCATGCCCGTAGACGGGATTGTCCGTCAAGACACCGCTCAAATGCAGGAAATTTCCGTTCTCTTCCATAGCGATTCACCTTTCTTTTTGACGGCGGGCTACTCCGCTTTTGCGGGATGCTGTCTGCCCTGCACGTCGATCGTTGTGTTTCCCTCCAGCAGAAGCTCGCCCACAGGAATAAGCGTGAACCCCTGCTGGTGGTAAGTCTTCAGAATGGTAGGCAAAGCGTCAAGAATGTATTTAGAATCGTTGTGGAAGAGCACAATGTCGCCCGGCGCAACGTTTGTTGTCGCGCGCCGAATCAAATCAGCAGCGCCCTTGTTCTTCCAATCCAGCGAATCTATGCTCCACTGTACCACCTCGTACCCCTCGCTGCGGGCGACACTGACGACCGTGTTGTTGTAGTCCCCATACGGCGGACGGAACAGCGTCGGCTTTTCCCCGGTAATCGCTTCCAGCTTCTCCGCCATGTCAGACAGCTCCTGCCGCATTCGGCTTTCGCTGATTTTCGTCATGTGCGGATGTTTGCTGGAGTGATTGCCGATTTCGTGCCCGCGGTCGTGAATCTCCTTCACCAGCTCCGGGTATTTGTCAACCCAGATGCCCACGAGGAAGAACGTCGCCTTGGCATTGTACTCGTCCAGCAAATCGAGGATGCGCATGGTCTGATCGCCGCCCCACGAGGCGTCGAAGGAAATCGAGATCACGCGGTCGTCGCGCTCGACGGAGTAAACCGGCAGAATCCGCTTGGCAGCGAGTACGGTCGTCGCGTCCTGATGCAGCGGCCCGGCGTAGCAGAAAGTCAGTACGCTGAGCAGCAGGCACAGCGCCGCGCGGGTGTACGCCGCCTTTTTCGGATGCGCAGGTGCAGTGGAATGGGTCATGGCTTGCCCTCCATCCTTTCATAGTCTACGCGTCGGCGCGGGGAAATAGAAGCCCCGCTCGCCCGCTTCGGCAAAAGCGCTTTTGACCCGACAAAACAAGTCAGGAAGCACTTTGTCCGCATGGATGGCAAACCTTATGCAGCAGCGCTGACAAATATACAGCGTTTTGCGGCGGCGCAAGCGCGATACTACTTGTCCGCCACTTTTATCATATCATACTATTATGACAGCTGCATGAACAAACTTGAAATTATTCGCGATATTCCGAATCCGAGGGGGCTTGGACTTGAACAACAGTTATGAGCTCGTCATAATTTGCTGTTTTTCGGCAAAAGCTGCAATACCTGTTTTCGTGAATCCCCTGCAAAGCAAGAATCAATCAGGATAAAATGATAGAGAAAGGGCTGCACCCCTTCCTCGTCGGAAAAGGCACAGCCCATTGCTGCACAAGGCAAATCAGGAAATTAGTACATGCCGCCCATGCCAGCGCCGCCAGCCGGAGCCGCGGGTTCGGGCGCGGGGATGTCCGCCACCAGCGATTCGGTGGTCAGCACCATCGCCGCAACAGACGCCGCGTTCTGCAGTGCCGAACGCGTGACCTTCGTCGGGTCAATGATGCCGCGCTCAATCATGTCGCAGTATTCGTCGTTCAGCGCGTCGTAGCCGTAGCCGGCAGCCTTCTTCGCGTTGCGCTTCTTCGTGGTCTTGATGTTCTCGACAATCACCGAGCCATCCACACCCGCGTTCGCCGCAATCTGGCGAATCGGCTCTTCCAGCGCGCGCAGGATAATCTGCACGCCGGTCTTGGCGTCGCCGCTGTACTTCGGCAGCAGGGCAGCCACGTTCTGCTGCACGCTCAGCAGGGCAATGCCGCCGCCGGGCACAATGCCCTCCTCAGCCGCCGCGCGGGTCGCCGCCAGAGCGTCCTCAATGCGCAGCTTGCGTTCCTTCATTTCCACTTCAGTCGCCGCGCCAACCTGAATGACGGCCACGCCGCCAGCCAGCTTCGCCAGACGTTCCTGCAGCTTCTCGCGGTCGTAGTCGCTGGTCGTTTCGGCAATCTGCGCCTTAATCTGACCCACGCGCGCCGCGATTTGATCCTTGTCGCCCGCGCCGTCAACGATGGTGGTGTTCTCCTTGTTCACCTTCACCTGACGCGCATGACCGAGCATATCCAGCGTCGCTTCCTTCAGCTCCATGCCGGTTTCGGAGGAGATGACGGTGCCGCCGGTCAGGATGGCGATATCCTGCAGCATTTCCTTGCGGCGATCGCCGAAGCCCGGCGCCTTGACCGCAACGCAGGTGAACGTGCCGCGCAGCTTGTTGACAACCAGCGTGGACAGCGCCTCGCCCTCGACATCCTCGGCGATGATGAGCAGCTTCTTGCCCATCTGCACCACCTGCTCCAGCAGGGGCAGGATTTCCTGAATGACGGAAATCTTCTTGTCGGTGATAAGGATCAGCGGATCATCAAGAACCGCTTCCATCTTTTCGGTGTCGGTCACCATGTAGGCGGACGCATAGCCACGGTCGAACTGCATCCCTTCGACGATGGTCATGCCCGTGGTCATGGTCTTGCTTTCTTCCACGGTGATAACGCCATCCGCGCCGACAGTTTCCATTGCGTCGGAAATCAGCTTGCCGATGGTTTCATCCGCAGCGGAGTTCGCGGCGACGTTGGCAATCGCCTGCTTGCCGTTGATGGGCTGGGACAGCTCCTTCAAGCCTTCCACGGCGGCATTCGTCGCGGCGGCAATGCCCTTCTTCAGCACCATGGGGTTTGCGCCGGCGGCGAGGTTGCGCAGACCTTCGCGGATAATCGCCTGCGCGAGCAGGGTGGCGGTGGTGGTGCCGTCGCCCGCGACGTCGTTGGTCTTGGTGGCGGCTTCCTTCACGAGCTGAGCGCCCATGTTCTCCACGGGATCCTCGAGCTCGACTTCCTTAGCGACCGTCACGCCGTCATTGGTGATGGTGGGAGCGCCATAGGTGCGCTCAAGGGCGACGTAGCGGCCCTTGGGGCCAAGGGTGATCTTAACGGTATCGGCCAGCTGGTCAACGCCGGCCTGCAGAGCCTTGCGGGCTTCATCGCCGCGCATAATGAGCTTAGACATAATTCATAACCTCCCAGAAAATTAGAAGCAAAGATAAATTTCAATCATTTTCGCCGTGACATGTGCGTGGCGAAAATACATTGACTCAGCCGCCGGGGGCGGCGTTCACCAGTTCTCAAACTGGTGGGGGGAATCTAAAGGGGGGATGAAATCCCCTCTTTAGGTCATTCGACGATGGCCAGAATATCGCCCTGACGGACGACCACATACTCCACGTCCTCCAGCGTCACCTTAGTACCGGCATACTGGCTGGTGATAACCTTGTCGCCGGGCTTTACGGTCATGGTGACTTCCTTGCCGTCCACCATACCGCCGGGGCCGACGGAAATGACTTCTGCCACAGAGGGCTTCTCCTTTGCGGAGCCGGTGAGGATGATGCCGCCCTTGGTGGTCTCCTCGGTCTCTACCATTTTCAGGATCACACGATCAGCTAACGGGGTAAGTTTCATGTTGGGTTCCTCCTTGTATATTTTCATATGATAAACAATTTCAGCGTTAGCACTCAGTCTCCTTGAGTGCTAACGCTGTTATCATAGTACACTTCCCCCGGTTTGTAAAGGGGGAAATTGTAAATAAGATATGAAATTTTCACCGGGGGCCTGCGCCGTAATTGGGGTCGCAGCCCTGCGGGCCGAAGAAGTTCAGCTTCCTGTCGGACAGGGTCAGATGAACGTCCCGGCTGTGAATGGATTCCCCGTCCAGACAGGTGACAATATCGGTTTCCGACTGGATGCGGACGTTTTTGGCAGTCACCACCCGGATCACCTCCGGCGGCAGCGAGCGGTAGCGGCCAGCGGAATAGGCGCTGAACAGCCCTGCGAACTTCATGCGGCTGATGTTCTTCACCAGCACCGTATGTAAAACGCCATCGTCCATTCGGGCCTCCGGCACCGGCGTGGAGCCGCCGCCGTAATACCGTCCGTTGCACATGGACACCAGAGCAAAGTCATCCTCGATGACCTCGTCATCCAGCGTTACCCGCCAGTGCTGGCCAATGCCCCGGAACAGGAAATTCACCGCCACGGCGGCCAGATAGCTGCCCCGTCCGCTGAGGAGGGGGGAATCCCCCAGCTCGTGAACGCTCTCCGCCACCCGGGCGTCGATGCCGCTGCAGGCAATGGTCAGACATTGGCGGCCGTTGCAGTCGATAAGGTCCAGAGGATGGACCTCCCCGTCCCACAGGTTTTCCGCGTCCGTAAACTTGGCGGCGTCCGGACCGAAGTTTTTCAGAAAATCGTTGCCGGTCCCGATGGGGATGCAGGTCACAGCCGCATTGTCAAAGCCTGCCGCACCGTTGGCCACCTCGTTCAGAGTGCCGTCCCCGCCGCAGGCGTAAAGCCGGACCTCCTCCCCGGAGGACACCAGCCGTCGGGCGATCTCCTCCGCGCCGCCGGACCGCTGGGTCAGCAGACATTGGCAGGTCAGGCCATGCTGCCGCAGACGGTCCGCCATTTCATAAATGCGGCCCGTCTGGTCCTTTTTCCCGGCATGGGGGTTAATGATGAAGATATGCTGCACGGGTGACCGCTCCCCTTTCAACTGAAACCGTCAAATTCTGATTACAAATTGTCATTTTTGCCCGCATGATTGCTTTTTGTATAAAATTCTCCGGTCATCTTCCGTACATGAAGGCGTCGCACTTGATCATGCCGTTGTAGAGCTTGCGTTTTTTGTCGGCGGGACGGCCGAAACACCGCTCAAATTCCGTGTGGGAGCTGAGCACCAGCACCCGCCACTTGGGGGGCAGGTCCCGGAGGGCCGCGCCGAACATTCGATACAGGTCCTCGGCCTCCTTCTTTTCCAGCAGCCGCTCGCCGTAGGGCGGGTTGGTCACCAGCTGGCCGTATTCGCTGTCCCGGTGGAATTTTCCCGCGTCTGCCACTTCAAAACGGATGCAGTCCTCCACACCGGCCAGCTCCGCGTTGTGCCGCGCCAGCTCCACAGCGGCGGGGTCAATATCGCCGCCCCAGATGTCATAATGGCCGTGGAACTCCTTATCCATGGCCTCGTCACCGGCCTCCAGCCACAGCTTGGAGTCCATGTTTTTCCACTTCTGAGCGGCAAAGCTGCGGTCCAGGCCCGGCGCCCGGTTCTTGGCGATCAGCGCCGCCTCGATGGGAATGGTGCCGCTGCCGCAGAAGGGGTCGCAGAACGGGTCACGTCCGTTGTAGTGCGAGAGCTTCACCATCGCGGCGGCCAGCGTCTCCTTGAGCGGAGCCGCTACGCCGACGGCGCGGTAGCCGCGCTTGTAAAGCCCCTCGCCGCTCGCGTCGAGGCAGAGCATCACCTCGTCCTTCATGATCGAGAAGCGGATCTGATAGCGCTTGCCGGTCTCCGGCAGCTTTTCAAGCCCATAGGCCGCCCCGAGCCGCTCGACGACCGCCTTCTTCACGATGGAATGGCAGGCGGGGACGGAGTGCAGCGTGGAGTTGATGGAATAGCCCGTCACGGGGAACTCCCCCTCGCGGGGGATCCAGTCCTCCCAGCGCACGGCGCGGGTGCCCTGAAAGAGCGTTTCAAAATCCGTCGCGCGGAAGCTCGCGAGCACGAGCAGCACGCGCGCACCGCAGCGCAGATTGATGTTCAGCCGCGCGAGGTCGCGCTCCTCGCCGCGGCACAGCACACGCCCGTTTTCCACGCGGACGTCGGCAAGACCGAGCTTTTTCACTTCATCGCCCACCAGGCTCTCGAGCCCCAGCAGGCAGGGAATGGCAAATTGCAGCATGGCGTTTCCATCGCTTTCCTCTTTCGTTTTTTCCAGTATAGCGGACGCGGCGCAAAAACGCAATCGTCCGCGCGCAAAAAAAGCATGGTAATTCCCCTCGCCCTATGGTATACTATGGAAAAGCCCCAAATGCCCCTCCGGCGGGCAATGTAACGTTAAAGTTGCGCGCCGGACAGGCAAAAACGCAAAACGCAAGCGCAGGTTGGTTGAAAAAACCACGGCGCGGGCGGTAGGATAGCCACACAGAGAGAAACGGAGGAACAGGGAAATGGCCTTTGGCGAAAAGCTGCAGGAGGTCCGAAAGCAAAGCGGCATGACGCAGGAGACCTTTGCCGAGCAGCTGCACGTCTCGCGGCAGGCGGTGTCGCGTTGGGAGTCCGGCCGCGGCTACCCGGAGATCGAAAAGATCCTCTACATCTGCCACCGCTACCACACGACGCTCGACGTGCTCTTCGCCGACGAGCTTCCGCCTATCGAGGCGGAGGAGGCCGAGGTCGAGCAGCCCATC
>ENA-OUOW01001742-OUOW01001742.1-human-gut-metagenome-genome-assembly--contig:-NODE-1742-length-13776-cov-18.313097_pt1 | contig 13776 bp, 10 predicted proteins | sample MGYA00237938_ERZ548769 | MGnify/ENA primary metagenome ERZ548769 (study PRJEB26490, sample SAMN05356870) | human gut metagenome | biome: terrestrial biome; feature: human-associated habitat... | reverse complement strand
ACTTCATTCAGCCGGAGCCTGCAAATAAATTTGCGCATAAATCTTGACGGGACCCGAGCAGCAGCACGAGCATGCCGTTTTTGTGACCGGTGATGATCTTTTCTTCCATAAAAAGCACCTCCAAACTTGATATCAAAATAATATCACAACAATATGAGGTGTCAAGAGGAAAATGCAAAAAAACGACCGGTGATTGCACCGGTCGGTGAAAAATCAATTATGTGGCAATGACAAACTGGAATCTATCTGGGTATTCCATCATCATTAAAATGTTTTTTCAAAGCTTTTTCTGTCGGGTAAATTGATAGAATCATAATAAAACATTGGATTGTTACAAGAATTATCCCTGCAAATCCAATCGTATTCTTATCACTATGGTATAACGGAATATGTATCAAGGCAGATGGTATAACCATTACCCATCCTATTTTCCACCAAAGTTTTCCACAATAGTTATGAGCAAATTTCCATGTATCCATATTTTTCATTGAACGAGTTGTTCTGTATCCTAACATGCTGTTTATATGTTTTGGGCAATGCTTCCACATCATTCTTCCTGCAATGACCATAACAATGGGAATGATCAAATCGCATAGTAACATAAACCACCAAAAGCACATAACATTCACCTCCAAAAGTAGAATTTGACAGAATTATTATGCCACAGCCCGTCAGAAAGCGCAAGCACAGCCGCGGTGGTTCGAGCCACCGTGGCTGTTTGGATGATCTGCTTTATGCGTAGTGGTATTTTTTCCGTCCGAGGAGGAAAAGCGTTTCTGTGACGAGCAGTGTGAGGGCTTCGGCCACGGTGATGGCGAGCCAGATGCCGTTGATGCCGAGAAGTTTTGGCAAAAGAAGTACCGCGGCGACCTGAATGACGAGCGTGCGCAGGAACGAAATGAGCGCGCTGGCTGTGCCATTGTTGAGCCCCGTGAAAAACGCCGAACCGAAGATATTGAAACCGCAGACGAGGAATGAGAGCGCGTAGATGCGCAGCGCGTTGACCGTCATGTCGCACAGCTCCGCGTCGTAGCCGACGAAAAGATGTGCGATGGGGTTTGCCAGCAGGATGGACGAGGCCGTCATCGCAAGGCTCGTGATGAGCGTGACGGTCAGGCTCTTTTTGAGGAGGCTCTTGAGCTCGGCGTGATTCTTCGCGCCGTAGTGATAGCCGACGACGGGTGTGACGGCGATGGAATAGCCGAAGAAAAACGCCATGAAGATGAAGCTCACGTACATCAGAACACCGTAGGCATTCACGCCGTTTTCCTTGGCAATCGCCATGAGCTGCACGTTATAGAGTACGCCGACGAGAGAGGTCGAAAGGTTGCTGACCATCTCGCTCGAGCCGTTGTAGCAGGCCTTGCCGAGGGCGCGGAAGTCAAAGCGCGGATGCGTGAGGCGCAGCGGTGAATCGTTCGGGCGGAGAAAGTAGACAAGCGGGATGAGAGCGCCGACAATCTGCGAAAACGCCGTGGCGAGCGCCGCACCGAGAAGCCCGAACGGGAACACGTAGACGAGCAGAAAATCGAGTACCATGTTCGTCAGCCCCGCGAACATCGTCACGCGCAGGCCGAAGTGCGGCTTTTCCGCCGTCGCCAAAAAGCTCTGGAAGCTGTTTTGCAGCATGAAAAAAGGGAGAGCAGCCAGCAGTACGCGCCCGTAGAGCACGCAGTCATCGATCGTCAGGTCCGTCGCGCCGACGGCGAACGAGATGGGGCGCAGGAAAACGATGCACACGCCGCTTAAAATCGCGCCGCCGGCGGCAAGCACGATGACGAGCATGGAGAAGATCTCGTTCGCTTTCCTGGGCTTGCCCTCGCCGAGCGTTTTGGCGATGAGCGCGCTGCCGCCTGTGCCGATCATAAAGCCGACGGCGGCGAGAGCCATGATGACGGGAAAGATGAGGTTCAGCGCGGCAAACGAATTTTTGCCGACGAAGTTCGAGACGAAAAAGCCGTCGACAATGCTGTAAATAGAGGTGATGATCATCATCAAAATGCTGGGCGCGACAAAGCGCAGCAGCTTTTGATACGTAAAATGATCGGAAAGGGAGATCTGCATGGAAGAGCCTCCGATTGTTTCAAAAAATATAAAAAAAGTCCGGTCACTGCTTGACCGGACGCATCCGACATCTCTCGACCGCTGCGGCTGCGGCCGCAAGTCCCCGATGACATTCAATTTGTGAACAATATTGTAGCATAAATCCGGACAAAGTCAAGTATTTGCACAAAATCTTCAAAAACTGATTGACAAAACGCACAAACATGGTAGAATACGATTCGGCGAAAGCCACAAGTGAATACTTCATCGAGAGTGGTTGAGGGATCGGCCCTATGACACCACGACAACCTGCCCGAAGAGGCAAGGTGCCAAATCCGACGAACGAATCGAAAGATGAGGAAGAGCAGAAAGCGCGATACTCTGTCGGTTCGACAGAGTATTTTTTGTTTTTCCCAACAATGAGAAAGGAAGAAAAAGAACCATGGCAAAACGTTTATTCACCTCCGAATCCGTCACCGAGGGGCATCCCGACAAAATCTGCGACCAGATCTCCGATGCGGTGCTCGACGCGATCCTTGAAAAAGACCCCAACGGCCGCGTGGCCTGCGAGACGACCGTCTCCACCGGCCTTGTTCACATCATGGGCGAGATCACCACGAGCTGCTATGTCGACATCCCGAAGATCGCGCGCGACGTCATCCGCGACATCGGCTACGACCGCGCGAAGTACGGCTTTGACTGTGACACCTGCGGCGTTATCACGAACATCGACGAGCAGAGCGGCGATATCGCGATGGGCGTCGACAACTCCTTTGAAAATAAGGAAAGCGGCGCGAGCGAGCTCGACAACGGCGCGGGCGACCAGGGCATGATGTTCGGCTACGCCTGCACCGAGACCCCTGAGCTCATGCCGCTCGCGATCTCCCTTTCCCATAAGATGGCAAAGAAGCTGACCGACGTGCGCAAGCAGGGCCTTGTCGACTATCTCCGTCCCGACGGCAAGACGCAGGTGACGGTCGAGTACGACGAGAGCGGCAAGCCCGTCCGCGTCGACACGGTCGTCCTCTCCACCCAGCACGCGCCGGAGGCGACGCTTGAGCAGATCCGCAAGGACATGATCGAGTTTGTCATCAAGCCGACCGTTCCCGCGGAGCTGATGGACGAGAACACCAAGATTTATGTCAACCCGACCGGCCGATTCGTCATCGGCGGCCCGCAGGGCGACAGCGGCCTGACCGGCCGCAAGATTATCGTCGACACCTACGGCGGCAGCGCCCCGCACGGCGGCGGCGCATTCTCCGGCAAGGACCCGACGAAGGTCGACCGCAGTGCCGCTTACGCCGCGCGCTATGTCGCTAAGAACATTGTGGCCGCGGGCCTTGCCGACAAGTGCCAGGTGCAGCTCGCCTACGCTATCGGCGTTGCGCATCCCGTGAGCGTGCTCGTTGAGACGTTCGGCACCGGCAAGGTCGATGACGGTAAGCTCGAAGAGGCCGTCGAGAAGGTCTTCGACCTGCGCCCGACCGCCATCATCCGCGACCTCGACCTGCGCCGCCCCATCTACCGCCAGCTTGCCGCTTATGGCCACATGGGCCGCGAAGACCTCGGCGTAACGTGGGAAAAGACCGACCGCGTCGACGCGCTGCTCGCCGCGCTCAAGTAAGAGCAATCGAAGACGGGGCAAAGACCGCTGGATATCCAGCCGGCGGCCTTTCTGTCAAAGGAACCGCGCCGGTCTGCGAAAGCAGACCGGCGCGGTTCCTTTGTGTGTATGGGAAGGTAACATGAAAGCGGTTTAGTTGTAGTGCTCCTCGTCCCAGAGCTTTTCGGCCTCGGGGCGCCAGCAGGCGGCGTAGGACTCGCACTTGTTGCACAGGTGCTCCACGCTCTCGGGCGCTTCCAGGTCGGTCGAATGCGCGCCGCTGCGCGCGACCATCTGGGGCAGATATTCAGGATTTTCCAGCATCGGGCAGGGGCGCAGGTGGTTGTTGTTGAACGGCTGGCCCTTGCGGTACTCCTTAAAAAGCGGCTGCTGGAGACATTCGAGGAAGCTCTTTTCGCGGATGTTCGCACCCGAGTAATGGATGAACACGCAGGGCTCGACGTCGCCCGCGGCGTTGATGTGGCAGTAGAGCTTGCCGCCGGCGATGCAGCCGCCTGTGAACTCGCCGTCATTCTGGAAGTCGATGGCGAAGATCTCCTTGCCGCCGGTGAGACCGCGGATCTCGCGCACGCGGTCTTTCATATAGGCGCGCTGCTCGGGATTAAGCAGCAGGTCGGTCGTCGCGCCCATGCCGACTGGCATGTAGTGGAAGTACCAGGCGAAGAAACAGCCCTTGGAGATGAGCAGGTCGAGGAACTCGTCACTCGTGACGACCTTGTAGTTCTTGCTCGTGTAGCAGATGGACACGCCGAACGGAATGTGGTTTTTGTGCATGAGGTCCATCGCGGCGAGCGCCTTTTCAAAATGTCCCGCGCCGCGGCGGCCGTCATTGGCGTCCTCAAAGCCCTCGATGCTGACCGAGACGATGAAGTTGCCCACGCGCTTGAGCTCGTCGCAGAAGGCCTGGTCGATGAGCGTGCCGTTCGTGAAGGCGTGGAAAGCGATGTCGCGGTGCTTTTCGCACAGGCGGAAGATGTCTGCCTTACGCATGAGCGGTTCGCCGCCGGTGAAGAGGCAGGCGTGGGTGCCGAGCTCTGCGCCCTCGGTCAGCACGCGGTCCATCTCCTCAAAGGTGAGGTTCTGCTTGTGGCCGTACTCCGCCGCCCAGCAGCCCGCGCAGCGCATATTGCAGGCGCTCGTCGGGTCCATGAGGACGATCCACGGGATGTTGCAGTCATACTTTTCGGAGTTTGCCCGCGCCTGCTGGAAGCCGCGGAAGCCGCCCTCATAGGCAGCGGCCGTCAGGAAGGTCTTGAGAAGGTAGGGGTCGCACTCGCGCAGCAGGCGCTCGGCGTAGTGTGCCCATTTGCTGTCGGGGTCGTTTGCGATCTGGTGCAGCATCTCGAAGGTCTCCGGCGTCCAGACGCTGGAGTGGATCTTTTGGACCATGTTGACAAAGTCGTTTGCGACGGTGCAGACGTCCTTCGTCTGGCTTTTTCTGATGAGCGAGTCGAGCATGGCCTCAAAGGCCTTGCGCTCTGCTGCGTGGGCGATTTTTTCTGCTGCGTTCATAGTGTCACGATTCCTTTCCCTGCCCGCGGTGCGGGCATCCTAAAAATTCAGGAGGAAAGGGCGCGATCCTTTCCCTCCGTTGCCTGTGCGGCGATTTTCTGGAGCTTTTCCATGCGCGCATCGAGCTGTGCGCTGATCTCGGCGCACTCATAGAGCTCGCGCTCCACGTATTCCATTTCGGGGAGATTTTTCTTGTAGCGGATTTTATGCTCAAGACTGGCCCACCAATCCATCGAGATCGTGCGGAACTGCACCTCGACCTTCATGAGCCGCTTCTGGTCGTGCAGGAAGATGGGCGTTTCGACGATGAGATGGAGGCTGCGGTAGCCGTTGGGCTTAGGGTTTGCGATGTAGTCCTTGCGCTCTAAGAGTGTGATGTCGTCCTGGCGCAAAAATGCCTCGGAGAGTTTGTAGATGTCGGCAGGGTGCGAGCAGATCACGCGCACACCGGCGATGTCGTTCAAATTCCTTTCGATGCTCTCCACCGTGAGCGGATATCCGCGGCGGCTGAGCTTTTCCATGATGCTCTCGGGGGACTTGAGGCGGGTCTTGATCGTCTCGATGGGGTTGCGGTCGTATTGCAGCGAGAGCTCCTCGTTGAGCACGTTGAACTTCGTTTCGACCTCCATGATCGCGCAGCGGTAATAGCTCATCAGCTCACGGTAGGGCTGGAAGTATTTCTGGACCCACTGCTGTACCTCACCGTGGGAAAAACGGGAGAGCAGCACCTGTTCAAGATAAGTGCGATCAACAAGCGGACGGATCGGCACTGTCATCAGCTCCTTTGTACTTAGCATTTCTTGTCCCGCACGGAAAAATGCGGGCTTGCAGGAAAAGCATAGCAAAGAAGCGCCGCGCTTTCAATGGGCAGGGTGTAAACTTTTTTGTTCACGGCGCGAGAAGGGGACGCTCCCCTCGTTAACACCAACTTAACAAAAGAAACTGTCGAAAACTATGGACAAAAGGAGCCGCATATCAGATTTTTAGACAGTGGCACGCAAATGTCACAGAAGACAAAATATAAGAAAACGTCCTTTTCCGGTGGAAAGGACGTTCAAATAGACGATATTTAGAAGAAAAATACGCTTACGCGCCGATCACATGCGCCGTCATCATCTGCCAGAGGATGGAGAGCTGCTGTGTGGAGATGAGCACATAGGCCAGAATGAAGACGAACCAGAGCTTCTGCATGTTCTCCTCTTTTTTGCAGAGGAAATAGCAGTAGGAAAAATACGCCACGGCGTCCACGATCAAAACCGTGAGGAACATGACGAGAAAGCCCTGCTCGCTGTGCTCGGCGGTGCCGGTGTAGAGCGAGAGGAGGGAGTAATATAAAAACGTGGCGGTGAACGGCCACTTGATCTTGCGCCAGTCGTGGATGCGGTCTTTCTTATTCATGGAAGCGCTCCTTTTTTGCGTTTTCCACAGTATACCCTGCGGCACGGCAGATTGCAAGGGGAAATGACCTTGCCAAGCGGGCGTGGGGTGTGGTAGACTGCAAAAAAGAGGTGATATACATGCTGGATACGTTGATCCGCGGCGCGAAGATCGTCGACGGCACGGGAAAGGCGGCGTTCACGGCGGACGTCGGCATTTTAGACGGCATGATCGAAGCGGTCGGAAATTTATCAGGTGCGCAGGCATTCGAGACCATTGAGGCCGCGGGCCGCGTCCTGACGCCGGGCTTTATCGACATGCACCGCCACGCCGACGCGGCGCTGTTTCGCGAAGGCTTTGGCGAGGCGGAGCTCTGCCAGGGCCTCACGACGCTTGTGAACGGCAACTGCGGCATGTCGCTCGCGCCGCTCTCGGGCGCGCACGCGGACGAGTGCGCGAAATACCTCGCGCCCATCACGGGGAACATCCCGCCGGAGCTGCGCTTTGCGTCCATTGACAGCTATTTCAAGGCGGCGCAGGGGCGGGGGCTGCCGCTCTCGTGCGCGGAACTCATCGGCATGGGCACGCTGCGCACGCTTGCCGCGGGCTTCACGACGGGAGATTTGTCACCGCTCGAGCTGCGCGATCTGCACTATCACATGGAAGCGGCGCTGGCCGACGGCGCGTGCGGCGTGTCGCTCGGCCTTGGATACGCGCCGGAGATCTTTTACTCGACCGACGGGCTCATCCGCGCGCTCGCGCCGCTGCACCGGAGCGGCGTGCCCATCTGCGTCCACATGAGGCAGGAGGGCGACGGCGTGGTCGATGCGCTGCGCGAAATGCTCGAGGTCGCCCGCGCGCTGCAAACGCCGCTGGAGGTCAGTCATCTCAAGGCCATCGGAGGGCGCAACACGCGAAAAGCCGTGCCGGAAATGCTCTCGCTCATTGAAAAGGCGCGGGAGGACGGGCTTGACGTCATGTGCGACGTGTACCCCTACACTGCGGGCTCGACACAGCTTATCCACGTGCTGCCGCCGGAATTCCAGGAGGGCGGCACAGAGGCGCTGACCAAGCGCCTGCTCGACGATGCTGCGCGAAAGGAAATGCGCGCGCGGATGGAGGCGGGCAGCGACTTTGAGAACATCACGCTGCTCGTCGGCTTTGACAATGTGATCGCCATCGGGCTTCAGATGGACGAATACCGCCGCTTTGAGGGAAAATCCGTCGCCGAGATCGCGCAGACGCTTCAAAAAGGCCCGTTCGATACGCTCTTTGACCTGCTGGCGGCGGAACAGTGCAATACGGGGATGATCGACTACATCTCGGACGAAGAAGACGTGAAAGATATCCTGCGCGCGCCGTTCTCGGGCGTCATTTCGGATGCGACGTACCCCAGCGGCGGGCGTGTCCACCCGCGCGTGTACGGCACATTCGCGCGGCTCATTGAAAAATACGTCGTGCAGGAGCGCGTGCTCACGCTCGAGCAGGCTGTGCACAAGGTGACGGGGCATGCGGCGGACCGCTTCGGCTTTGAGAAAAAGGGCGTCATCGCGGCGGGCATGGACGCGGACCTTTTACTCTTCTCGCCCGAAAACGTCCGCGAGCACGGTACCTACGCGCGGCCCAACCTGCCTGCGACAGGCTTTGACGAGGTATTCGTGCTCGGCGAGCGCGTGATCGAAAACGGCGTGTACCGCGGCGGCAGCAGCGGCGAGATGCTGGGAGCGCGGATGGGATACTGAAATCTTAAAGAAATTTTCAGGTGTATTTTCGCCGCCGTATGATGTGCTGGCAGGGACAACAAATTTGCGGAGGCTGGATCAAGTGGAGCACTTTTGGGATACGGTGGATACGATCGGCGAGGGCTTTGGCTTTTCGCTCTTCGGCGCGCGGCACTTAGTGACGCTTGCGCTGTATATCGGCTTTGCCGCGCTGAGCTGCAAGCTCTACAAGGCGGCGGACGAGAAGAAGCGGGCGCAGCTGCGGGGGCTCTTTGCCGTTCTCCTGCTCGCGGACGAGGCGTTCAAACAGATCGGTTTGCAGATCGGCGGGAATTTCAACTGGGACTATCTGCCGCTGCACCTGTGCTCGATCAACATTTTCCTTATCGCGCTGTACGCATGGAAGCCGAGCAGGCTGCTCGACAATTTTCTCTATTTTATCTGTATCCCCGCGGCGACGGCGGCACTGCTGTTCCTGACGTGGACGTCGCTTCCGGCGGCGAACTTCATGTTCTGGCATTCGACGAGCGTGCACATTCTGCTTGCGGCCTATCCCATCATGCTGTTTTCGGGCGGTGATATCCGACCGAGCGTCAGGTACATGGGCAAGTGCTTCTTGCTGCTGCTGGCGATGGCGGTGCCGATTTATTGCGTCAACCTGCTGCTCGATACGAATTTCATGTTTCTGATGTACGCGCCGGACGGCAATCCGCTCGCGTGGTTCCGCGACCATGTCGGCTACCATTGGATCGGCTTCCCCGTGCTGCTCGTGGCGGTGTTCGCGCTGATGGACGTGCCAATCATGCTCAAAAAGCGGAAAGAGGATAAATTGCTCAGCGCGGTAAAATAAAAAAGCGGTTCTCCCTAAGCCGGGCGTTCGTAAAACAGCTTTCGAGAGATGACACGGCAGCCGCCTGCCAGGATCGGTTACGAGTACCCGAATAAGCCAAGGAAACTTCAAGTCCCATGTTTGCACCGTCAAGGTGTCGCGCATGGGGCTTTTTGCAGATCGGGGTTCTGTACGCAGTAAAACGGTCAGGTTCTCGTATATAAGAATGTTCTTTCGTTGAGAAATATGGTATACTCGGCTCAACAAATCGGAATTTATAGAACTGTGAAAAGTAAAGGTGGTAATTTTGTGGTTAAATATTGTATGAGTTTAAGTGATGAAAAAAAAGAAACTGCAATTAAAATTGCTTTGGAAAGTAAAGGAAATGTTCGTAAGCGTAAGATAGCGGTTCCGCTTCTGATGATTTTGGGTATCGTCATTATTTTTAGTAGCATATTTTTAATTATAAATTCTCCTGCTATTTTATGGTATGTCTATATGGTGATTGGAATAGTTTGTCTGCTCCTTGCGTTTAATGCAAAGTCTTTTCAAAAATTTGTATTGAAAAAAGCGGAGTTACTCTTAGATAAGTCTTTTCGTACTGGAATTGTAGAGTATCATTTTGACGCTGAAGGGATAGAAACAATTTCCCAGATGGGATATAGCAAAAATTATTGGACTGCATTTAAAGAGTACGGTACTATGGGACAGTATATATATGTTAAACGAAAAGATAATAAAATGGTTTTGATAGATAAAAATGATTTGTCTACTGGGGAGTTAGAAGAATTGACTCAACTATTGTTAAATAATGTCAAAATGTAACTTCCAGTTTGCCGTACTTGATCCCAACAGGGCTTGAGGCGGGCACGCCCCGACAGGAAGCTGTCCCAAAGAGACAGAAATTTTCAAGAATTGAAAATTTGCGGCCACGGGACGATCCGCGCTCTTGTGAACAATAGAAAAACCAGAACTGCATGGCTGATTCAGCGAACGGTTCTGGTTTTTCTTGACGGGCGAAGGCCTTTCTGATAGGGTAAAGGCAAACTGGAGAACTGGCGCCCGACGCACTGCGTGTCGGGCGCGGGGAGGGAAAAGCGTGGAAGAAAATCTGTTTCGTTCCATCCCGCGGGTGGACGAGCTGCTCGGTCGGGACGAGCTCAAGGTGTCGGCGCTGCCGCCGGTGCTGCTGCGCGAGAGCGTGCGCGAGGAGCTGGACGCGCTGCGAGACGAAGTGCGCGGCGGCCTTTCCGCGCTGCCGGAGACAGGCATACTCTGCGCGCGCATTCTGGCACGTGCAGAGGAAAAGCAGCTGCCGACGCTGTGCTCGGTCATCAACGCGACCGGCGTGACGCTGCACACGAACCTTGGCCGCGCCTGCCTGAGCGAGCGCGCGGCGAACGCCGCGGCAGAGGCGGCGAGAGATTATTCGACGCTTGAATACGATGTGGAAAACGGCTGCCGCGGCTCGCGCTATCAGCACGTGGAGGCGCTTTTGTGCCGCCTGATGGGTGCGGAGGCGGCGATGGCCGTGAACAACAACGCCGCGGCGGTGCTGCTCATCCTGTCCGCGCTCGCGGGCGGGGGAGAGGTCATCGCCTCGCGCGGCGAGCTCGTCGAGATCGGCGGCTCGTTCCGCATTCCGGAGATCGTGACGCAGTGCGGCTGCACGCTGTGCGAGGTCGGCGCGACGAACAAGACGCACCGGCGCGACTATGAAGCCGCCATCGGCGAGCAGACGAGAGCGCTTTTGAAGGTGCATACAAGCAACTACCGCATCGTGGGCTTTACCGAATCCGTACCGCGGGAGGAGCTGGCGGAGATCGCGCATGGGCACGGCCTGCCGCTCATTGAAGACCTTGGCAGCGGGGCGATCGTCGACCTCGAACCGTTTGGCATCCGCGGCGAGCCGACGGTGCAGAGAAGTCTGCACGCTGGTGTGGACGTTGCGTCGTTTTCGGGCGACAAGCTGCTCGGCGGGCCGCAGGCGGGGCTGATCGTCGGCAAAAGGGAGTACATCGAACGGATCAAAAAGCACCCGCTTGCGCGGGCGCTGCGGCTCGACAAGATGACGCTTGCCGCGCTGCACGCGACGCTCAGCGCCTATCTGGATGCCGAGATCGCCGCGCGAGAGATCCCGACGCTCGCGATGCTGTCGGCGAGCGAGGATGAGCTACACGCCAAGGCGCTGCGGCTGCAAAAGCTGCTTGCGGACGCGGGCGTTTCCTCGCAGCTCGTGCGGACGGGCGACGCCGTCGGCGGCGGCAGCGCTCCGGCGCAGGAGCTTTCCGGCTGGGCCGTCGCGCTTGAGCCGGGGGAACTGAGCGTGGATGAGTTGGAAGAAAAGCTGCGCGTGCGAACAAAGCCCATCGTCGCGCGCATCCACCACGGACAGTATTTGCTGTGCGTGCGGACGATTCGAGAGGAAGACTTTGCCGAGATCGCCGCGGCGGCTGCGGAGACCATCCGATGAAGCGTGCTATCATCGGCACGGCGGGTCATGTCGACCACGGCAAGACCGAGCTCATCAAGGCGATCACGGGCGTGGACACCGACCGGCTGGCCGAGGAGAAAAAGCGCGGCATCACGATCGACCTCGGCTTTGCGCGCCTCGACTTTCCGGACGGGAGCTGTGCGAGCATCGTCGATGTGCCGGGGCACGAGAGGTTCATCAAGAACATGCTCGCCGGCGCGGGCGGTGTCGACCTTGCGATGCTTGTCGTGGCGGCGGACGAGGGCTTCATGCCGCAGACAGTCGAGCATCTGGACATCCTGCAGCTGCTCGGTGTGAAGGGCGGACTCATCGTGCTGACAAAGACCGACTTAGTCGACGAGGACTGGCTGAACATGCTCGAAGAGGACGTCAAAAGCCGCGTCAGGGGCACGTTTTTAGAGGATAAGCCGATCCTGCGCACGTCTGTTCGCACGGGCGAAGGCGTTGAGGCACTGCGCGAAGCACTGCACGACTTGACACTGCACGCGGAGGAAAAGAGCGCGCGCACGCCGTTCCGCCTGCCTATCGACCGCGTGTTTTCCGTCGACGGCTTCGGCACGATCGTCACCGGCACGCTCATCGACGGGCACATCGCCGTCGGCGACGAGGCGCAGCTCATGCCGCTCGGGAATCAGTGCCGCGTGCGCAATTTGCAGGTGCACGGGCGCGACGTGTCGGCGGTGTACGCCGGACAGCGCGCGGCGGTCAACTTAGCGGGCATCAAAAAAGAGAGCATCAGCCGCGGCGATGTGCTGTGCAGGACGGATTCGATGCAGCCGTCGCTGATGCTGGACGTGAAACTGCAAAATCTGCCGGATTCTAAGCGGATCATCGAGAGCGGCTCGCGCCTGCACATCTACCACGGCGCGGCGGTGCGCCTTGCAAAGGCGGTGCTGCTGGACCGCGACGCGCTGCGTCCGGGCGAGAGCTGCTATGCCCAACTGCGGCTGAGCGAAGCGCTCGCCGCGCGGCAGGGCGACCGCTTTGTGGCGCGCTTTTATTCGCCGCTCGAGACTGTTGGCGGCGGGATGATCCTGGACGAGCATCCGTACCGGCACAAGCGATACGACGCGCGCGTGATCGCCTCGCTCGCCGTGCGCGAGAGCGGATCGGACGAGGCAAAGCTCGTGCAGGCCGTCGGCGAGCGCGGCGCGGATGGCATGACGCTTGCGGACCTTGCCGCGTGCTTCGATGAACCGGAAGAAAAACTGGTGGAAATGCTCGCCGTGCTCTGTGCGCGGGGAAAGCTCGTCGAGATCGCGCCGTCGCGCTATCTTACAGCGTCGGTGCTGGACAGGCTGTGGACAGACTGTGAGACGATGCTGACAAAGTACCACCGCGAGCATCCGCTGCACGCGGGCATGCGCCTCGCCGAGGCGCGGCAGCGGCTTCTGCGCGGCAAAGCACGGGAAAATGCGGACGCGATCCTCGTCTGCTTTGCGCGCGAGGGAAAACTCACGCTGACGGCGGAGCACTGCGCGCTTGCGGACTTTTCCGTGCATCTGACCAAGCGGCAGAGCGCCATCCGGGAAGAGTTGCTGCGCACCTGCCGCGCGGCGGGAATTCTTGGCAAAAAGCAGGACGCGCTCTGTGCGCTGTTCGACAAAAAAGACCGCATGGAGTGCGCGCGCGTGCTTGAGAGTCTTTTATCTACCGGCGAGCTTGTGCTGCTCGCGCCAGAGCTCTGCGTCGAAAAAAGCGTTTTGGATGCGGTCGACGCAAGGGTGAAGGCGTGGTTCGAAACGCACGACACGCTCACGCTGGGAGAATTCCGCGACACGCTCGGCACCTCGCGCGACCACGCGCTGCTGGTGCTGGAGTATTACGACCGGCGAGGGATTCTTCGCCGCGAGGGTGATGTCCGCAGGCCGGGCGCGCAGTTTGGCGAGATAGAAAAATGAGGCGGCTTTTGTCGCCTCTCACATGGGAGTAGATGGGTGCTGGTGTGCCCCCCGGTCTTCAAAACCGGTGAGAGGGGTGAAGAGCCTCTCGGGTGAGTTCGATTCTCACATGCTCCCGCCAGAGCCTCGCGGCCGTGTGCCGCGGGGCTTTTTGAAAAATGTGGATTTCCCTCTTGACAGAACGGAGGGAAGCTCATATAATACTACTGTTCGCGGCGTGAGGATAATGTACAATAAGTTGCGCAAATTGGAAAATGCATAAAAGAAGACATAGC
>ENA-OUOW01001736-OUOW01001736.1-human-gut-metagenome-genome-assembly--contig:-NODE-1736-length-13821-cov-90.920747_pt1 | contig 13821 bp, 18 predicted proteins | sample MGYA00237938_ERZ548769 | MGnify/ENA primary metagenome ERZ548769 (study PRJEB26490, sample SAMN05356870) | human gut metagenome | biome: terrestrial biome; feature: human-associated habitat... | reverse complement strand
GTGCTGGTGCCCACAATGGGAGCACCGCTCTTGTCATGGGCCTTGATGCCCTTCGCCAGTTTGTCGGCCGTGATATCGTCAGCGGTGAGGTCCAGCTTGACGTCATTTCCGATAATGACCTTGTTGATGTACTTATCCGCCATAATACTCGTCTCCCATAATCAATGTATTTCCCCCGGCCTCGTTGGACACCTCAAATTGGGGGATTTTTAAGACCGTCACATCGTCCGCCATAGACTTGTCCTTTGTTTCCAGCACCACCGGGCCGTAGATCTTGGGCGTCACCTTGTAGGCTCCGGTGTAGGGGTCTCCATTTCCCGCGACGATAGACACGGCAAAGGAGATCTCAAGGGCCTCTCGCGGCTGCAGTTCAAAGGTAAGCATCACAGCACCGCCTTGCTGATCGCCCCGGCCACCTCCACCATCTGGATCATGGAGCCGACCACGTCCCCGCCGGTAAACTTCACCCGGACCTGCATGGGGCACACCGGGGGAAGTTTAAAGGTCTCCGTCTGGGTGACCGGAAAGTGGAATTTCCCGTCCGAATAGGTGACCTCCTCCGGATAGGATCGCGTCAGGTTCAGCAGAGTGACCTCCACCTTCTCCACGGTGTCAATCGGGATCGCCTCGCCCAGGTTTTTGATCGTGATATCGATGCTGTACGCATCACCCTGTACCATCAGGACGTCACCTCCGTGGCGCTGACGGTGCCGGTATCGTCTACCGTCAGCTTGAATTTCTTCGTGCTTCCCGCCGTGGAAGATGGAATCACAAAATTCCCGCTCGTCACCGCCTGCACGGCAGCGTCCACCGTCTCGCCGGTCTCCGCCATGGTGTAATAGTCCGTAGGCGGGGCGGTCAGGGCGGCCAGCTGAGCTTCCAGCGCCGCTACGCGCTCCTCTAAAGTTGCCATAACTGCCTCCTTATACAATCATTCTGCGGCCCAGCTTATCCAGCAGCCACTTGCCGTCTGCTGTTGCCAGCGGGCCAGATTGAACCGCCTTTGGGCGGCGATAGTAGAGAATAACACAGCCCTTTTTGCCCGCGCCTGCGGCGCCTCCGGAGCCGCCTCGCACCCACACGCCGCTCCAGGAACATTGCGTTCTCTCGCCGGAAGGGGCCGAAGGCGTAAAGGATACGCTGACGGAACCGGTAGCTCCCGCGCCGCCTCCACCGTTGCCGCCGCCTCCACCGTCGCCGTAATTGGCGCCGTCATCACCTGCAGAGCCGGAGGCTCCGTCCGCATCGCTGTTGACTGAGACATCCGGAGTAAAGCCGAACGCCTGAAAGCGGATATACCCGTTGGCGCTGAGACCGTTCCGGCCCTTGGCTGCGCCTCCTCCACCGAAGCCCTGGATAGAGCCTCTGTCGGTGTAGGTGGTGCCACTGGCTGTCCATTTGTGTTGAATACTCTTGCTTTCAGTCCCGTGTCCTCCGAAGTAGTCTCCAACTGATTTTCCGGAAGCGCCCACGGCTCCGCCGTCGCCGCCGCTGACGCCGTCAGCGCCCTTCCGCCCAAAATATTCCAGCGTGGTGCTGTCAAAATAACCAGCTTCTGACGCCGCGCCATCCGCGCTAGAGTAGGTCCCGAAGGTGACCTCGTCGCCGGTGGTATCATAGGCGAACGTCTGCCCGGCCTCCGGTTCCAGCGTTATGATGTTGATCTTTCCACCGTCGCCGCCAATTCCCCCGAAGCCGCCCTTTCCGGCGGCTCCGGCGCTGAAGGTCGCGGACGATGTGTTGTACCTCGTGCTGCTGGTCAGCATATTGTCGTCGCCGGGATTTCCGGCGGTGCCGTCGGAGCCTTTGCCGATCAGCACAACGCGAAGCGTCACGGCCCCCTCCGGCATGGTCCAGGTGCCGGCGTCGGTCAGGATCACCCTCTCGTCCAGATATTCCGCCGTGTCCGGCTGGGGAGGGACGAAGCCCACCAATGCCTCCATGCTGCTTTTAAGCGTTGCGCTCATGGTGGTGTCCAAAGACTGGATACACGCAGAAACCATTTTCTTGTCATACGGATGATATACGCTTACAACGTGGCCCGGTTTCTCGTGCCCGCTTACAATGTCATTGGTGATAGTTTCGCGGCATCGGTAATAGTCCGCAAGACGCTTCGCCACGGCGTAGGAATTCACCAGAGATACCAGCGTGGCGTCTGTAACTGATTTGATGTTTTCCACAGCGCCAGCCGTCACAGGCTGCGTGATTAAGCGGGTGTTGTGAATATACGCCTTGCCAGTCAGTGCGCCAGCGCCAGCGGAGATCTTGGCGTAGTTCGCGCCGCTTTCCAAGATTGTGAAGCCAGTTGCAGAGAGGGAGTGCATCGGCTCGGAGAATGTGATGATATCGCCATTCTGCGCCGTGCCGGAGAATAGCTCCTTTACTTCCGTCCCCGCAACGTATTGATGCTCCGTCACCGTCACGGCGGAGATGGGCGAATCGTATTTCACGGTTCCCCCGGTGTAAGATCGGTCAACATCAATCAACGATGCCGTACCGTCCCACAAGGGTTCAATTCTCAAAACACCGTTCAGGTCTGTGCGGAGATAGGCCCCAATGGCGAAAAGCACTTGTGCGAGGTTGTCTCGTGCAGAGCGTTCTTTCCCATCCGCATAAGGAAGCCAACCATAAAGTTTGACCCCGGCATATACACTTTTTATCAGCGAAAGGATGTTGCCGCAGATTTCTTTTACAACCTCTTCCACGGTCTGACCTGTGTAAATGCCGCCGGTATGCACCATGCCGGTAAGCGCGCCCATAGGGGAGCGTCCTGTAAACTGATAGGTGACAGGCCCGATACGAGAAACGCCGCTGCTTACAAATCTTGCTTTGATTTCGCCGCCTCTGTAAACAATGATTGGGGTGTTATTCGGGAGTGCAGAAAGTTGTGTGCCTATTGTTTTAGTGCAAACCTCTACGCTGACCGTATCGAACGAAAGACTGCTTTCATCCAATGCCACTTCTTGAAACGATGAGCAGTAGTCTAAGCGCATATCATCCTTAGATGCATCCCGGTCGAACTGGTAGGGGCCGATCATGATATAATCCATACGCCCTCCTTACCGCGTGATTTGCGGTGCGATTGGGATGAAATGGATTTCAATTTCTCCCCAATAATTGATCCCGTTTTCAACTTTTTCAATATCGTGCGATGCACTTGTGTAGTATGCGCGATAGGAAATAGTTGTGTTGCCGTCCGCAGCTTCAAGCAAAACGGAATCGTCAATGGAATGGGCTTTGAGATAATTCCAGAACGCATCGTAGCTTCTGTAATCGTCCCCTCTGCGGAAAACGGTCACCTTATGCCCAATGTACGTCCCCAGAACATCGCGGATCATCCGGCCTGTGTCTTTCGATCTCCCAGCGTTCTCCCCATCGAGAACGCTGAAATTTTCGTTGTACTTGGAGATCGCGACATTCACATCAAATGAAGTCCCGTTAATTTTGATGTAATTCATACCCACCGCCTTTAGGTCACTTTAATGCCGACGCGCTGCGTCTGGTCCTTGTTCAGCTTGAAGATAATGCGGCCCAATTCCTGTTCGCCGATCTTAAGGATCGCCGTCTGATTGCCACCGCCATACTGCGACATGCCGCGGGCAACCGCCGCCTCAATGGCAGATTCAGGGGCTTCAATGTTGTTCCCCTGCTTCTGGTCACCCAGTACCGCCAAAAACTCACGGTTTGGGGGAATAACTGCGCCGGTCGCCAAACGCGGAACGGATGAGGGGGCAATTGCAGGCATAGCGGAACGTGCCGCCGGGTTTCCACCGGAAACAGATTTCGTAGAATTAAACCCGCCTGCTTTTGCAGCTATACCAACGCCAAGCAGCGCCGCACCAGCTAAAAGCATTGGGACATTCAGCGTCATAGCGCCAATAGCCACAAGAGCGATACCCAGCAAAAGCATTGCCGTAGACACCCATCCGGAAACTTCATTCAGATGCAAGGTTTCAACCCAGCTCTGAAATTTGTTTGTGGTTGTGCCTATCGCAAAACCGCTCACGAGCAAAGCAGCACCAGCCAAAAGCATAAAGATATTCATGGTCATTGCGCCAAATGCAATAAGGGCAATTCCTGCAAGCATAAGAGCAACAGATACCCAGCCAACAACCTTATTCAAACCGAGTGTTTCAACCCAGTTCTTGAGGTGGCCCTCATTTATTGCTGCAATTATTCCCATGCCAAGAATGCCAAGTCCAACTGCCAAAAGAATCGGGTTCGCCGTAGCCGCCGCAAATGCGACCAATGCAATACCGCCAAGAAGAAGCGCAACAGATATCCACTGTGCAACGGAGGTCAGCTTTAACTTCTCCCACCATGCCTCAAGCCTTTCTTGTCCAATGACTTCTGCCGCAATGCCAAACCCTAATAGCGCCACACCCGCAAGTACGATCACAATGTTTCCCATTGCCGCGCCGATGGCAATCATAGCGATTCCTGCGATTTGCATAGCTGCTGTCACATATTCAAAAGCCGAATCTAATTTGAGCGCGCTTGCCCAGTCTGTAAACGTTCCGCTTTTTACGCCAACATAAATGCCAGTAGCTATTAAAGCAATTCCGGAAACCACCATTAGAATATTACCGGTAGCCGCACCAATGGCGATTAGCGCAAAGCCAGCGATCAACAATGCTGCCGTAATAAAAGATGCGGCGCGATTAAGCCCAAGCGTTTCCGCCCAATCATCCATCATTCCGCTGTTTTTTGCATAAAGAACGGCAAGGCCAATCAGCAAAAGTCCAGCAATCACAAGGAGGATGTTTCCCGTTGCCGCTCCGATTGCGACCATTGCAATGCCAGCAAGGATTACAGCCGTCACAATAAATTCCGCAACATTATTGAGGCCAAGTGTATCCACCCAGGATTGCAAAACTCCGGTTTCCTCTGCGATAAAAAGCCCGGCGCCAATGAGAAGCAATCCAGTTATAACCATCTTAATGCTCCCAACCGATGCGCCGATGGCAATAAAGGCAATGCCCGCTAAGATCAAAGCGCTTGCAACTTTTTCCGCTGCGCTTCCAAGCATTTTATCGAGCCAATTTTCATTTTCAGAAAAATTAAAGTCCGGTTCTGTTTTTTCCTTATTGTCTCCGCCTAATTTATTAATCTCATCAAATGAGGCAAGCGCTTTGCCAGCCTTTTTTGCAGATTTGCCCGTTTCGTCTAAAGCGTCCGATTCTTTGTAAAGGTTCTCTGCTTCTTTTTTTGTTTGGTCAATCGTCGACCCAAACAAAACCGCTGTAATTTTTGCCATAGCAGTCACAAATTGGGTTAGCAAATTCACGAATGATGTAAACGCCGGAAGCAAAACATTCACAAACGGCTGTGCGAGTGTTAGCAAAGCACCTTTTAATCGCGATAGCGCTTTTGTAGCCTGATCGTTGGTTTTAACCGCCTTCCCGAGCCACTCGCGCACGGAGCGGAGTCCTTGCACAATTAAGCCAAACACGAACACGCGACGGACAAGCCCTTTTACTCTGCGAGAAAATCGGTCCATATATTTATCTGCTTTTTTACTTGCAGCGGCCAGAGCAGTAGAACTCTTACTTGCGCCAGCAATCTGCGCAGAAAGTTCTCCCCCCCGGTTGCTCATTCGTTCAAGGCTTCTGATATCTTTGCCAATGGACGCATCCATGGTTTCAACCCTTTTTTGCACACCATCCCATTCTTTTTGCAGCGTTACCACGGTTCGTTCCTGGTCTTTAATCGCACTTGATGTAAAAAATTCGTTTCCACTTTTCATATGCGATAGCTTAGACTTAGCCTCGTCAAGATTTGCGGCAATCTGCTTTGATTGCTCCACGAGTGGAATTGCCTGCTGCTTTTTATCGCTGATCTTTTCATTGAGCGCATCGATTTTTTTTGTTAGCCTGTTTAATTCCGTTTGCGCCTGCTTATCATCAATGTCCGTCTTTATGATGATGGAGCCATCTGCCATGCAATCGCCTTCTTTCCCTTGCTTTTTATGCATTTTATGTTATGCTTGATAAAAGGAGTTGGTATCAATGGAAGATCATGTCACACAAATGTGTAGTAATTTATTTGATAAAAAGGAGAATAAAATTGACGTCAACATTGTAGCAACCGTGTATCTTTCAGCTTTTGAAATCTCCGCATACTTAAAAAAATGCACAAATTACTCAAGCGCAGATATTAAACTCGTTGCAAAATACATCAACGATTTACCAGGCTATGACTACTCAAGAAAAGAAATTTCATACTGCAAGCGAAAAATTGAAAGATGTGATTGGGATTTTTCGACGCCAACAAAGAAAATGGAGCCTCCCATGCGAAAAAAGCAAACAGCAGTTCTTTTGCCGGGCGAAGAAGTTCTCGACACGCTCAAATTTTCATGTATCCCACTTATATCGTGGTGCATTTTATTTGTATTCGCCGTGTGCAAGGCTTCTTTAATGCAAATGGAGGACGTATGGTTTTTTGTCCCTTGGGTCTTTGCATTCCCGGTCTTATACGAAATTTTCAGGCTGACCATGAACCATGTTGTTTTGACAAACAAACGCCTCATTGTTCGCGTTTCAGTACCGAAAAAGATTTCAGTAGATGTGCCAATTAACAAGATAAACGGTGTGTCTGTAAAATCGTCATGGCGAGAGTATAAATATGGAGCATTGCAAATTGACACTTCATCTGATCGGTTTTTGTTTACAAGTACAAAATCACCCGGCGTTTTCAGAGACTCCGCAATTTCGGCTATGGAGCAAAGCAAATCCGATGCCATGCGGCAACAGGCGGAAGAAATTGCAAAAGCTATGAAAAACATTTAACGCGCCCACCGCCCTCTCCGGAGGGCGGTTTTCATATCCACTTGCTGATAACGTCCTCGTCCTGTTCCGTATACTGCCGCTTGAAGTCAACCAGGTGTCGGTTCTGCTTGTAAAACTCCTGTTCGCTTTTATCCAGTTTCTTCCCCTTTGCCTTTTTATTGCGAATTCCCACAACCTGGGCAAAGGTGCAATCCCCGATTTCCTGATACGCGGATACCCACGTCCACCAGTGCAGATACTTAACGGATCTGACTTCTTGTCCCAGAACGCGGTTGACTGGGGCAACGATCAGGGGAAAGTCCTGCTGCCAATCCATCAGCTTTGGCCCACGCTTTTCCTCACGCTGCTCTTCGCCGCAGTTGATAAATTTTGCGCATTGCTTGATCGCTTCCTCGTAGTCGCTCTGCGGCATTTCCGCAAAGTCCGGATAGAAAATGTCAAGCATGGCCTCGGCCTTTTCTTCCTCCGACAACTCAGCGTCAGACAGTGCCTCAATGATTGTTAGGATATCGCGATAGTCAGAGCGTATCTGGTACTCAGTGCCGTTTACCTCTACGGCAGTCGGCAGATCGTACCTCATTTGTGGTACTTCTTCGTATACTTGCTCACGCGGGGGTTGGTGGCTTTCTGCTCACGGGCAAAGGTGGTGTCAACCTCATCCATGATAGCAAGCATCAGGTTTGCCCACACAGGCAGGCCGTCCGCCAGCGCATATACGTTCATCTCACCAAACAAGGCAGAACAAATGTCGAAGCTGAACACATCGTTGATGATCTCACGCATTTCCTCGTCCATCTTCCGGGCGGTTTCAAAAACCTCCCGCTTGTTGGCGGTCTTTTCCACCTCTGCCTTGTACGCATCCTGCTTCTTGTCGAGGATATCAAAGGCGTTAAACAGCTTTTCCACAAAGGCGCTGTCAGTGGGGTTGAAGGAGAATTCGCATTTTCCGTTGATGTTGTAGGTAACTAAACCGGTATCGAAAATCAGGTCTTTCATAATAGCCTCCGAAATTGGGGCGGGTTTGCGCCCGCCCCTTTGTTTTTAAGCCCCTGCCGTAAAGGTCACGCCACTGGTATCCTTGGTAATGGTGCCCAGCGTACGATTGCCTCCGTAGGTGATCTCACTCGTGATGTTGAGCGTACCGCCGCCGTCGCCGCCGATGCCCGTCACGGCAATAGCACAGGAATCATACCGCTCGGCAAACTTCGCCTCGCCGGACGTAGCGTAGAAGTGTCCAATCATCATATCCTGATTGGCAAGAGCCTGCGCATCATGATCCTTGACGGCAAGGTTCCACATCTTCACCGCAGCAGCGTCACCAGAATCCATAGGGATGGGATCAAAGGTCTGGGAAATAACGGGCTTCTTCATGGTGGTGAAGGTGTTGCCCAGGATGTCCTGTTTGCTCTCCTGACCCCAGTCCATCTCTTCGCTGGAATCCTCCACGCGCTTACCGATGGCGCTCCAAGTGGGAGCTTCCTTAGAGCCGGTATTCAGATACGCGATCAAAAGCTCGCGGTCAATTGTCTGACCTTCGGGCGTCGCAAAAGTTAAATCTGCCATTATACATTCACCTCGTAAATCAGTTTTAGCGGGACCATGTAGTCCTCGTATTGGTCGCTTGTCGCGCCGAGATACGATGCAAACGCAGAAGTCTCAACGCGGAGGGCGCGCCTGCCCTCTCCAATGTCCGGTCGCTGCATCTGCGCCCAGTCCGCAAATTTGTTCAGCGCTTCAACCGCCTTCAAGCGTGTATCGTCGCTCTTGCCGGGTGGTGCAATCTGGTAGTGGATTTCGAACGAATACTCCGCCTGATACCCACCGCAGATATACTTCTTGGTGATAACGGCACCCTGAACGGAGGAAAGCGCCATGCCTACCGTTTTTGCCGCGAAATACTCGTACTTGATCAGATCCACATTCTCCGGAATACCAGGAAAACGGTTCGCCCAAATCAGCATCAGGCGGTCAAGGTCTGCCTTTTCACTGCTGGATGCCAGCATTACAGGTTTTTCTTTAGAGATCACGCTTCACCGCCTTTTCTGCTACACGCACCCACTTCTCCATGTTCTGTGCCTTGGATGCTTCAAACCAATGGGAGCAGGTCCCGGTTCTGTGGAAAATCAAATCCTTTTCCGGCACTGCTGGAACCTTCGTAACGCCTTTCCGCGCATAAGAGCTTCCGGTCAGTGGATCAACGTACAGCTTGCCATAGTACAAATACCTGGCATACGGCCCGGGGTAAATAACCGTGTTCCCCGTTACCTTTGTACGCGTCCTCAGAGAGCCTGTGAGCATAGGAACGAACGGGGCGGTATCTTTTGCAACCTGCACTGCAAGAACGTGTTCTGCGCGATCACAGCCCTTGGAAATGGCCTCTTTTACAGCGTCCATGCCGTCTGCCTGAACGGAGAATTTCAACGCCATATCACACGCCTCCGACCTGCCAGTGCTGCATATCAACGCTGCCGAAATCCTTCTCGTCAACCTTGGTCACGGTGTAGCAGTTGTCCTGAGCCAGCGCCACAGTTTCATTGTCCGTCACAAACTCGCCTTTGATGAAAAACGTTGTCCCACCATTGCCTTTGACAGAAAGCGTCCACAGGTCGGTTTTGTCCTCTGCGACGTAAAACCGCTGCGGACCGACATAGGCTTTCACCTTGCCGGTAAAACCGTCCACAGCTTCCACGCCAAACGGGATGTAGAGGTCAACTGCATCAGCCCCGGCAAGACCGCTCTCGCGCACGTTAACCGCCTTAGACGCTTGCAGCATCACGCCACGAAGTACGGTCACATACAGCTTTTGCGTTTCCTGAAACGTCTCCTTGTCGGTTTCTTTGACCGGATTGTAGATCGTTACAGTGTGGGGAGCGTACATGATCCGCACCCCCTCCCTCGGTACAGCAAGCCGGTATGGGCGAGATACTCCATGCAGGTCTCTGCGAGCAGCTTTCTTGCCCCATCCGTAGCGTTCAGCGCAGAAACGGCAGATTCGCCGCCGGTCGCCAGTGTGCGGGAATAACCGCCCACCGTTTCGCTTTTGACTTCTGCGTCATTAGCGGCAGCAGTCGCAAGGTTCTTCATTGCAAGCGCCTGCGCGGCTTCGATAACCGCGTACTTGTCAACCAGCGCACAGCAGCACATCTTTACCGCATCCAGATCCACGTTGTCCTTGGCTCGGTTCTGCGTGAAATAATCGAGGAAGGAGCTGGCCCGGACAGCCAGACGCGGAAAATCCCCACTGCTTACAGTGCCCATATAGACACCGGAGTAGTATGTGTAATCAGCGTATGTCAATTGGGTCAGCTCCCTTCCAATACTGCAATTATGTCAGCCTTGCGCATTGAACTGCTGACCCCGTCCACCCCGTTTTCCCAGGCATAATCAAGCAATTGAGCTTTTGTCATGTCGGAGAAAACAGGGGTTTCAGGGTCAGGCTCACTCAGCAGTTCGGTTAGCCCCCCACTGCCGGAGTGATGGTGCCGACAACCACGCCGTCAATGCGCTCGGCGAACAGCACCATGCCGTTGATAACGGTATCGGATGCGGTCATGTTGGTGTAATCGGGTTCCTCGTGGATGCCGATATAACCGGTGGCGTCGGTGGTGAAGTTGAACACCTCGCCCAGATCATCGCCGTTCACAGGGATGTAGTACAGGACGATGTTGTCTTTGGCAGTGGCGTAAATCTTGCCCTTTTGGACGCTGGAGTTCAAGATCACAGTGCCCAGACCGAGGAAGTTCTCGACATAGGTCATGCCGAAAGCGGTCTGCAGGGTGATGTTGGCAGTTGCGAGATAGTCCGCAACGTCCAGCGGGTTCATGAAATACACTGCGCCGATTTCGTCATCCTCGAACAGCACCTGCAGCTGGCCCCATGCCTGAGCCAAGGTCGCTTGGAAGGTCGCACCGCTGGCCGTACCCGTACCGGTTGCGAGGAAGTCGAAGAAGTCCTTGCGGATGCCCTTCTGCACATCCTTTAGCATTTCATCGGTGGTCATTTCAACCGCCTGATCGTAGCCGCGATCGGCGATTGCTTCGGCAGAGGTGGCCTTGCGCCACTTCTTCAAGGTGATCTCCTTGTAGTTCACAGCCTCGGTCTTGTACTTGCTCAGGGGGATGGTCTCGCCCTCAGCCACAGCGCCGTCTGCCAAAGTGCCGGTAGCCTTGTAGCTCTTGAGCACAGTACCGGCCTGCTTGGCGATCTTACGAGTAACGCCCAGAGCCTCCATCAGCTTCTTGATGGAATAGCCGAACATCTCGGTAAATTCGATCTCACGAACACGGGCGAGATCTTCCTTCTTAATCAGCTTAGGATCAACAGCCATTTTTATTCTTCCTTTCTAAACAAATCCATATTTGCGGCGATTGCAGCGCGCCGCTCAGTTCTGTCGGTGATTTGCATAATCTCGTCCTTGGTCATAGGCTTTCCGCCCTCGTTGAGCCGTGCGCCCATGTCCAGCCGGACAGCAGGCTTAGAAACAAGGCTCTTATAGGTGCCGTCTACGAGAGCGTCAAGGCTCTTGGTGTCCTTGATCTTCTCGCCGTCCAGCTCCAATGCAGACATTTCCTCGCCGCATCCGCGCATGGCAAGGTCGAGATTTGCACCGGTGATGTTTTTGCTCTCAAAGTAAGCCCGGACAGCCTTTTCCTTTGCCGCCTTGCTTTCCTTTTCGGTGATGCCGGACTTATAAGCTTCAAAATCTGAATGTTCTTTTTCATACTTTTCCTTATAGCCGCCGTCACCTGCTGCCTTGAGGTCATCCAACTGCTTTTGGATGCCGGGCAGCTTCTCCGCGTCCGCCTTGTATTTGCTGACGTCAGCCTTCAAGCCGTCCACGGTGTCCGTATGCGCCTCGATGATGGTATCCACCTGTTCGTCGGTGAGACCCATGCCCTTCAAAAGTTTACGTGTAAGTGCCATTGTTCTATCTTCCTTTCCCTTGTCCGCAGTTCGTCGCGGCGATAGATTGTATAAAAACCGCTGTGCCTCGCGGGTTTTATCGAAAGAAAAAGAGCCAACCGCCGAGAAAAACTCGGTAGCTGGCTCCTATTGCCCTTTCCCGCGCCCAATTACGCGGGAGTTGAATATTTGATTGTTTTCTTGACCTCTAACACGATGTACCCGTCGCCCTTGCGCCGGATCTCCGCATCATTGCCACGTTTAAGAATAGCTTCCACAGCGCGCATGATATCATCATTCATTGTCCGTCACCTCGGAAAACAGGAAATCATATTCACGTTGTAGGTCTCTAAGCTTTGAGTTGCACTCTTTCTCAATTGCATATACCGCCAAATCAGATGGGTGGTCTCGTCCTTTCCAATCGGGGTATTTTGCCCTTTCTTCATCTACTTTAGCCCAGCATTCATGAAAAAGTGCGTCGCATTTTGCCTTGTACTCATTAAAGAGTGGATGGTTTTCATTTATTTTTTTCTTTGCGTACATAGTCAACCTCCAGCTCTTTACTTAAAATCTTCATTACTTCGTGGTACTTATCAACGTCCGGGTTTATCTGCCCTTTCCACATCATCTCAAATACGTCCGTTCGTTCCAGTTCCTTAAAGCGATTGTACACCACATCGCGAGCCTTTTCAACGGTTTTGGCTGTTCGTCTCATAATGTATATAAATCGGTCATCAGACGCAATGGAAAGTTCTTCTTTACTGTCCATAAAGAACGCAACGTCTTCTGCACTAAAAGAGTAATGCGTTTTTTCACGCGGGTGATTGTGATACGAATATGACCCATTTAGGGTGCTCGGTATAGCAGACAAGTCTACCGTTGCTGCTTCCCCGGAGACGCGCCAGACTTTGCCATCTTTCGTCACCGAGTAATTAACTTCGTAATCAAAATCAGCCAGTTCTTTCTCAGCATCGCTTAAAACTTTCATGGTTGCTGTTTTATCAGAAAAATCAACAGTCCCAACCAAAACCGGATCTCCCGGGGAAACGCTATTGCCATTACCGGCGCTTTTTATGCTTTTTGAAATGCGAGTAGCATTATAGACGCGCATCCGCTCCGGTTGCTCCGGTAGGCCAGCTTTCGCGCTGAACGCCTTGTATTTAGCGTTTAACCGCCGTAGCCGTATGTTTACCGCAGTCTCATCTTCATGCAATCCTGCGGCCTTGTAGGCGGCTTTTTCGCGCTTTAGCTTTCTAACCGTCCGCTCAATACGGCGCTGCATCTGGGTTGCCTCGTATGCCGTGTAATCCTTGCCATCAAACGTGCAGCCGTGGCCATCATCGATGTGTTCCAACTGTTCATCCGTGTAAGTGCGCTCAGACACGCCCTCAACCCATGGGAACCGCCTGTGGCGGCAGTTGGCCCCTTCCAGACCGTCAACAGCGCCCAGGCCGCAAACGTCATAAATGCTCGGGTAAATGTCCCCAGCACGTACGCTGTAAACACGGCCTTGCCAATCCTTATGCGATGACCATGGTGACGGTCCCGGCTTATCTCGTGCGCCAACATGGGCCGAAACTTCAAAATAGGGTGTATCCAGATATTCTGCAGATTGCTCCGTATACTTGGAGCAGATTTGAGATACGCCGGTCATTACGGCTCTTCGCACGGCAACATCGACATGATCCCGATGACCACTTTCGTAGTCAACCACTTTTAGACCGCTGTCCGCAAGTTCCTTCACAGCCGTTTTAATCGCCTGATTGTAGTTGATTGCACCGCTTTGCACCTGCAACGCTGCGCTGTCAAGTGCCCATTGGTACGCTTTGGCAGGTGGGAGCATCGTACGCCCAGCGTCCACCAGGAAGCCCATGGATGCGGTCAGATTGTGGAATGTATTAAGTGTCTGCGTCCTGATCGCCGCCACTTCCGCAGCGTCAACCAGTGTCTCAGGCTGTGTGATATGCGCAAGGTCAATCAGGTCAGTGTAATACTGTTGGTTCCTTGCGACCACATCGCCCAGCAGCTTGTCCAGCTTCGTTTTGCTGATGCCGGAAGTTTCGCGGATTGCTTTCTTGATTTCCTTTAGGTCGATGCCGTGAGACCGCAGTGCCCGGATGTCCTGCACCGT
>ENA-OUOW01001734-OUOW01001734.1-human-gut-metagenome-genome-assembly--contig:-NODE-1734-length-13836-cov-4.399463_pt1 | contig 13836 bp, 8 predicted proteins | sample MGYA00237938_ERZ548769 | MGnify/ENA primary metagenome ERZ548769 (study PRJEB26490, sample SAMN05356870) | human gut metagenome | biome: terrestrial biome; feature: human-associated habitat; material... | reverse complement strand
GTTGAGGGTCTTGTTGATGGTGATGCCGCCATCACCGGTAGGGCTGGACTCAACCGGCGTGAACTTGTTGGTGTAGGTCACGGAGTACTTGGTGTTGCCCTGGTCCACGCTGCCAGAGACAGTGTCTCCAGAGGTGGTACCAGCGCCGCCTGTGGCCACGGACGAGAAGATCCAGCCAGCAGGCGAGGTCTTCTCGTCAACAGTATACGTAGTGCCAACGGGAAGGTTCTCGAGGAGGATGCTCTGCCCTGCCGTGAGGGAAAGGGTCGTGGCCTGACCGCTTGTAAGCGTGCCCTTGGTGTCGCCGATTGCGTAGGAGACGCCCGAGCTATCCGGAGTGGTCACGGTGACGTCAAAGTCGAAGCTGGCGTCCGTGGGGTACGTGCCGTCATCGGACGTGGCAACCTTTGCAATCTCGACCTGGCTCTTGAGGGTGTTGGTAGCGGTTATGGTAGTGGACCCGTCATCGGCGTAGTTGGGCACGCCATCCACCATCATGGGGGTGAAGGACTCGTAGCTCAGCTCGTAGCGGGAGTCGATGGTAGGCTCGGAGAAGGTCACCTCGCGACCGGCAGTAAGCACCTCGCCGTTGGCCTCGATGCCGTACGGCACGTGTACCTGGGCCCGGTAGTTATTGTCGGAGTTGAGCGTCACCGTGGTGAACTGTTTGCGGTCAAGGAGCACGCCGAGCGAGACGTCACCGGTAGGACGATTGACCGCGTTGTCAAGCGAGTCGACCCATTCCTTACTAACGGTGATGGTGGGAGTGTCCACGGTCATGGGGTCGGGGTCGGCAAGGGCCACGCTGCCAGTATCGGATTTAGTCGCTACATACAGACCCGAGGACTCTTGGGTATAGGTAAGGCCGGTGGAGGGCGAGGTCCAGGTACCGTCAGCCTGCGGCACGGCATCAGTTGGCAACACGTTGGTGGTCGTAGTGCTCGTCTGGTTGTAGGACACGTTGGCCGTAGTGTTGGTCTTTATCCCATAAGTACCAGCGGTCGAATCATAGACAATGTCTGTGGGCAGGCCGGTGGTAGTTCCTGCGTTCTGCAGACGGGCTACCTCAGTGATGGCTTCCTGGCTCGGCCAGACCTTGAAGCTCACGGTATACGTGACACCATGCTCCAGCGAGCCAAGCGAGGAGAGGTCCCAAGTCACGTTCTTGTTTGTCTCGTCATATGTAGCCGCGGGAGCATCGAGCCAGTCGCTCGTCTCGCCGTCCTTGGTCTTGGTGTACGTAAAGGCGTCAGCCGACCCCTCCAGGGAAGTGGCAGTAAGCGCCGTGATGCCGTCGGTCACCTTGACGTTGCTGTACGTGAGGTTGTTCGTGATGGTGTTGATGATGTTGTCGAAGGCAGCATTAAGGGCGGTGCTGTCGGCAGCGTTGTAGTAGTTGCCCGTCTGGCCAGTAGCGGCAGCGAGGTCCTGCATGTTGGAAACGGTGCCAAAGGCGCCAATGGCAAAGAACGACTTGCCCTCACCGGCTATGGCAACGGCCTGGTCCCTGGCGTAGTCGTAGTTAAGGTCATAGGCGTCGGAGTTGCCGGTGCCATAGTAGGTGTGGCCATTCGAGTAATGACGTTCAAACTCATCCCGGTCCTGCCCCCAAGTATACGTTCCCCGCGTTTTGCGGAAGGTTGGGTCGCCATCGGAAACAAAGATGATGTAGACATCGGCGCCGTCACGCGTCTGAATTGCGCTGGCGGTCGCCAGCGCGTCCTCCCAGTTGGTGCCACCAGTGGCGGTGAGGCGGTTCACCTGGTTCTGGAAGGTCGAGAGGCTGCTCGTGTTGGTGACGCGCGTGGTTGCGTAGTTTGCGAACGTGACGAGTGACAGCTGCACGGCATCGGGGTTCTCGGTCGTGTTGTTGGAGAGCAGCTCCTCGGCAAGCGAGTTGACCGCGGACTTGGCCACCGAGAGCCGGGTGCCACCCGTAGCGGAATAGCTCATCGACCCGGACGTGTCGAGCACCACGATGACGTCGGCCTTGCTCGAAGACGACGACGCCTGCGACTTGCCCGTCACGCTGAGGCTCAGCGTGTACGTGCCGTCGTCGTTGCTCGTCACGATCTTGCTGGTGGCAGGCGGCTCGGCGGCAAGCGCCGGCGTCACGCCAAACGCAATGAGCGCAGCAAAGACGGCCAGTAATGCTCGTAGTAGTGTTTTTCCCCTGTGTCTCATAGTTGACCCCCAACCAGAAACGCAAACGAACGGACAGATACCTCTTCTGCTGTCAGATTTGCGACAGCAACGTGCATGCTTGTTAATAAATCTATGCTATTTACGTGATGTATATAGTTGTTCTTGCTTCTCACGGAATGAAATGGATGCCATGTGGAATGAAATTCTCGATTTTGAAGATTCGGCACCATTCGCCGGCAGCTTGAACGCGGTCGCCAGCTATATCCTTCAGGCTCTATGAGGGGTTTCCTCAAACGGGTTCCCATGCCACACCCCCAGTGCGTCGTTGGTACTCGCCGGCCCGCTGACACACGCGGCCCTTAACCCATACATGATGTCGATATCCTTGGAATCTGACATCATTCCAAAGTATGAGATGCGGGTATGAGAAGACCCAGCGGCCCGTCTTGCCGGCGACTATTTCGGCATGGCACAAATTTGCGGTTGGGCTATGGTTTTTCTCGGCCACCCCAAGTAGAAGCGTGGGCTAACTTCATGGAACCGCAGGCAGATAATTGCACTCTGCCAGATAGCACATGAGGATTTTAATCAAAACTGCTGCCAAACGGAAAAGCCCCTCCGGCCGAGGCCGAAGGGGCATCAGGGCGTTGCCAAAAACCGCCACTAGACCTGGTCGATCACCACGTGTCCGTCTTCGCGCACATGTACGCGCCCCTCCGCAAGGAGCTGCGCAACATGCGGGTAAATCTGGTGCTCGACCTCGTGGATGCGAACCTCGAGCTGGTCGACGGTCCAGCCCTCCTCTACCTCCACCGGCCGCTGCGCGATGATGGGACCGCAGTCGTAGTCGCTGTTGGCAAAGTGGACCGTCACGCCCGTGACCTTAACGCCGTAGTCGAAGGCGTCCTGAATGGCGTGCGCCCCCTTGAAGCTGGGCAGCAGCGCCGGGTGAATGTTGACCACGCGGTTGGGAAAGCTGGCAAGAATGGGGTCGTGCACCATCCGCATGTAGCCCGCCATAAGCACGTAGTCCACACCAGCGCGGCGCAGCTCGGTGGCTATGACCTCGTCGGCAACGATTGGGTCAGCGTAGATCTCCTTGGAGAGCGTAAGCGTCTGGATGCCCGCCGCCTCCGCACGCTTGAGCCCGTACGCGCTTGGCCGCGAACTCACCACTAGCTCGATGCTGGCATCAAGCTTACCTGCGGCAATAGCATCGATAAGCGCCTGCAGGTTGGTACCCGAGCCGCTAATGAGCACTCCCAGCTTAATGCTCATCGATAGGTCACCTTGCCCTCGCCCGCGACGCACTCGCCCATCACGAACGGCGAGAACCCCTGGGCAACAAGCCCCTCGCAGACCTCGTCCACGTCGTCGCGACCACAGATGATGCTCATGCCAACGCCCATGTTGAAGGTCTTGTACGCCTCGTCGGGCGTGAGGCCCGCAGCGCGCACCATGTACGTGATGACCGGCGGCACGTCCCATGCGGGGCCATCCTCGCCGCCGCGGTCGACCACCGCGTCAACGTTTGCGGGCAGCGCTCGGTTGAGGTTCTCGGTGATGCCGCCGCCGGTGATGTGTGCCATAGCGTGGATGGGCACGCCGGCCTTGAGCGCGCGTACCAGCCCGCCGGCGTAGATAGTGGTGGGACGCATCACGGCGTCAGCAAGGCTCTCGCCACCCAGCTCGGGAAGCGGGCGCTCCAGCTCTTCCACGGTCTTGCCCTCAATGGCCACCTTGCGTACGAGCGAGTAGCCGTTGGAGTGGATGCCAGAGCTGGGGAGGCCGAGAATCACGTCGCCCTCGTGCACCAGGTGCGGACCAATCATCTTTGGCCGGTCGACTACACCCACCACAAAGCCAGCCAAGTCGTAGTCGTTAGGGTTCATGACGCCGGGGTGCTCGGCCATCTCGCCGCCAACCAGCGCGCAGCCGGACTTGCGGCAACCCTCGGCAATGCCACCCACAATCTTGGCCACGTGCTCGGCGCGCAGCTTACCAATGGCAACGTAATCCAAGAAGAAAAGCGGCTCGGCGCCAATGGGCACAACGTCGTCCACGCACATGGCCACAAGGTCCTCGCCTACGGTCTCGTGCCGGTTGAGCAGCTGCGCAATGGCGAGCTTGGTGCCCACGCCATCCGTGCCCGAGACCAGCACCGGGTCCTCCATGTCCTTGTACGCAGACATCGAGAAGCACGAGCCAAAACCGCCCAGGCCGCCAATGACCTCGGGCCGATTGGTCGAGGCGACGGCCGCCTTAATCGCATCGACGGCGCGGGCACCCTCGTCCACGTCGACTCCGGCATCTGCGTACGAGACGTGCTGGGGCTTATCTGCCATCTTGGGCGTCCTTCCTAGCTGGGGTTGCATCGTTGTTCTCGGCAGGGCCGTTGTTCTCGTCCACGGCGCCGGCGGCCTCAAAGCGTGCCGCCGAGTCCTGCTCGACCTCACGCGCAATCTGGTCGATGCTCATGTGCGACTCGAGCGACGCCTGCATGAGGTTGTGCGGCTTGTAACCGGGCAGGAACTTCTCCTCGTAGAACGAGCGCGGAATGGCTACCGGGTAGTCGCCGGTGAAACAGGCCGTGCAGTAACCGCCGTGGGGCACGCAGTCGATGAGGCCCTGCGGCGAGAGGAAGCCCAGCGTATCGGCGCCGATAAAGTCGCGCATCTCTTCGAGCGACATGTTGGCGGCAATGAGCTGGTCCTGGTTGGCGGTATCGATGCCGTAGAAGCACGGCCATGTGACCATGGGCGAGGCCGAGCGCATGTGGACCTCGGTGGCGCCGGCGTCGCGCAGCATCTGGACAATCTGCTTGGACGTGGTGCCACGCACGATGGAGTCGTCCACCATCACGATGCGCTTGCCGCGCACCACGTCGGGCAGCGGGTTGAGCTTGAGCCGCACGCCCATCTGGCGCAGGGCCTGCGTAGGCTGGATGAAGGTACGCGCAACGTAGCGGTTCTTGATGAGGCCGGTGCCGTACGGCAGCCCCAGCTCGGCGGCGTAGCCCTCGGCCGCGGGCGTGCCGGAGTCTGGCACCGAGATGACAAGGTCGGCATCAACGGGGGTCTCGCGCGCAAGGCGGCGGCCCATGTTGTGGCGCATGAGGTAGAACGAGCTACCGTCCTTCACCGAGTCAGGGCGCGAGAAGTACACGTGCTCAAAGATGCAGTCCGCACGGGGCTGCGGCGGCACGCCCTGCTCGGATCGGAAGCCATCGTCGGAGATGCGGATTATCTCGCCGGGCGCGACCTCGCGCGCGTAGGTGGCGCCAACAATGTCCAAGGCGCAGGTCTCGGAGGCAACGACCCACTCGCCCTCGCCAAGCTTGCCCAGGACCAGCGGGCGAATGCCGTGCGGGTCGCGAAACGCATAGAGGGCATTCTCGCGGGCGAGCACCATGGCGTAGCCGCCCTCAAGCATGCGCATGGTGTGCGCAATGCCCGTACGCAGGCGATGCCCGCGCTGCGTGAAGTAGCCAATGAGCTTGGCCGCAACCTCGCTGTCGGTGCTGGAACGGAAGGGTATGCCCATCTCAATGAGCTCGGCGCGCAGCGCGTCAAAGTTCACGAGCGTGCCGTTGTGGGCCAGCGCGATGATTACGTCGTTGATCATCGAGAGGTGCGGCTGCGCGGACTCCCACCCCTTGGCACCGGCGGTGCCGTAGCGGCAGTGGCCAATTGCCACCTTGCCTGGCATGGCGGCAAGGTCTGCCTCGGAGAAGACCTGTGTGACCAGGCCAAGGTCCTTGCGCACCAGAACGGTGCGCCCGTCTCCCACCGCAATGCCCGCCGACTCCTGCCCGCGGTGCTGCAGTGCCCGCAGGCCAAAGTACGCCATGCGCGCTGGGTCGCGGTTGGGCGCCCACACGCCAAAGACGCCGCACTCGTCGTGCAGCTTGTCGTCACTGGGCTCCGGCGTCCACGACGCTTCCGTCACGATGCCACCTCGCTCTTGGGGACGCACACCAGGATGGTGCGGCCATAGCCATCAATATAGTTGCAGGTGCAGAGAGTGAGCACGTGGCTCGTCTTGCCGATGAGCTCGGAGGCGTCAGAGCGGCTGGTCACGGCCTTGGCCAGAAGGCCAGAGAGGTACGAGTGGAACTCGTCGTCGCTGGACCAGTCAAAGACGCGCACGTTGGTGTCGTTCTCGTCAGCGTAGTAGAGGAAGAGCGGCTCCAGCTCGTACGTGGCGTCCTCGGTGACGTACCACACGGTGCTCACGGAGTCGAAGGCCTCCTGCTTGTCCATGTCGGCAATAGGCTTGAACATGGCGCCGTTGCGCAGGTGGTGACCGTAGATGATGGTCTGCTGGTCAAGCATGCCAGGCGCCTGGTTCTGGTAGTCCATGAAGACCTGGCCGCCCAGCGAGTAGTTGCCCTCGGCGTTGGTGTGGAGGTACTTGTCGTTGTCCGACGCCTGGTACACGGGGAAGCTCACCACGGTGTTGGGGATCTGCACCCAGCCAACGACCTCGGGGTTAACGGCCTTGAGGCCCGCCCAGTCCACCACAGGCGGCTGGTTGCCCTGGTCATCCACCGTAGCGTAGGCCGCGAGCTTCTCGTTCTCGACGTCCTGCTCGTGGTACTGCCACTGCGAGTAGCCGTACATGCCCGCAGCCGCCACGATAAGCGTAATGCCCACAATGAAGAGCACCGTGGAGATGATGCGGTTGCGACGCTTTCGCGGGTCGCGGGAGCGGCGGCCAGAGAGGTCGTACGGGTCGGTCTCGCGGTAGCTGTCGCTCTTCATGCGGCGGTTGTGGCGAGAGGAACCGGCGCCCTTGGCCGACGGGTCACTGGTTACCACCGGGATGAAGCCAGCAGAGCGCTGGTCACCTGCGGTGCCGCGCGGCGCGTCGCTGCGCGAGGAAGCTGCGGATCCACCGCCGTCCGGCTGGCTAAAGTGCTTGCCCTGACTGTTTGACACGTGATTGCCTTTCTCGGACGTACTGGGCTAGGAGAGCTTGCTTCCCACGTACGCCGCGGCTGCGGGCTTGTCGAAGTTGCCGTTGGTTGCCTTGGTGAGCGCGCCCATGACCTTGCCCATGTCACGCTTTGACGTAGCGCCCAGCTCGGCGATGAGGGAATCGGCCAGCTTCTCGAGGTCGGCACCCTCGAGCTGGCGCGGCAGCAGCTGGGAGAGGACGTCCGCCTGCGTCGAAAGCTCCTGGATGCGCTCGGCGTGGGACTCGGCGCCAGCCTTGCGCAGGCCGTCGAGCTCCTCGGCGGTGACCTTCTGGAGCTTCTTCACCGCCTTGGTGAGGTCGGCCTCGGTGGCGTCGCGACGCTCATCGACCTCAACCTGCTTCACGGCCTGGTTGACCTGGCGCAGGATGGAGAGACGGGCCTTGTCGTGCGCCTTCATGGCAAGCTTAATCTGCTCGAGCAGCTCTTCCTTCTTCATGCGGTGCTTTCCTCCCTGGCCGCGGGATAGGCGCGGCCGCGTGCGGATGGCTGGCTCCTACGCCTCTGCCATCTGCTGCTTCATGTGAACGATCTTCTCGCGATACTCCGGCATGGTGGCCCCCAGGATCTGGATGGCGTAGATGGCCGCGTTCTTGGCACCACCAATGGCCACGCAGGCCACGGGCACGCCCGAGGGCATCTGCACCATGGAGAGCAGGGAGTCCATGCCGCCCAGGTCGCTCGTCTTCATGGGAACGCCCACGATGGGCAGCGGAGTGTAGGCGGCAACAACGCCGCCCAGGTGAGCGGCCTTGCCCGCGGCAGCGATGATCACCTTGAGGCCGCGGTCTGCCGCGGTGGAGGCCCAGTCATGGACCTTCTGCGGCGCACGGTGCGCCGACGCGATGACCAGTTCGTACGGAACGCCCAGCTCGTCGAGCTGAGCGGTGCATGCCTCCATCGCCGGCATGTCCGACTTAGACCCCATGATGATTCCCACCAGCGGCTTGTCCGCCATAGGACCCCCTTTGCGTTGGGTTCAGAGACCCTCACAGTATAAATGGAGCTGAGCGAACCTGGACGCTGGGGCCTATCATTGACCAACAGCAACAGATGGCACGGGAGGCACCGCGGCGCACGGCGCGAGCCAACTACGACCCAAGGGGTATCGCATGGACGCAAAGAACCTTGTTCTCTACAGGCGGGAGGGCGCGTACATTCCGCGCGTCGCCGCTGTGCACGACCTGTGCGGATACGGCAAGTGCTCGCTGGGGATCGCCATCCCCGTGCTTTCCGCCGCGGGATGCGACGTCTGCCCGGTGCCCACCTCGCTCTTTTCGGCGCACACCAAATTCCCCACGTTCTACATGCACAATACGACCCCAATTCTTGGCGACTACCTGGACGCCTGGGCCAAGGAAGGCATTGAGCTTGATGCCATCTATTCCGGGTTCCTGGGATCTGCGGCGCAGGTTGGCGTCATTCAACGGCTGTACCGTGAGCACTCAACGGCACTGCGCGTGGTTGACCCGGTGATGGGCGACGGCGGGAAGATGTACCCCACGTACACGGCCGAGCTGTGCGAGAAGATGCGCGATCTAGTTGACGGGGCGGACATTCTCACCCCCAACCTCACCGAGGCGCACCTGCTCACCGGCATGCCGTACCACGGCCAGGACCTCTCGGAGGCCGAGGTCGAGCGCTACGTGGCACAGCTGGTGGGGATGGGCGCGCGTCTTGTTGTGGTGAAGGGTGTCGTGCGCGGCGATGGCCTTATCAGGAATTATGTGGCTGGCGAGAAGGTCGACCTGGTAGAGGTTGTGGGCGAGCAGTTGCCGTTCATGACGCACGGGACCGGGGACCTGTTTGCCTCCACGCTTACCGGGGCAGTTATGTGCGGGCGCAGCGTGTATGATGCGGTAGCGTTTGCCACGGACTTCGTGCGAGACGCCATGCGGGTCACGCGGCTGCAGCCGGACAACGAGGTGCGTGGGGTGTCGTTCGAGAGCCTGCTGGGGCAGGTTGCCGCACTGGTGGGTTAGCCGCGCCGCCGACGCGGCGGGCGGCGCGGGCTCTCGGCGCGGCTCTCGGCAATGCCGCGGATTCTCACCGGTTAGGAATATTCCGAACGGTTAGACCCCCCCTAAACGGCAAAATCATGCGGCATCTCGGACATGCCGCGGATTCCGAACAGTTAGCGGGCCTTAAACGGCGAAATCGCGCGGCATCTCAGCCGGAACCGCCCGCCGAGGAACGCCGTAGCGTTCGAGCAGCGCCTTGAAGAACGGCCGGTTCTTGGCCTCCTCAAAGCTAAACCGCATGATGGAGGCATTACAGAGTGTGAGGCGAGATTCCCGTCGCCGCTCGGCGAGAAGCGCCTTGCCAGAGATCTTCTCGCCTGCGCTACTTCGGTCGGCATACTTTGCTGCGCCGTCGAGCTCGCCAAATATTGGCCGAGCCACGCCCGCCTCCCAGACGTAGTCAACCCGGAACTCGCACCCCGGATGCGACGGGTCTTCCACAAGAACCTGCAGCTCTGGCACACAAAATCCCAGCTCAATCATGATGCCGCGCGCAACAGACTCACCGCCGTTCTCGGAGCGGCCATCCGCCCAGCCAATGGTCTGAAGCGCCTGCCGAGAGCCACGCGCGCGTGGCTGGGCTTGCACAAAGCCCGCTAGGTCTTCTCGCGAAAGGCCGTAGTCGCGCAGCGCGGAGTCCGCGACGGCAAGGCCTTCCGGCATGGAGATCGTCCGCAGGCAGTCCGCAATGGTTCTGTCCAGCGGCGTTGCCTTTACGCCTGCCACGACCTCGAATTTCTCGCTATCGTCTGCATGCAGACGATGCCTCGCCACGTGCTTGCTTTGGTGCCCCTTGCCGCCCTTTGTATCTAAGATGTGAACGACGGAGGGTTCGGGCTCGGAGACCTGCAAGCCATGGGCTATCGCAGCCGAGGTTCCGCAGAACACCCATGCCGGATGCAACGCTGCGGCAGCTCGCACCACCTGAAGAGCCTGGGCGCCTGGCGAGAGAGACCTCCAGTACGAATCCCGTGCATACACGTGCGGAAATGGCGCCACTACGGTACCCGCTTCCGCACGGCGATCGAGAAGCCTCTTTGTTCGGTCGCTCTTCACGCAGAGGCACATACCGCGCGTCTCCGCCGCCGCGAACGCCTCCTCAACCTCGTCCTGCACCGAGCGCCAGTACCCTCTGCTCACGCTTGCCCCCTCCGGCAACTTTTAAGTGAGCTACTTGTACCAAGTCCGGAGGCAACTTGTTCTGACAACTGTCTGACAGCTAACTTCCACGCAGCTCAGAGGGGGTATTTTTCTCCCCTATCCCAAAGGAATTCTGTAAGCGGTAGGATGCGGGCCGCAGGAGGTGGCCTAGCAAGGGGCGCCGAGGATTGCGGCGGGATGCTTGCATTACAACGTAGCTACCACCCGTTAGTGGACTCTCGGCAATGCCGCGGATTCTCACCGGTTAGGAATTTTCCGAACGGTTAAAGCCCCCTAAACGGCGAAATCATGCGGCATCTCGGACATGCCGCGGATTCCGAACGGTTAGCGGGCCTTAAACGGCGAAATCGCGCGGCATTGGGGCGTGCTATGACCCAGCACCACGGCGGCGGGCGCGGCAGTCGCCGCCCCTACTTTGCGCCGCTGCCAGACCCGCTGTTCGCCGAATCGCTGCTCGTAGAGGTATCGCTCTCCGTAGAGCTGCCACCCGTAAGGTCATTCAGAATCGCGACCGGCGTAAACGACGTGGTGACCTGGTCGCGCAGCTCCTCCTCGAGCGTCTCATCCACACCCGTGATGCTGCAGTTGAAGTTCACGCCCGTGGAGCTCTGCGTCTTTGACCACACAAACGTGATAAACGAGGTCACGTCGCCCGTAGGCTTGAGGAATCCAAAGAGTTGAGCCGTTTTGAACTTGCCGTTCTCGTCCATGTGCACGTTAACGTGGTAGATCACGGTGTTGATGTTGGGGTTGAGCAGGCAGTTCACCGAGAAGGCCGAGGCCTGCACCTGGGAGCCTGCAAAGCACTCGAGCGCGTCCTCGGAGGTCGTGTCGATCACGGTCACTTCGACGGTACCGGTGTTCTCGTCTGCCTCCTGCACCGAGAAGTCCTCGGGGAACTGCGTGAAGCCATTGCCCCACTCCACGCCGCCACGCAGCGCCGACGCCACCGTGGCAACCGTCACATCGTGAGCGAGGTCCGCCGTGTTGGAGCGGCGCACCACGCCAAAGATGACCTGGCCGGCAACAACGATCACGAGAAAGACCAGCACAAAGCCTACGGCCGTCTTTGCGATGACCTTGCCCACGTTGGATCCAGAGGGGTCGTCCGCGGAAAGCGGGTCAATGTCGACGCCGGTGCCCTTCTCCTTGCGACGGCTGCGCTCGCGGCGGGCAACCTCCTCGTTGGAGTGGCCCGTCTCGTCAACGGTCTCAAAGAGCTTCTCGGCCTCGTCGCCGGTAAGGGCATTGGTCTGGCGGCGGGCCATCTCGTTTTTCGGCTTAGCCATCAAGCTCTCCCTCGCCCGCAGGGTCGTTCACGGGACCGGCGGCCTCGCCCGGCGCAAGTCGATGCGCTATGGCATCGCAGATAAGGGCGCCCACCACGGTCTTTGCGTCCTCAATCCTGCCGTCGAGAACCGCGTCGACCAGCTCGGAAAGGTCGACAAGGTCCACATTGATGAACTCGTCGGCATCGGGGCTCGACTGGTGGTAGCTCAGGTCCGTCGCCATGTAGAGGTGAATGAGCTCGTCGCAGAAGCCATCGGACGTAGCAATGGTGGTGAGATAAGCCATCTTCTTGGCCTGCATGCCGGTCTCTTCGGCAAGCTCGCGGTGGGCAGCGTCGAGCGGGTCCTCGCCGGGGTCCAGCTTGCCGGCAGGAATCTCTACCGTCACGCGGTCGAGCGCCATGCGGAACTGGCGCACCAGGCAAATACGGCCCTCGTCCGTAAGCGCGACAACCGCAACGGCACCGGGATGACGCACGACGTCGCGCACAGCGGTACGGCCATCTAGAAGCTTCACACGCAGGCGGTTGACGTTGAAGATGCGGCCGGTCCAGGCCACGTCCTCGGAGACGGGATGCTCTTCCAGGCTGGCATCGCGCGGATCGTCCTCGCCCAGCACCAAATCGCGGGCCTGGGGGACACCCGAGACGTGGTCCTGGCTCGAGCGGTCTCCGTCAAAGGTAAGGTCATCGGCCGCCGAGCGCATGTCCGCAGTCGCCGAGCGGAGGTCGTCCATCGTGGGAACCGCCTCAACGTACTGCGGACGAATCTGCGAATCGTCTGCGGGCGACCCCTCGTAGGAGTACTCCTCGTCCATCTCGTCGTCCGTGTCCTGCACCCGTGCCACCGCTCCATGCCTCCAAATACGTCGTCTGCCGCGTTGCGTGAGCGCGCCCGCGCTACCCGTTGTTGCGGGGAAGAACCGCCTTGGCACCAATGTCGTGGCGCATGGTCTTACCCTCGAAGTAAATAAGGTCGCACGCGGCGTACGCCTGGCGGCGGGCCTCCTCGAAGGTGGGCGCCACGGCCGTCACGTCAAGCACGCGGCCACCGGCGGTGACCAGCTGTCCGTTGGCGTCGATGGCGGTGCCGGCGTGATAGACGGTGACGCCATCCAGCGCCTCCGCGCGCTCGATGCCCAAGATGGCCTTGCCCTTCTCGTAACTTCCAGGGTAACCCGCGCTGGTGAGAACCACCGAGACGGCCCAATCGTCATCCCAGGAGATCATGTCTGGCGAGAGGGTCCCCTTGTCGCAGGCGAGAAAGACGTCGACAAGGTCCGCCTGCATGCGCGGCAGGACCACCTGGGTCTCGGGGTCGCCAAAGCGTGCGTTGAACTCGAGGACCTTGGGGCCATCCTTGGTGAGCATGAAGCCACCGTAGAGGCACCCGGAGTACGTGATGCCCTCGGCACGGAGCTCGTCGACCACGCGTTGCTCGATGGCAACCATGGCGGCGTGCTCCTCGGGCGTGACCATGGGGACGGGCGAGTAGACGCCCATGCCGCCGGTGTTGGGACCCTTGTCGCCGTCGAGGGCGCGCTTGTGGTCCTGTGCCGTAGCCAGAGGCACGAGCGTGGTGCCGTCGGTAAGCGCGAGAAGCGAGCACTCGGGGCCGTCAAGGGTCTCCTCAACAATCACCGTTGCACCGGCGTCGCCAAAGCGACCCGAGAAGCACTCGCGCACACCGGCAAGCGCCTCATCGACGTCCTTGGCAACAATGACGCCCTTGCCTGCGGCAAGGCCATCGGCCTTCACCACGCAGGGGCCGTCAAGCCTGCGGACGTACTCCTCGCAGGGCTCCTGCTCGGTGAAGGAACGCCAGGCTGCGGTGGGCACGCCCGCGCGTGCCATGACCTGCTTGGCGAACTTCTTGGAGCCCTCCATGCGCGCTGCGGAGGCATCTGGCCCAAAGCACGCGATGCCGGCGGAGCGCACGGCATCTGCAACGCCCTCGACGAGCGGCGCCTCCGGGCCAATGACCACGAGGTCAATGCCGTTCTCGCGAGCGAAGTTGGCCACGTCGACGGGCGAGTTCTGGTCGATTGTGGCAACCTCGGCCATGGTGTCCATGCCACCGTTACCCGGGGCCACCCAGAGCTTGCCCGCACGCGGAGACTCGGCAAGCTTGACGAGAAGCGCATGCTCGCGCCCGCCCGCACCCAGGAGAAGAATATCGACCTTAGACTCGCCCACGTGTCCTCCCTCGTTTCTCGCAATGGCATGACGCGCCCGGGCAACCC
>ENA-OUOW01001721-OUOW01001721.1-human-gut-metagenome-genome-assembly--contig:-NODE-1721-length-13908-cov-6.073053_pt1 | contig 13908 bp, 10 predicted proteins | sample MGYA00237938_ERZ548769 | MGnify/ENA primary metagenome ERZ548769 (study PRJEB26490, sample SAMN05356870) | human gut metagenome | biome: terrestrial biome; feature: human-associated habitat; material... | reverse complement strand
GTGGTACTGGTACCGGAACGGCCTTTTTCTGCTTCCCGCTGCAGCGTATATTCCGATCCTTATCTGGCTTCTCAACCTGGCTGTCAGGACTGACGGTCCGGCATATCTGGCTTTCGTTCTGCTTCTGCTCACCTGCTTGTCACTCTTCGCGATCAGCGAGCTGATCGAGCGTGCCATTCTGACCTTCGGGCGGTGGCAGGAGTTTCCCACGGGTCTGAAAGCCAAACAGCTGCAGTTTCGCAGCGACCGAAAAAGCCAAAAGCGGATTTTCATTTGGTTTGGCATTTCTTTGACTTTCTATTTTGCCTATTTTGCGCTGATCTGCTTTTTCCGTCGCTGATAACGCCGTATGCCCCCCGCAGCCGTAACTTCCGACAGAAAGAAAGGAGCACCCTGCGATGAAGCTTGATTCTCCCGAAGCCCCGATCGCGCTCAGCCCGGTGTGGTTCGTGTGAGCACCGGAGGATGTAAAGAATGACAGAGATCGATGTGATCATGGGGATGCTGGACTGGAACAACAGCGCCGAGGAGCAGGCCGCCGGACTTGCGCAGGCGGCGCAGGTGGAAAACTTTCAAGTCTTTTTGCAGCCCTGCACGGAGCACTACAACAAAAACGTGTGGGACAATTGCGCAAAAGCTCTGGCAATGCGGTCGGATGCGGAATTAGACGCCTGTTTGGAAAACCTGTTGGCATGGCTGCGCGACATGAATTGGCCGGGCGCTTTTCTCATATTCGCTTTTCCCTTTTTCAGGGCGCATTGCATTTTGTCTTGCATTTTGATAAGGTCAGCCGCCCCACATCTACGCCCTCCAGCGTCAGCAGGGCGATTTTTTTATCGAAAGTTCGGTCATTCTGTTTGCCGCGATCATCTGGTTTCTGAAAATCTACGAAAACGGGAAATACTGCACCTTTCCGCACGCCGTCGAACTGCTGATGCAGAAGTACGAAGAAGTTTTTACTATCCTCATGGCCCGGCCGGAACTGGAGGGATATGTCAGCGCCTTTGTGGATGCTTGGAAGTCCGGGGCCGTGGAGCAGCTTGCCGGGCAGGTCGCAAGTACAAAGATCGCACTTTCGCGGATTATCTCGCCGTCGCTCTACTGGGTTATGTCCGGGGACGATTTTTCGCTCGACATCAACAACCCGAAAGCCCCGAAAATCCTATGCGTCGGCAACAACCCGGAGCGCGTGGCGATATACGGCGCAGCCCTATCCCTCTATAATTCCCGCATCGTGAAGATGATAAACCGCAAAGGGCAGCAGAAATGCGGGGTCATAGTCGATGAATTGCCGACCATTTTTTTCAAAGGTCTGGACCAGTTGGTCGCCACGGCCCGAAGCAACCGCGTCGCCGTGTGCCTGGGCATGCAGGACTTTTCCCAGCTTACGCGCGACTATGGCGAACAGGAAAGCAAGGTCATACAAAATATCGTCGGCAACATCATTTCAGGGCAGGTCGTGGGCGACACAGCCCGCATCCTCTCCGAGCGATTCGGGAAGATCGTGCAGCAGCGGCAGTCGCTCAACATCAACCGAGAAGATAAATCCACGGGTATAAATACCCAGCTCGACAACGTGATCCCCGCGTCCAAGATCAGCAATCTTTCACAGGGCGAGTTCGTCGGGGCCGTAGCCGATAACTTCGGGGATAATATGTCGCAAAAAATGTTTCACGCCCGAATCATCGTCGATACCGAAAAGATCAAAGCCGAAGAAAAACAGTATCGCCCGATTCCCGTGCTTTCCGACTTCACCGACGAAAACGGTAAAGATCGAATGGCCGAAGTTGTCGAAGCCAACTACTACCGCATAAAGCAGGAAGCGGCCCAGATCGTAGAGGACGAACTGCGCCGTGTAGCCGCCGATGAAAAGCTGAAACACCTGTTTAAAGGCAACGAACCCGTAGCCAATTAGGGCGAACGAGGGCGAACGAGGGCGTAAAGAGTATCTTTTTGATGATGGCGGATATACATTCGCAGAGCAAACAGTTTCACATAATAACTTAAAATTCAAATTATGGCAGAAGAACAACGACAGTCGCCCGGTGCTGCGCAGCAGCCCAACGACAATTCACTCAACGAGCCGAGTATCGGCATGATGTACGACAAGGAGAAAGACCAGGCAAAGGTCTTTTCCCAGAACCCCGACGGGAGTATCGGTGCGGTGGACCCGACCCCGGAAAATGAAAGCCTGTTTTTTGTCATGGACAAGAACATTCCGCTGAACTTCTACAAGAATTTGAAGAAATATCACAACAACCCCACGATTAACATTTACGTCGTTCCCCGGCGTGCGCTCGAACGCATGAAAGATGCGCTTAAACGGTACTGGAAAAATACCTCCCGCGACGACGTAAAGCTGTATTACAACTACAAAATGCGTCCTGACGGACAATTCGAGTGCAAGATGAAAACCCGCGGCATCCCCATTGACGAAATGCCGTGGGACACACTTAACCGCATGGGGTACAGTTTCGGCGGGCTGGAAAAGGTGAACTATCTCCAAAAGTTGCAGAATTACGAACAGACGGGGATGCACAAACTCAAATACCATGACGATATAATCAACTATATCGGCGAAGGTAAATTCCGGCTCAAAAAGAGTGGAAACAGATACAAAGTCGATGTGAAAAGCTATGCCCGGATTCTCGACGAGGGACTTTTCAATCAGAAATTTACCGATGCGGATATGAAGAATCTCGAAATGTACGGCAACCTCGGCCGCGTGCTGGAAACGTCCGAGGGTCCTCTGCTCGTGTCGCGGGACTTCGATACGCGGCAGTTGGATTACACGAACGCTGAAAATGCTTTTGTTCCCCGATACATCCGCGGAACGGAACTCACACAGGAGGACATCAACAGCTTCCGCCACGGTGAAGTGCGCGAAATAGCGATAGTAAACAGGGACGGCAGCGTGAACATCGTGCCCTACCAGTACAACGCGGTTTTCCGCAAACCTATGGAGGTATTGACCATTGAGCAGCGGAATGCGCTGGCAACCAAACTGCGCGAGCAACGCGACATGGAGCGTATTATTTCCTCGATGCCCGAAACCGCCGACGGGCGGACCCAATACCCGCAGGCCCCCAAGCAGTCGGCAGAACAGACCGCCGAGACCGCCGGACAGGGACAAGCACCCGCAGCCGTGCCGGAGCAGAACCAGCAGGGGCAGGCCGCCGAAACGGCCGGACAGGGACAAACTCCCGCACCTGACCTTTTCGGAGCAGGCAAAACCACGCAAGGCAAAACCCCGGTGCAGGGCCAGACATCCCCGCAAGGTCAGAAACAGCCGGGAGCCGGGCAGAAATCACCGCGTCCGGAAGTAGCGACGCCCGCTCCCAAAGCACAGCGGAAAACAGGTCAACACGTTTAGCGCTATGGAAAGATTCGATGAATCGGCTATCGACTGGGTAGCCGCCGCCAAGCGCGGCATAAGTCGCCGGATGCTCAAAGAATACGGTTTTCTGGAATTGCTGCTGGAGGGCGGCACGACACCCGTAATTCCCCTGACGCTAACCCTCGCGGACGTGACTATAAAACTGGACGGCACGCTTCGACTGACCGAGGACTGCGACAAAAACGTGCGTTTCGAAGTCCTCGGTTACGGCTGGGAAGAATAACCTCCTAAATCCTAAAATATGCGAAAGTGATGATTTTCGCCCGGAGAGCACCGAGGGTGCGGACCGGGACAGGACGGCGCGGCCCTGCCGCAGACAACAAACACAGTATCAAAACTTTAATTTACAGCAACTTACATTTAAATTACACCGACTTAACATGAAAAAGATTCTTTTCGCGGCCTTTGCCGCACTTTCGATGATCGCCTGCAACAAAGACGACGCAACGACTGTCATTCCCGACATCGACAACACCCTCAACGGCGCAATCGTCGCCATGAGGTTCACCGACGAAACCCCGACCCGTGCGTTCTTCGCCGAAGCCGCGGCCGCCGAAGCGTGGGAGAAATCCCTTTCCTCGCTCTCCGTGTACGTGTTCAACGCCAAAGGCGACCTTATCACCCTGCGCGACTTCACCGCATCGGAACTCACGGCCCGCACCGCGACCTTCGCCCTGCCGCACGCCACAGCCGGAACGACCTGCGACTTCTATGCCGTAGCCAACATGTCCCTGACGGGCGTCACCACGAAATCCGCGCTGCTGGCAAAGCTGGAAACATCCGCCGCCGACTATAACGGGACATTCGCCGAGGTTTCGACCAAAGCCAAGCGCAGCGGCGGCTTCGTAATGACGGCCGGAGTGAGCAAGGCCATCGCCGAGGGCGGCACGACATCCGTAGCCCTGACACTCAAACGCACCGTCGCCAAAGTCGCCGTGCAGACCTCCGTCGATGCGTCGTTCAATAGCAAGTATTCCGGAACGCTGACCGTAACGGGAACGAAGGTGGTGCGTGCCGCCAGCCAGACGCCGATCATCGCCCCGGCCACACCGACGCCCGGAGCCATGACCTACACCCATACGCAGGCCCCGGCAACGGCATCCGGCAAGAATAACAATCTTTTTTACATCTTCGAAAACGGAGCTTTGGCCGAAGCGAGCCGCGTAGCGTTGGAGATCACCGCGACCTATGACGCCGACGGGAACGCTTCGACAACGGCCGACCGCATGGAAGTCATCTACACCGTTCCCCTCACGGGCAAGGCCGGGGGTGAAATCGCCCGCAACGGCTACTACCGTGTGGCCGCCAACATCACGGGTCTCGTGGGACAGGATTGCCAAGTCAGCGTGTCGGTCGCCGAGTGGGAAACACCCGTAACGCAGTCCGTCGATCTGGGCGCATAAACAACCTATTCATTAACCGCCGCCCGCACCTTTCGGGGCGCGGGCGGTTATCATAAATCCCGATGAAACAAACCATATTCATTTTGCTCGCCCTCGCTCTTTGCTGGGGCTGCATTACCGACCGCGAGCCGACCGCACGGTCGAAAGTGGCCGTAGAACTGACCGTCAGGTCCGCCCCCATGACAACGACGACCCGCGCGACCGACGACACGACGATCCGCGACCTGAATTTCTACCTTATGGACAAAGCGGGCCGCGTAGTGGTATTCCGCTATCTCACCACGACGACGCTGCGCTTCGAATGCCCTCCGGGCGTCTACCTGATGCGCATTGCCGCCAACGTCGGCCGCAGTCTGGGTGAAAGTGCCGACCTTTCCCGATACATGGTAACATACCAGCAGGATTATGACACACTACCGATGTTTTACGAACAGGAAACGACGATCTCATGTTCGTCCGGCAGCGTAGTGCAGTTACCGCCGATAAGCGTTAAACGCTTCGTATCGAAAATCTCCTACAACCTCACCGCAAAACCTGCCGACATGGAACTCAAATCCGTGCAACTGCTCACCGTTCCCAGCACCGCGGCGCTCTTTGCAGGGAACGGCCCGGCATCCGGCAATCCCGACGACTACACCCACGGCCCGGAAATGCTCCTGACGGGACGGCAGGCCGCAGGCAGCTATTACATGCTGCCCAATCTTCAAGGCGTGAGGACCTCGATCACCGACCAGAAGCAGAAGAATGCCGACAATGCGCCCCCTTGTGCATCGTGGCTGCTTATCCGCGCCACGCGGGGCAGTAAGGTGCTGGCCTACTCGGTCTATCTGGGCGAAAACAATACGTCCGATTTCAACGTCCGGGCCAACTGCCATTACAGGCTCAATATAACCCTGCTGAACGACAACACCGCAGACACCCGAATCGCGGCATATACGGCTGCCGTGTACGACGATTTCGACGACGGCAATATCGGCGGCTACTGCGTGTACGACCCGGATTACAGCCTGCATGTCGATATGGTGAACGAAAACAGCTCGCTCGCTATCAGCGGGCGGCTGGAGGTGACACAAGGCGACAGCGACTATTTCGAATTTGACCGTACCGACTGCAATAACAGCTTCGACTTTGAAATCTATAACCCCAAAGGAGGTAATTACTTTTACCTCGATTACGGCCCGTCCGTTTTCACCAAAGACAATTCAACGCTGGCCTACCGCGTAACGCTGACCGACGAATACGGATTCGCACAGTCTTACGATTTCAAACATACGATGGCAAATATAGTTTACGCCCATACTTCCGCAGGCGGGAGCGTCACGGCAGACAGATGCCTATATACCCAAACTGCGAACGAGGGCGGCGGCAAGCGCACCGCAGCGTTATGCCACGAGGACGGATGCCGACTGACCGCCGCAGCGACGGGGTCCTATGCTTTCGTGGGCTGGTACGCCGACGCCGCATATTCCCGGCTCCTTTCATCGTCGGAGAGCTACAATTATGTCCCCCGCGATTCGCATGCCGACATATATGCCCGTTTTCGGGTCATGGAAACACCCCTCGACAGTAAGGGAACGGCGAACTGCTACATAGCCCCGGCCCTCGACACCCGCTATTCGTTCGATGCGACGGTGCAGGGCAACGGCAAGAATACGACGAATATCTGGCCGCAGCAGCTTCACGGAGTTTCCGCCCGCGTGCTTTGGGAATCGGGGACATTGAGCGAAACGGTTGTCAAAGATGCGGCGTACTCAAACGGCCGTATATCCTTTTCGACGGGAGCCGTGCGGGGCAACGCCGTGATCGGGTTGTTCGACGCTGCGGGAAACTGCATCTGGTCGTGGCATATCTGGTCGGTCGATTACGACCCGGCAACCACGGCGCAGACCTATTCGTCCGGGGCCGTCTTTATGGACCGCAATATCGGAGCACTCACCACCGACTGCACGCAGCCCTCATCGCGCGGGCTTTACTACCAATGGGGCCGCAAAGACCCCTTTCCGCATCCGGCGACTTGTCAGGATATAAACAAACGCGCCGACGCCGTATATGCCGAGGGATTCGAATACGCTGTCAGCTATCCCCGAAACGCCGGGACTGAAAGCCCTTATGACAATATGACCGTGGAGTGGTCGATTGCTCACCCGACAACCTTTATGAGCGATGCCATGTACGAAGATTGGGAAGAGTGGACATCAGTAGCCGATTGGCTTTATAATCATCATCCGAATCTTTGGGGGAACGTCACGACAAGCAACAACAATATTAGCAAGGTAAGCCTCAAATCAATTTATGACCCGTGCCCCGTTGGTTGGAAAGTCCCCAGCCCCGAAGATTTTGCCGGAATCGAGCGGGTAAGTCAGTCGTCGCCCTATTATGTAACGATTCATTACAACGGTAATCGCACCACGAATATCCCGACTGGAGGGACTTTCGTTGAAACACGCTTTATGAATAACGGACAGCTCGGACGGCTTTATACCAATGCGCCCTACAATATGCACTGGGGAACGTGGGCTTGTCGATATGGCGATATTTCCTGCACCTCGATTTTTTTCTCGACGGGTTCCGTACCATCATTTATCGGCACAACAGATTATTACCGCTATGCCGCAAATCCTATCCGCTGTATTCGGGAGTAGGCTTCCAAAGAATTACAACCATGAAAAAAAGACACATCATCACCTTAATGCTCTGCCTACTGGCTTTGTGGGGCAAGCCCCATCGGGTCGCAGCGCAGTTTTTCAGCGCCAAAGTAAACGCGTTGGCCGCACTCACCGCAACGGTGAACGTAGGAGTGGATGCCGCCGTCGCGGACAAGTGGACGTTAGACCTTTCCGCCTACTGGAATCCCGTAAACTCCGATTCGTTCAGTTGTCGGCTGTATGCCGCGCAGATCGGCACGAAACGCTGGCTTTACGAAGCGTTCGTGGGCCATTTCATCGGCAGCCAGCTAACCTATGGAAATTACCTGTACGGCGGTTCCCGACGCTACTACAAAGGCGGAATGGCCGGGCTGGGATTCAGCTATGGTTATGCTTGGCTGCTCTCGAAGCGTTGGAACGTCACGGCCGAAATCGGCATCGGGGTCTTTTACATGAAAGACACCCGCCGCGACCGCATCCCGCCCGAATACGAATCCATCTTCATACACCACTACAAGCGGTGGGTTGTAGGCCCCTCGCGGGCAGAGATCAGTTTTAACTACTTATTCTAAAAGCAGCATGAAAAAACTTATTTATACCGTCGTCTGCATGATGCTTTTTTGCTGCGCCTGCTCGGATGCGGACATAGAGCTTAATCCGGCGACGCAGGCCAAACAGCAGCTTGCAATGACATTCCGCTGCGGGGCCATGTCCCCGACACGCGCCGCGACGAACGACACCCGCATCGACGACATCAATCTGTACTTGTTCCCCGTAAACGGCGGTCAGGCCCGGCACGTCTATATTGCTCCGGTGCGCCCCGTCGTGCTGGAACTGCCCAAAGGCGACTATACGCTTTACGCCATTGCCAACCTCGGACACGACGCGGGCGAGCGGACGCAGGATTTCGTTCGCTCGCTGCGCGTCGAACGGGAGCCTGCGGCCCTCGCGGATGCTCCCTTTCCCATGTCCGCGCAGCAGGCCGTCACCGTGCGCGGCGACACGCAGATCGCCGTATCTTTGGTTCGCGCCGTGGCAAAGGTCAATTTCAGCTACACCGTGGCTGCTGATTTCGCAAAGTCTTTTCATGTGAAGTCCGTGCAGTTTCGCAGCGCACCCCGTTCGGCGGCTCTCTTTGACTTCAGCCGCGCCGAGAGCAGCGAAGCCGTTGCCGACATGCCGCCCGTCGAAGCGTCGGCAACGGCCTATGCCGCGACCTGCTATTTATTGGAGAACAGGCAGGGAGAGGTTGCAGGCATCGGCTCCCAGCAGCAGAAAGATCAAACCCGCGCCCCGGAACATGCCACCTACATAGCCATAGCGGGCGAAGCCGACGGAACGCAGGTTGTGTACCGCATCTATCTCGGAGAAAACAACACGACGGATTTCAATGTCGGCCGCAACCGGGTTTACAACATCGACGCCCGCATCCTCGGTCTGAACACCGTGGACTGGCGGGTATCGACGGCAGAACTCACCGTCACGCCATTTGCCGAAAACCATGCACCGGGGGAACCTGCGACAACCGAACTGCGGCTTACATCCACGAACAACCCCGAAAATGTCTATTACTTGTCCTATCATATCGACGCCGGGACGGGGATAGTCGCCATCGACGGCGTGAATCGGAACACCGGTACGCCTTATCCGTTCTTTTCGGGCAACGGAACAGTAACGGCCGGTATCAGCTATACGCAGGCAGAGCCGGGCGACGTGTGGCTCCGTCTGACGGTTACGGACAAATACGGATTCAGCATGGAGCGTGTGCTGACAACGGTATTCAAAAACCCGGAACTGACGATAACCTATGCCCAGCAGGGAAATGAACTGACGGTTTATGACCGGGCATATATCGACTATACCGTGTCACAACCCGGTTACTCCGGGAACTACACCGTAAAAGTGGAAGGTGTTCCGTCCGTGTACTATGGTCGTTATGGCTCCGACGTTCCCCTGACGACATTCACCCAATACGGGAACGGCACAAATACATTACGGGTGAAGCCAAATATGCTTGGGCCGAACCCGCTGAAAATAACCGTAACCGACACCGACGGCCACAGCGCGGAGATCATCACATCGGTAATGGGTATTAAGACCACCGCCGACCTCCAACCGACATTCAGCACATCGGGGGGCTTGCTCTATGTTACCGTGGAATCTTCGCAGCCCGTAGTGGACGACCTGACCGTGAAAGTGACGGCCAATGCCGACATATATTCTTTCGGTGGGGCCGTGACAAAAAAGCAGTATATCGTAACGGTGAAGATTGAAGCCGACCATACGACAGGAAAAGGGTCTGTATCATTGAGCGGGTTAGGGAGTTACGCCACGTTCACAGTAACGTCTTATTCCGCGGAATTTAAGCGCACATCGGATAACGGATTGGTCGAATATAAATTGCAGTAGAAAATGAAAAGGATAATGAAAACTATTGCCGTATGCTTGGCCGCGTTGCTTTGCGGCTGTTCGATAACCGGGCATCTGGAGCGTCGCCAATACTGCGCCGACGTGTTGCACGTCAGCCGCGAACAGCGCGAACGCGAGCAGCAGACCTACCAGCCGCCCGCCTTGAAGATCGAATGGGACAGCAACCGTTTCTACCTCGTGCCGACCGAAGTACAGGAGAACGGCGAACGTATAATGGCAATGCAGATTCAGCAGGTAACCATACGCGCCAAAGCCCGAACGCTTCCCGAACGGCTGGGAAAGGTCATAATCGACTTCGTGATCGACATGCCCCGGCAGTTGCAGGGCGCATGCCGGAGCGTCATCGTAACCCCCTATCTGCACAAGTACGGCGAAGCGCATGCTTTGCAGGACATCACCATTCGGGGCGGGCTGTTTTCACGGGTGCAGCAGCGCGACTACTGGCAGTTCGGCAAGTATGTCCGGGCTTTCGCACCCGACAGCAGCGCCGAAGCCCGCGCTTTCGCCCGCTTCGTGAAATATCCCTATCCGGAGGGCGTGCGGCTCGACAGCGTGGCGGCCCATCCCGGCCATATCTCGTACTACTATTCGCAGGAGGTCCCGACAGACGAAACGTCGAAAACGATGCTTGTAACCTTACAGGGCCGTGTCGTGGCCCTCGACGACAGCAGCTACACGCTGCCCCCGTCCGATACGCTGACCTATCACGTTTCGTCGATGCTCTCGTTCGTCGATACCACGACGCGCTACAAAATAAAGGTCATAAACAAGTACGCCACCGTGCAGGACCGCAACTACATTCAGTTTTTGGTGAACGACACCCGTGTACTCGACACCCTCGGCAGAAACACCGCACAGCTCGGTAAGATTCAGGCACGCATGGCCGGACTGATCGCCCAGCAGGAATTTTTCGTCGATAGCGTCGTGCTCACGGCCTCGGCATCCCCGGAGGGAAGTTTTGCCCGCAACCGTAGTCTGGCGCAAGGCCGCGCCCATGCCCTCAAAGGCTACCTGCGGGAGCGCATCGGCCCCCAGGTCGATACGCTCGTTCGGGTGCGGTGGGTGGCCGAGGACTGGCCCGAACTGGCGGCCCGCATCCGTGGTGACGAAAGCCTGCCGCACCGCGCCGAAATACTGGAGTTGATCGCCGCCGAGAAAGACCCCGACCGACGGGAGCGGCTGATCCGCGAACGATACCCGGCGGATTATCGCTATCTTAAAGAAAGCGTCTATCCGTGGCTGCGGGCCGTGACATTGCGTTACGACCTGCGCAGGCAGGGAATGATAAAGGACACCATTCACACCCGCGAGGTCGATACGGCTTATATGCGGGGTGTGGACCTGCTGCAAAAGCGCAGGTATGCGAAAGCCCTTTACATCCTGCATGAATACCACGACCGGAACACCGTTGTTACGCTCCTTTCGCTCGGCCATGATGCACAGGCGTTTGAAATGCTCGACGGGCTGGAACAGACCGCGACCGTCGAATACCTCAAAGCCGTGGCCTGCTCCCGCCTGGGCCGCAAGGCAGAGGGCCGCGAACATTTCCTGACGGCCTGCGGCATGGACGAGCGGATGCAGTACCGCGGGAACCTCGACCCCGAAATAACCGAACTTTTAAAGGAATAAGCCATGAAGATAGGACTGATAGACGTAGACGGCCACCACTTCCCGAACCTCGCGCTGATGAAGTTGTCCGCATGACACAAAGTCCACGGCGACAGCGTGGAGTTCGCCGACCCCATGTTCGGGCAGTATGACCGGGTGTATATGGCAAAGGTGTTTACGTTCACTCCCGACTATCCCCACGTTTTCCCCTGCGAAGTCGTGAAAGGCGGAACCGGGTATCGGGATTATGCGCGGGTCCTGCCCGAAGAAGTGGAACACTCCTGCCCCGATTACGGGTTGTATGATTATCCTGCGGCAGTAGGTTTCCTGACCCGCGGATGCGTGAACCGCTGCCCGTGGTGCGTAGTCCCCCGTAAAGAGGGGGCAATCCGGGCAAATGCCGACATTGAGGAATTTTTAGGCGGACGCCGCAACGCCGTACTGCTCGACAACAACGTACTTGCGTCCGGGTGGGGACTGGAGCAGATCGAGAAGATCATCCGGTTAGGGGTGCGGGTGGACTTCAACCAGGGTCTTGATGCCCGGCAAATCGCCCGGAATACCGAAATCGCAGAACTGCTCTCCCGCGTGAAGTGGTCGAAGTATATTCGCATGGCATATGACAGCTCCGCCGTCCGGGACAACGTTCACAGGGCAATAGAAAGGCTGAAAAAATGCGGCGTGAAGCCCGCAAAGATGTTTTTCTATGTCCTCGTTCGGGACGTGGATGACGCGCTGGGCCGCATCGAAGAACTGCGTGCGCTGGGATGCCAGCCCTTTGCACAGCCTTACCGCGACTTTGAGAGCAAGATACACCCCACACCCGAACAGCGGCGACTGGCCCGCTGGTGCAACCACAAAGCGATATTTCACACCGTGGATTTCAAAAACTACAAAAAATAAGATTATGAAAAGAAAAACATTCGTAAGCATCTTGATCGTACTGCTGACCCTGCTCGGCCTGACCCGCTGCAAGCTGGCAGAGGTCGAAAATATCGACGTAATACCGTGTCCCGACGTTGTAATCGACACGGTAATCATTCCCGGCTGGGACGACCAGCCCGACAACTAAATCGAACGCCTTATGTCTATTGATGAATTATTGCGGAATACCAACGGCATAAGCGTAACAGTGAGCCTGGATGACCTGCGGCAGCTATTCTCCGAAATAGCCCGCAATACAGCGCCGATAACTGCACTGGAAGAAAGCCCTCGAACATTGACACGTAAAGAAACGCTGCAAAGGCTCGGTATAGATTCCTCGACCTTATGAAACTGGGAACGGGCAGGATATATCAAATCTATGCCTTTCGGCGGCAGGAAACGCTATCTGGAGGAAGATGTCGAAAATATCAGAACAGGGAAAAATGAGAGGTAGGCTTTCACCTACCTCTTTTTTACTCCAACATATTTACCAATTCTTTTTTCATATCCTCGTCAATATCCCGATAGCGGGCAAACGCCTTGCTACCCTCTTTATGACCGCTCAATGCTCCTACCAAATTAGGATCCTTAACATTTTTATAGATATTACCGATAAATGTCCTACGAGCCATGTGCGACGATGCAATTTCATAAATCGGTCGCTGTTCCTCTTGACGGGTCTGTTGATTAATCACAGTAACAGTCCGAGTAATGCCGGCGCGCAAAAAAACTTTTTTAATATATACATTATAAGTTTGTTGCGCGACAAACGGCATAATTGTTTTACGCTCCAAATTCCGATAACGGTTTATTATTTCCAATGCCGTTTCCGTCAAAGGAACCCTTATCGTATTTACGCGATCATTCCGGGTTTTGGACGGGATATATTCGATAGCATTTCCTATAAGATTATCATACGTCATATTATAATAATCTCCTACCCTACAACCGATCAGACTTTGAAGAACAAAAACATTTTTTTGCTGTTCCAATACCGGATCATCAGACATATCAGTTTCATGTATCTTTTTTCGTTCAGCAACCGAAATATAGATCGGTTTCCCATAAACACTTTCGTTGATCCGATACTCCTTAAAAGGATTCTTTTGCGCATATCCCTCTTCAATAGCCCAAATCATAAATGATCGAAACCTTGTCATAATATCTGTAACCGTATTCTGACCGCGTACAACAGGCATCCCTTTCGGTCGCGGGTTTCCGGTCGCATCCAAATAAGGCTTGACCTTTCTTACCGATTTTTTCGGAACTTTCAACGAATAAGGTACAGCTTCATATATTTGCGGATATTGCAGAAAAAATTCCCTCTCATGGAATAAAAAATGTTCTATTTCGGATAAATCCTCATGGGTAAGTTTCGCAATATCCAGTTTGTAGCGCCGATTCCCAAGCTGTTTATACATTTCAAACCGCTGCAAACAGCGACGCAAAACGCTTAAATGCTTTATACGCGCCTCTGAAAATTTACGCTTCTTTATATATC
>ENA-OUOW01001718-OUOW01001718.1-human-gut-metagenome-genome-assembly--contig:-NODE-1718-length-13956-cov-4.525286_pt1 | contig 13956 bp, 10 predicted proteins | sample MGYA00237938_ERZ548769 | MGnify/ENA primary metagenome ERZ548769 (study PRJEB26490, sample SAMN05356870) | human gut metagenome | biome: terrestrial biome; feature: human-associated habitat; material... | reverse complement strand
CGGCAAGATCCGCATCGGCATCAAATTCGACCAGCCTGGCCTGGGCTTCAAGAAGAACGGCACCTACGTCGGCTTCGACGTGGACGTGGCCAAGTACGTGGCCAAGAAACTCGGCTATTCCGAAGACGAGATCGTATGGAAGGAATCGCCGTCCAAGCAGCGTGAGGCTATGCTGCAGAACGGCGATGTCGATTACATCGTCGCATCCTATTCCATCACCGACGAACGCAAGAAGGTCGTCGATTTCGCCGGCCCGTATTTCGTGGCCGGACAGGATCTGCTGGTACGCAAGGACGAAACCGGCATTGACGGACCTAAGGATCTGAACGGCAAGCGGCTGTGCTCCATGACCGGCACCACATCCGCCGTCAACGTCAAGGAGAAGTTCGCCAAGCAGACCCAGCTGATGGAACAGCCCGGCATGGCGGAATGCGCCACCGCGTTGCTTTCCGGCATTGTGGACGCCGCCACCACCGACGACATCATTCTCGCCGGCCTCGCATCCGCCTCACGTGGACGCCTGCGCGTGGTGGGCAAGCCGTTCACCCAGGAGTATTACGGCATCGGTGTCAAGAAGGGCAACACCGAGCTGAAGAACAAAATCAACAACGCCATCACCGATATGATTCAGGACGGTTCTTGGCAAAGGGCCATTTCCGACAACACCAGGGGAGTGGCCTACACGCCGAACGCCAAGTACAATCCGCCGGTGCCGAATGGAAAGGGGAATAAGTGATGGACGGATTCCTCGCGTTGTTCAGCCAATACAACATTCCCGGCGCGTTTCTGGTGAACATCGAGCTGACCCTGTGGTCGGCGTTGTTCTCCACGATTCTGGGCGTCATCCTCGTGATGATGCGCATTTCTCCGATCGCCTCGCTCCGTACCGTTTCCGGTGCCTACGTCGAACTGTTCAAGAACCTGCCGCTGACCATCATCATGGTGTTCATGGTGCTGGGTGCGTACGCGCAGCTGAAGTTCAGCTTCTCCGACACGTTCGCCACCAACTTCTTCTGGCTGGCCGTGACGGGCCTGAGCCTGTACACCGCGGCTTTCGTATGTGAATCGCTGCGCTCCGGCATCAACACCGTGCCGCTTGGTCAAGCCGAGGCCGCCCGCGCGTTGGGCCTGAACTTCATGCAGGCCGCCACTCAGATCATCCTGCCGCAGGCGTTCCGCGGTTCCGTGGCACCGTTGGGCAACACGCTGATCGCATTGCTGAAAAACTCCACCGTCGCGGCGGCGGCATCCGTGGCCACCGAAACCTCGACGATGATGAGCGAAATGATCGAATACCACGCCGACCAAATCGTACCGATCTTCCTGATCTTCGCCTTCGGCTATGTGGTTCTGATCATTCCGATCGGCATGCTGACCACGTATCTGTCCAACAAGCTCGCGGTGAGGAGGTGACGCGACATGGCAAGCAATGAAAGCGCGGTGCTGTTCGACCAGCCTGGTCCGAAGGGCCGCAAAACCATCCGTATCGTCAATTGGATCGCAGGCATCATCTTCGCGGTGGTGGTCGTGCTGATCCTCATGCGTCTGCACAATCCGCCGGACGGCGAGAACCAGCTGAGCTGGGAACTGTGGAAACCGGCGCTTGACGCCGAAGCATGGACCGACTTCTATCTGCCGGGACTGTGGGCCACGATCCGCGCGTCCGTACTGGCCGTGGTCGGAGCCGTGGTGTTCGGCCTGGTCTTTGGTGTGGGCCGACTGCTGCCGAGCCTGCTGATCCGTACCATTTCCGGCGTGATCGTGGAATTCGCACGAGCCGTCCCCGTTCTGCTGCTCATGATCTTCTTCTGGCGCTGGTTCGCCTTCGCAGGTCTGCCCAGCCCCGCGTATTGGGCGGTGGTGCTCGCGCTTGTGATCTACAACGGATCCGTGGTGGCCGAGCTGGTGCGTTCCGGCGTGGGCAACCTGCCGAACGGCCAGCGTGAGGCCTCGCTCGCCTTGGGATTGACCCGCACGCAGTCGCTGTTGCAGATCGAAGTGCCGCAGGCCATCTACGCCATGCTGCCGGCGGCCGTGACCCAGCTGGTCGTCGTGTTGAAGGACACCGCGCTCGGCTCGATCATCATGTACACTGACCTGCTGCAGGAATCACGTCGACTCGGCTCCATGTATTTCAACATCCTACAGACGCTGGTGGTGGCCGCGGTCGTCTATTTCATCGTCTGCTGGCTGCTAAGCAGGCTGGCCGAATGGCTGCCGTCGCGCATGCAGCAGCATACGGCTGCACCGGCCGAACCGGAACCGGTCGCGCCGATCGCCATCATGGATCCGTCGAACGTGAACCAGATCGCCGTGGCCAAGGAAGGCGTGCCGCTGGGTGGCGCGCAGCGTGTCTACCATGTGCACCATCGCGGCACCAACGCGTCCATCCACCAGTGGCGTCAGACCAGGTACGCCCAAGGCTTCGATGAGACGCATCCGGAAAGCCAGGTCAAATTCGACAAGAATGGACATCCGATCAAGGACAATCCGTTCAAGACGAAGGGCGATGGCAAGGACAAGAACAAGTCCGAAGCCGACGAATAGCACCGGTATCGCATAACACGCGTAGGGGTCGTTTTTCCGCGAAATACGGGGAAGCGGCCCCTTTCGTGTCTACGATGGACTGCACGCATGTGGTCCGTACCAAGCAGGGAGGCTTGACATGGCGGATAAAACCAAGGATGCGAAAAAAGACGACGCCAGAATGTCTTCGATCGCGAAAACGCTGAACAAAGTGGAAGATCGGCTGGAAAAAAGCGAGAATTGCGATTCCGTCGCCGAAGGATTGGCAAACGCCGCAAAAGCGAGCGAACTACTGAGCTCGGTATGGACGTTGCCGCCGACCCAGCTATTGCGATTCCATCACGACACGAAGGTATCGGACATAGATGGCGATTCCACTCCTGGTTTTGACGGCAACAAGGATGATGCCGAACGATTCATATCCATCAGCTCGTCGGAGATCGCCCGTTACCAGCGGCTTATGTACGCCAATGGCGTGAAAGGCTCGCATCGGCGATTGCTGATCGTGCTGCAAGGCATGGACGCGTCAGGCAAAGGCGGCATCGTACGACATGTGTTCAGCCAAGGCGACCCGATGGGCATGCACTATCACGGTTTCGGCGCGCCGAAAGGCGAAGAACTGGACCATGACTATCTGTGGCGCATCAAACGCGAGCTGCCGAACAACGGATGGATCTCCATCTTCGACCGGTCCCATTACGAGGACATCGTCATGCCGCGCATCTACAAAACGCAGCCGGAAGAAGTGTGGCAGGCACGGTACGACGAAATCAACCGATTCGAATCGCAATTGACGGCCGACGGATGCGCCATCATCAAAATCTTCCTCGTGGTCAGCAAAGACGAGCAGAAACGCCACTTCCTGAGCCGTCTCGATGATCCGACCAAATGCTGGAAGTTCGATCCGAGCGACCTTGAGGCGCGCGCCCGCTGGGACGACTACATGGCTGCATGGCAGGATGTGTTCCTGCGCACCAGCACCGAGCAGGCGCCGTGGTATCTGGTGCCTGCCGACAATCGTTGGTATTCGAGGGCCGTCGTCTCCGAGCTGCTGCGCAACACGCTCAAGAACATGAACATGATCTGGCCGCCGCTCGAAGTCGACGCCGACGAGATGCGCCGTCAGTTGGACACGCTGTAGTCGAAGAAGACAACCTCGCCGCTGGATTGTGTGGTGTCCAGGTCGACGGTTCCGGTGATGGCCCAATCGTGGTCGCCATCGGAATCGTCGATGATCTGCCGCACCTTCCAGGAATGCTCGCTGTTCTCCTTGCTTTCGTCGAGGATGAACAGCTCGCCGCTGCGTGCCTTCGCGTCGATGTTGACGTATTCGTGCTCGTCGTAGTAATCGTCGAGTGTGTCTTCCCATTCGTGCACGCCGTAACCCCAGTCCTTGTCGAGCGCGCCGAGCTCGTCCGGCTTGTCGAGGTCCATGAGCTGCACGCGGCGGAACATGGCGTTGCGTACCAATACGGTGAGTCCGCGACGGTCCTCCACCACGGCCTGCTTCGCGCCGGGCGCGGCGAGGTTGGCGGCCGCCTCGGACGCGTCGGTGTCCGTTCCCGCGTTCTCCCACTCGTCCACCAGCGAGGAATCGATGGAACGGACCACCACACGCAGCCAGGAGATGATGTCGTCGAGCTGTTCGTCGCGCTTCTCCTGCGGAACGGTACGCGCCAGCGCACGGTAGGCGTCGGACAGGTAACGCAGCAACGTGCCTTCGGAACGGGCGATGTTGTAGCGGGCGATGTAGCCGGTGAAATCGGAAGCGGTCTCCACCATGTCGCGCACCACGGATTTCGGGCTCAGCCAATAGTCGTTCGCCCACGGAACATCATGGCGGTATTCATCGAACGCGGCCTGCAGCATATCCTCCAACGGCTTCGGATAGGTGATCTCCTGAAGCCTGTCCATACGCTCGTCATAGTCGAGGCCATCCTCTTTCATGCGGATCATCGCCTCGTCGCGCGCCTGACGTTCCTGCGCGCGCAGCACCTGCTTCGGGTCCTCCAACGTGGCCTCAACCATGGATATCACATCCAACGCATACGTGTCCGACTCCGGGTCGAGCAGTTCCAACGCGGCCAGCAGGAACGGGCTTAGCGGCTGATCGAGGGCGAAATCGTCCGGCATGTCCACGGTCATGAAATAATCCTTGCCGCCATCGTCACGGTCTTCGGTCTCGATGACGTTCGTGTCGAACAAGGTCTGGAAGATCTCGTCCGCGCGGGCGTGCAGGCGCTCCTTCTGCTCCGGAGTCTGCGCCGAATCGTCGATAAGCCGGTCGATGCGGTAGCGGGCGTCGCCGCCCTGCTCCACCTCGTTCAACACCATGGAATGGGTGATCTTCATATGCGGCACCAGTGTTTCCGGAGCCGCGTCGATAAGCTTGTCGAACGTGTTCTCGTTCCACGTTACGAAACCTTCAGGAGCCTTCTTGCGCTTGACCTTCTTCAGTTTCTTCGGATCGTTGCCTGCCTTGGCCAGAGCCTTGGCGTTCTCGATTTCGAATTCGGGGGCTTCGGCTATGACCAGACCCTCCGTGTCGAAGCCCATGCGTCCGGCGCGTCCTGCGATCTGATGGAACTCGCGGGCGCGCAGCTTGCGCATCTTCGTGCCGTCGAACTTGGTCAACGCGGTCAATACCACGGAATGAATCGGCACATTGATACCGACGCCAAGCGTGTCGGTGCCGCAGATCACTGGCAGCAGTCCCTGCTGGGCGAGCTGCTCCACCAGACGACGATAGCGGGGGAGCATGCCGGCATGGTGGATGCCGATGCCGGTACGCAACAGACGCTGCAGGATCTTGCCGAACGCGGTGGTGAACTTCGTGCCCTTGATGGCTTCCGCGATCGCGGCGCGCTGCTCCTTGCTGGACACGCCCGTGCTGGCCAGCGCGTTGGCGGTCTCCAACGCGGCATCCTGAGAGAAATGCACCACGTAAATCGGCGTCTCGCCCTTGCCGAACGCCAATTCCACCGTCTTCTCCAACGGGTCGAGTGTGTATTCGTACGTCAACGGCACGGGACGTGGCGCATCGGCGATGATATCCACGTCGGTGTCCGTCATGTCCTCAAGCTTGTCGGCGATTGCGTCGACATTGCCCAGCGTCGCGCTCATCAACAGGAACTGCGTATCCGGCAGCGTAAGCAGCGGCACCTGCCAAGCCCAGCCGCGCTCGGGATCGCCGTAATAGTGGAACTCGTCCATCGCCACGCAGCCGACATCGGCGTGGCGGCCCTCGCGCAACGCCTGATTGGCGAGGATCTCCGCGGTGCAGCAGATGATCGGCGCATCCGCGTTGATATGCGTGTCGCCGGTGATCATGCCGACGTTCTCGCGGCCGAAAACTTCAACCAAGTCGAAGAACTTCTCAGACACCAGAGCCTTGATCGGAGCCGTGTAATAGGAACGGCGGCCCGTGCACAACGCGGCGAAATGCATGCCGAGCGCCACCAGCGACTTGCCCGAACCGGTCGGAGTGTTCAAAATGATATGGTCGCCGGCCAGCAGATCCATGATGGCCTCCTCCTGATGCGGCCACGGTTCCACGCCTTTGAAGTCCTCCACCCAGGTGAAGAAACGCTCATAGATCTCATCCGTGTCGATGTTGCGCTCGCCCTCGTCCCAATTCGGCGCCAACGCGCCCAGCGAGCCATAATTCGTATCGTCTGCCATGCTTGCCAGTCTACCGGTTGGGGCGAACGCATGCATCGAACGTGTGTTCGAATTGTTGGGTGTGTTGCGGTACAGTGGAAAGCATGACTGACGATTTGTTTGCCGCGATGGACGCGCCGGATGATGTGACGCGCCCGCTTGCCGTACGCATGCGCCCAGCGAGCATCGACGATGTGGTGGGGCAATCACGGGTATTGGGGGAGGGGTCGCCATTGCGCAGACTCGCCAACCCCGCTTCGAAAGGCTCGCTCACCGCACCGAGCTCCATCATCCTGTTCGGACCTCCCGGAGTCGGCAAAACCACCCTCGCCTATATCGTCGCCAAACAGTCCGGCCGTGTCTTCGAGGAACTGTCCGCGGTCACCTCCGGCGTCAAGGACGTGCGTGACGTGCTCAAACGCGCGCACGAACGTCTCGTCTCCGAAGGCAAGGAAACGGTGTTGTTCATCGACGAGGTGCACCGCTTCTCCAAATCGCAGCAGGATGCGTTGCTGCCCAGTGTGGAAAACCGCGACGTCACCTTCATCGCGGCCACCACGGAAAACCCAAGCTTCTCCGTCATCAAGCCGCTGCTCAGCCGATCCGTGGTCGTCAAACTCGAATCGCTGGAACCGGACGATCTGAAAACGCTGATCAATCGCGCCATCGCAAGCGAACACGGCCTTGACAACGAAATCAGAATCACCGACGAGGCTGTGGATGAGATCATCCGCATGGCCGGCGGCGACGCACGTAAGACACTGACCATCCTCGAAGCCGCGGCCGGCGCGCTCACTGGTGACAAAGAACGAAAAAAAGGCGCGAAACGGCCCATCATCACGCCTGATGTGGTGTCGAAGGTCATGGACGTGGCCACCGTGCGTTACGACAAGGACGGAGACGACCACTACGACGTCATCTCGGCGTTCATCAAATCCATGCGAGGCTCCGATCCGGACGCCACCATGCATTATCTGGCCCGCATGCTGCGCGCGGGGGAAGACCCGCGCTTCATCGCACGACGCATCATGATCGCCGCATCCGAGGAAGTCGGCATGGCCGCCCCGCAGGTCCTGCAAGTCACCGTATCCGCGGCGCAGGCAGTGGCCATGATTGGCATGCCCGAAGCGCGCATCATTCTTGCCGAAGCGGCGCTCGCCGTCGCCACCGCGCCCAAATCCAACGCCAGCTACAACGCCATCAACCAGGCGCTCGCCGACGTGGACGCCGGGCTCATCGGCCAGGTGCCGCTATACCTGCGCAACGCGCCGACCGCGTTGATGAAAAGCTGGGGCAACCACGAAGGCTACCGGTACGCGCACGATTGGCCGGGCGCGGTGGCGCCGCAGCAGTACATGCCTGACGAATTGCAGGGGCGCGAGTATTACCATCCGAACGACCGCGGTTACGAGCATGAGGTCAAGCCGAGATTGGAGCGGATTCGGAAGATTCTGCACGAAGAGGACGATAACGGTGACGGCCGTTCCGGCCAGCGCAACGCCTGATGTTCGTTTCCTGCAGGCATTGGGTCAGGGGCTCCGCTAAAATTCTTCGCTGGGGTTGACGCCTGCTTGCTTTGCAAGGCCCATGCGTCAATCGCGGCGTCGCACATGGCCGCAGGAAAAAGTGCGCGGAAAGTGATTATGAAAGAACGGAATACAACGCTCGAAACCACCGACCATAACAATCGGAACAATAGCGAAAACATCAAGGAAACGCCGGACGAACGCATTCCCGGCAAACTCATCGGCGCCATCGTGGCGGTCGGCTCGCTCGCCTTCATCGGCATCCTCACCGAAACCGTGATGACGGTGCTGTTCCCACAGCTCATGCGGGAATTCAACGTGAACACTGCTACTGTGCAATGGATCACCACCATCTACCTGCTGACGGTCGCAGCCACCATGCCGCTGTCGTCGTATCTTAACCGCAAATTCAAGCATCGCGTCCTGTTCCTCGCCGCGGTGGCGCTTGCGGTGCTTGGCTCGCTGACCATGATCTTCGGCCATGCGTTCCCGGTGATTCTAGTAGCCCGCATCATCCAGGGCATCGGCTCCGGCGTGGCTACACCGCTGATGATGAACATCATTCTCGAACAGTCCCCACGCAGCAAGGTCGGACGACTGATGGGCGTCGGTTCGCTCGTCATCACCGTGGCGCCCGCCATCGGCCCGACCGTGGGTGGCGCGGTGTCGAGCATTCTGCCATGGCGTGCGATTTTCGTCATCGTCATTCCCGTGATTCTGCTGATTTCGCTGCCTGTCGGCCTCAAATGCATCGAACAGCACCGTCCGACGGAAGAGGCGCATCTGAATCCGCTGCAGTTCGCGGCGATTGTGCTGGCGTTGTGCGGTCTAGTGATGTTCCTGAACCAGGCGGGCGTGGCTGTTGCCGCCGCCGTTTCGGGTGGTGCGGCTACAGCGCCGGCGATTTTCGCAGTGATCAGCCTGATCGTCGGCTTGGGATCGCTTTTCTTCTTCGGATGGTCGTCCCGTCGTTCCTTCTCGCCGCTGATTCGCTTGGGATGGCTGCGTGATCCGATGGTGCTGCTGCATCTGATCGCCTACATGCTGCTGCCAATCGTCGGCATCGGCTTCGGCTATGTGATCACCAATCTTGCCCAGCTTTCCCTGGGAACGAACGCGTTCCTGGCAGGCGCGCTGGTGCTGCCGGGCGCGTTGATCGGCGCTTTCTTCGCACCGATCGGCGGCACGCTGTACGACCGTTTCGGCCCTGTCCGCCCGATTCTGGGCGCGTTCTTCCTGGCGATCTGCGGCCCGATTCTGCTGCTGGTCTTCTCCATGCGGCTGACGCCGGCCACGCTTGCCGGTTTCTACTTCATCTTCGGACTTGGCTATGCGCTTGGCTTCTCCAACATCATGACCAATGCGTTGCGCAGCATTGCGCCGCAATTCATGCCGGATGGCAACGCCGTGTTCAACACCTGCCTGCAGTTCGGTGGCGCAGCCGGAACCGCGCTGTTCTCCACGGTGCTGTCCGTGGCCCAGGCCGGCGCAGGCAAGGAAGGAACCGAGGCATTCAGCCATGCCACGGCGGTTGGCGGCAGTTGGACGTTCACCGTCATGATCGTGATTGTCGCCGTTGCAATCTGCTGCCTGATTACCGCCTTCCGCATCGGCGCGAAACGCAAATAACCGTGTTTTCGCCGTCGGCTTCTCCACTGTGGGCGCAATTTTGTTCCCCGTCGCTTCGAAGCGGTAGGCTGTGAAACTATAGAGAACACTGGAAAAGGAGACAAGGTGAGCAACCTTAGTGCACCCCTGCCCGTCATGGCTGGCGAAGACATGCCGGCAGGACCCACCGATCCGATTTTCAACCGCCTGCTCAAGGACCGCATCATCTGGATGGGTGAGGAAGTCAAGGACGAGATGGCCAACCGCATTTGCGCGCAGATGCTGATGCTGGCCGCCGAGGATCCGAAAAAGGATATCTGGCTGTACATCAATTCCCCGGGCGGCTCCATCACCGCGGGCATGGCCATCTACGATACCATGCAGCTCATCGAGCCGGACGTGGCCACCGTGGGCTTGGGCATGTGCGCATCCATGGGCCAGTTCCTGCTGAGCTCCGGTACCAAGGGCAAGCGCTTCCTGACCTCGCATGCGCGTGTGCTGATGCATCAGCCGTCCGGCGGCATCGGCGGCACCGCCACTGACGTGCGCATCAACGCCGAGCTGATCATGGACATGAAAAAGACCATGAGCGAGTTGACCGCCGAGCAGACTGGGCACACCGTCGAGGAGATCTACCGCGACAACGAGTACGACCACTGGTTCACCGCCCAAGAAGCGTTGGAGTACGGCTTTGTGGACAAGCTCGTTTCCACCCATGACACGATGAGCGCCACCAAGGGAGAGTGACCATGGCAAGCGAAGAAGCACAGTTTGTAGCCCGCGCCGAACGTCTGGCCGGACCGACCGGTGTGGTCGGCTTCCAGGGGGCTGCGGCGCGTGAGGCCGCGTTCGCACCGCAGAACCGTTACGTTCTGCCGCAGTTCGAGGAAAAGACCCCGTACGGATACAAGAGGCAGGATCCGTACACCCGCCTGTTCGAGGATCGCATCATCTTCATGGGCGTGCAGGTGGACGACACCTCCGCCGATGACATCATGGCCCAGCTGCTGGTTTTGGAAAGCCAGGATCCGAACCGTGACGTGATGATGTACATCAATTCGCCGGGCGGTTCCATGACGGCCATGACCGCCATCTACGACACCATGCAGTACATCAAGCCGGACGTGCAGACCGTATGCCTCGGCCAGGCCGCCTCGGCCGCGGCCATCCTGCTGGCCGCCGGCGCCAAAGGCAAACGTCTGATGCTGCCGAACGCCCGCGTGCTCATCCACCAGCCGGCCATCGACCAGGGTTTCGGCAAGGCCACGGAGATTGAAATCCAGGCCAAGGAGATGCTGCGTATGCGTGAATGGCTGGAGAACACGCTGGCCAAGCATACCGGTCGTGACATCGAGAAGATCCGCAAGGACATCGAAGTGGACACGTTCCTGACGGCCCAGGAGGCCAAGGAATACGGCATCGTTGACGAGGTGCTGGAACATCGCAGCTGAGCCTGCGGTGGAATGATATCTTCACAAATGCAATACCCCTGCCGGGTCGCGGCAGGGGTATTGTGTTTTCTAAACGGCAGATATGTGAAACGAAGAGGTTGCGAATGGGACGCGTGGTCAGCTACAACGATGCGGTGCCGAGATGCACGTTCTGCGGCAAGTCCGAGAGCCAGGTGCGCAAACTGGTCACCGGTTCGGGCGCGGCCATCTGCGATGAATGCATTGAATTGTGCGTGGACATCATTTCCGAGGAACGGGACAAGGACGCCCAGCTCAATATCCTGCAACTGCCCAAGCCGGCACAGATCAGCGCCTACCTCGACAATCACGTCATAGGCCAGGAGTCCGCCAAAAAGACACTTTCAGTGGCGGTGTACAACCATTACAAGCGCGTCAACATGGAAATGCGCGAGTCGTCGCGAATCGGCAAGGAACGGATGCATGGACATGACGATTCGTTCGAGGGCGTGCAAGTGGCGAAATCGAACATCCTGCTACTCGGGCCGACCGGCGTGGGCAAAACATATCTTGCGCAGACGCTGGCCCATGTGATGAACGTGCCGTTCGTCATAGCGGACGCCACCACGCTCACCGAGGCAGGATATGTGGGCGATGACGTCGAAACCGTGCTGCAGCGCCTCATCCAGGCTGCTGACGGGGATGTGGCGCGTGCGCAGCAGGGCATCGTATATATCGACGAAATCGACAAGATCGCCCGTAAAAGCGGCGAAAACACCTCCATCACGCGTGACGTGTCCGGCGAGGGCGTGCAGCAGGCGCTGCTCAAGATCCTTGAAGGCACCGTCGCCTCCGTGCCGGTGGAAGGGACCCGCAAGCATCGTGAAATGGAAACCGTGCAGATTGACACCCGCGACATACTGTTCATCTGCGGTGGCGCGTTCGTGGGACTCGCCGACATCGTGGCGCAACGGTTGGGCGCCAGGGAAAGCGGTTTCGGTGCGGCCTGGCATGACCATGAGGTTCCCAAGCGTGAGCTGCTTGCGCAGGTCTCCGCCGATGATCTGGCTGATTTCGGATTATTGCCGGAGTTCATCGGACGTCTGCCGGTAGTCAGCGTGCTTGAGGAACTTACCGAAGACGATTTGGCCCGAATCCTCGTCGAACCGGAAAACGCGCTGGTCAAGCAGTACCAGAAGCTATTCGCCGTCGATGGGGTGACGTTGACCTTTACCGAAGGGGCGATACGGCAGATTGCGGCGACGTCGATTCGGCGGGGTACGGGCGCACGTGGATTGCGTTCGATTATTGAGAAGACGCTGGAGGACACTATGTTCCGTCTTCCCAGCATGGAAGGCGTCGAAGAGGTGGTCGTCGACGAAGCCGCCGTCACCGGATCGGGCACTCCGAAACTACTCAAGGTGTCGACGCAGAAAATTCCTCGTCTACGTGAGGTGTAAGGCCGAAAACTCCTGCGACACGCCGAGATTTTGCCTGGAGTTCATTTGGGTGTATCTTATTCGAGTTGCCGAAAACAAGACAACGTTGCGCGAGTAGCCCAGCGGATTAGAGCAGCTGACTACGGATCAGCAGGTCGCAGGTTCGAATCCTGTCTCGCGCACATGAACCTCCTTCGCGAATGCGGAGGAGGCTTTCTTTATTTTCCGTGGATTTTTGTGAAGCCTGCAATTGATTGCGCGCACAGCGGAGCGCAATATGCGGCAGGGATGAACGCCAAGACCCTCCGATACACTTGATACTACGTTTACGGATACTGCGGTCGAACGGGGACCGCAAGACAAGGAGCATGATGGCCACATCGAAGAGGGGAACCTGGGCAACAATCCGACGCATAGCCGCGTCCGACCGCATATCCGGTCTGATTATGCTCGGTTTCGCTCTTGCCGGCCTATTGCTCGCCAATCTGCCGTTCACCGCGCATGCGTTCGAACAGCTTGAGAACTTCCGTATAGCCATTCCACACACCAATATCGACATGGGATTGGGCCATTGGGTGCAGGATGGCCTGCTGACGGTGTTCTTCCTGACCGTAGGCCTGGAATTGAAGCAGGAACTCACCACGGGATCACTGTCCAATCCCAAAGCCGCGGCCGTGCCGATGCTGTGCGCGGTTGGCGGTATGCTTGCTCCGCCGGTACTGTTCATCGGCGTGATCTCATTGTTTGCGGCGGCAGGATCAGGGCAACTCGTCATCGCTTCAGGAACGTCGTTCTCCTTCGCACAGATGTCCAATGGCTGGGCGGTGCCCACAGCCACGGATATCGCGTTCTCATTGGCCGTATTGGCCCTGTTCGCCAAAGCGTTGCCGGGATCCATCCGCGCTTTTCTGATGACATTGGCCACAGTGGACGACCTGCTGGCCATCATCCTGATCGCGGTGTTCTTCTCATCGGTGAACGCATGGTACTGGTTCCTTGGCATAGCCGTATGCGCGGTCGTCTGGTACTTTCTGGTCCGCATGCGCAAGGTACCGTGGCTGGCCGTGGCCATCGTGGGCGTGCTGGCATGGGTCATGATGTTCGAAGCCGGCGTGCACCCCACTTTGGCCGGCGTGCTCGTGGGACTGCTCACGCCGGCCCATGAGCGTTTCGGTGAGAAGATGCCGCGTGCGGAACGTTATGCCGACAAGCTGCAGCCGTTCTCCGCACTGCTGGCGTTGCCGATCTTCGCACTGTTCGCCACTGGTGTGCACTTCGAGTCGTTGACCTTGGCGCTGTTCGTCTCGCCGGTGGTCGTTGCCGTGATGGTGGCGCTCGTGGTCGGCAAACCTCTGGGCATCATGACCACCGCATGGCTGTTCACGCACGTGGGCGGTCTGAAGATGGCCAAGGGGCTGCGCGTGCGCGACATGTTCCCCGCCGCCTGCGCCTGCGGCATTGGTTTCACGGTGTCGTTTCTCATCGCGTCGCTGGCATATCAGGATGCCGAACTATCGGCTGAAGCCCGTTTCGGCGTCCTGGTGGGGTCCATGGTCGCAGCCGTGATCTCAGGTATTCTGCTGAGCCGTCAATCCAAACGATTCGAACTGGAGGACGGTACGAAGCATAAGCATCATACCGGCGACGAAGATGCCATGAACGAAGTTGAGACGGTGCTGGAAGACGGTACCGTGGTGGTCAGCCAGATAATCGGCACCCACCAGGAACAGTAAAAGGGATTTCCATATGTTGAAAGGGCCACGCATTCCCATGCGTGGCCCTTTCAAC
>ENA-OUOW01001716-OUOW01001716.1-human-gut-metagenome-genome-assembly--contig:-NODE-1716-length-13958-cov-13.377113_pt1 | contig 13958 bp, 6 predicted proteins | sample MGYA00237938_ERZ548769 | MGnify/ENA primary metagenome ERZ548769 (study PRJEB26490, sample SAMN05356870) | human gut metagenome | biome: terrestrial biome; feature: human-associated habitat; material... | reverse complement strand
AAAAGAGAGAAGCAATCATCGAAGTTTCGTACGCGGATATCCAGCCGGCGCCTTCTTTCAAAGTGAAACAGACCTTTCCGAATGCACAGCCTGAAATCGTATTCGCCAAAGAGAGCCTCGATGTTCCGGCCGAAGGAGGACCTTTCCAAATCGAATACACGATCGAAAACCCCGTCGCAAATGCGACCCTGTCTGCCAAATGCAACGACAGTTGGATAACGGACATCGATACCAAAACCGCAGGGGTCATCTCTTTCAACGTAACCAAAAACGAAACAGCGGAAAAGAGAGAAGCAATCATCGAAGTTTCGTACGCGGATATCCAGCCGGCGCCTTCCTTTACAGCAAAACAGGCGGCCCGTCCGGAGGAGGCATTTACGATAACGATTTCGGACATCACCACAAAAACATTCCGAACTACAGTCCGTCCCGGAGACCAGGAAATGTATTATCTGTTGAACATCATCCCCTCCCGGGCTGCCGCCGATTTCAAGACGGATGACGAGCTCTACCAATACGACATCGACTTCTATACAGACATGGACGCAACGGGCAGCGGCTGGCAAAGCTGGGCACAAGAATACCTCGAACAGGGGACTATTGCAGACAGGCTGATCGAAAACATGGAACCCGATACCGAATACCTCGTTTACGCATACGGCGTGGATCCCATCACGATCGAAAGGCTGACCCCGATCTCAAAAAAGACGCTCACAACCCTGGCACCCCAAACAATCGACACAAAATTCGACATACAGATCGTTTCGACCGAAGGTCTCAACATCGACGTTCTTGTCAAAGCGAACGATTACGACGGCCATTTTGTCGCAAAGATCTACGGCAGCGTCGATGCGGCCGATACGGATGCGACCGTTTTGGAGAAAATATCGGAAAGTTGGATCGACAACGTAAAGATCTACGGATGGATGGGCTACACGGCCGAAATGATCCTGAGCCAATATACCTTCCAACAATCCAGAGAAATCCAGGAAACGCTCGAACCGAACTCCAAATACTACATTTATGCCTTTGCCGTCGATGACGAAGCCCTGCGCTGTTCGGACATCGTATTCATCCCTATTACGACAAACGACACATCCATACAACATTGACGACGGCAACCGTCGAAATTACACCGATCGCTACGCCTCTCCTGAAAACTACCATTCAGGAGAAAAGCATCAGACCGGCTCCATACGAAAAATTCCCGATCAGTCCGGACATTCAGTCCGGACTGATCTTCTTAACAACCGACAGACGACTATCTCGACCGTCTCCTCACTTAAAAATATCGTTTCAAACTTCGTCGAACGAGATAGTCCCAATTTTTCAACCAATAAAAACACACAATAAATTAAAAAAGACAAAAACATTTGCAAATACCGAATATTTTATCTATTTTTTTCCAACAAAGAAAAACAACATCTCTATTACATGAAAGAAAACACTTAAGCAGAAAGCGCTTTTTTTTAAGACCGGCCTCGTTTCTGCCGAAAATTAAAAACCTGCCGTAGGCCCGGCACTAAAACCTTTTACGCTATGAAACACTTTAGATTCGCATGGATGTTGCTGATGTTCGGGGGGGGGATTTTGGGATGCCTGCCTTCATGCAGCGACAAAGACAACGGTATGGAGCAGACGGAGCCGAACGACCCGGACGACCCACAGGGACCCCAAATTCCGGACGATCCCAATCCGCCCATGACCGGGTACATCGCCCATACGATGACCGAAGGCGAACTGATGTACTACGGGCATGACAGTGAATACAGCAAAGAAGGCGGAGCCGTTTATTTCCTCTACCTGAAAGACCTGAACAACTCTGCCCGCGGATGTAGCGTATGCTTTTATGTCAATGTCCCACGACAGGAAAAGGGTAGCTTCACCCTTCCGGCCGGGAAATACACCGCCTCCTCCACTTGGGAAATAAATACGTTCAACAATAAAAATACGACTAGATACCGTTCCAACTGGAATGTGGTCGCCCCCAAATGGACACAATACGTTGCCGAAGCCGGAGAATTCGAAGTCGCCATCGGCGACAACATGACCTACACGATCAGAGGCCACATGAAAGGCGGCTCCATTCAGGACGGGGGTTCCATTATGGAAAACGAAGCGGGCGTAGCGTTCGCATTCACAGGTCGGTTGCTGATTTCCGATTACTCGGAAGACTATGAAGACCCGGATGATCCGGATACTCCGGATGATCCCGCACCCGAAGTGCCTGAGGTAACCATGTCCACCGGCTCCCTGTATCGTTACAACGACAACATCTATTATCTCCAGCTCAAGGATGCCAATCCCGCCGATCTCTACGAGACAACCTTTTACTTGAAGCTGCCCGCTTCGGATTCACCGTTGTTGGCCAGCGGCGACTATATGGCAGCAACGACAGGCGAAGAGATGACCATCGATGCGAGCAAGTCATTCTGGAACTTTACCGACAAGGACAACCACAACGACAAGATCAAAAACCGGCTCAAGGAGGGAACCAAAATTCACATCGTCAGCAACGGCGACCACAACTACACGATCACCGGCACACTGGAAGGTACATCCGATAAAACCGGTAAAAACACAGCTCTGAAAATCAACTTTTCCGGCACTCTTCCTTTCGAGGACTACGCCGATCCGGAACCCGTGGAACCGACTGTTGCGGAGGTGACCATGACCATCGGCAACCTGGACTACTACGACGGCAATATCTATACTCTGACCCTCAAGGACGCCAACCCGACAGATACTTACGAAGCGTCGCTTTCGTTCAAACTACCCGCTTCGGAGACCCTGCAGCTCGTCAGCGGCGACTACCCCGTATCGACCGGCAGCGGAGAGATGACCCTCGACGCAGCCAAATCCTCTTGGACATTCATCGACAAGGAGAATTTCAACGACCGGATCAAAAATACGATCAAAGAAGGTTCACTCACCGTGACAAACAACGGGAACCACAACTACACCGTAACCGGCACTCTCCGGGGAGCGAGCGACACCGGACAGGAAACAGCCATTAAGATCGATTTTACCGGCACAGTACCTTTCAACAACTATTCGACTCCTCCGGCTCCGGAAGCACCGAAAGCAACCATGACCGTCGGCGACCTCTACTACAATGGGGACAATGTATTCTTCCTCGGCCTGAAAGATGGCTCTCCGATAAAAGAATACGGCATCACGTTCTACATTACGCTCGCGCCCACAGATCCTCTGCAACTCGCCAGCGGCGACTACACGGGCGGTGCCGCCGGTGAGAACATGACTTTCGATCTGGCGAAATCCTTCTGGAACTACAACGATCCCACCTACGGAATCATCAAGAACAGAATCACGGAGGGAACTCTCAAAATCGTCGCCAACGGCAATGACGACTATACCATTACGGGCTCGTTCAAAGCCATCGACGAGGACGACAAAAATACCGAGCTCGAAATCGAATACACCGGAAAACTTCCCTGCGAGGATTACTCCTATTGATCTTTCAGGAGTTGCTCCGAAGACAAAAAAACCGGTCCGATTATGAATCGGACCGGTTTTTCACAGGTCGGCATTCCTTATAAAAATTTTTCCGAATTCATTCCACAACACGATTCAGATCCGCATATACTCTCCCTTTGCCAACACATACTCCTCTCTGTTGAAATTTCAGAATCCGGCAGACAACCGGAATCCCGCATCCCCCGAAAATCGAACGAATCTCGCACCTCATATACCCGGATTCCGGCCTGCGGCACCCCATACTTTACCGACGATAATAAAGAATCCGAACAAAAAACAAAAATAAACACCCGATTTAAGCGTTATCTTAATATCTTTGCAGAAGATAGGATCCGCCTCGGAAAACCGGGAACTTGTTCCCGTTTTCTCCCGGCTTTCACTATCTTTGCACAGCACGGGAAACCCGTTGCGGCAAAATCCGGCAAAATCGATTTTGCACCCGGCTTTCATCGTATTTGTACACAACAACAGACTTAAATCCGACGGACTGCCCTAAAAAACCGAACGTTCGACTTCGCACGCAGGGGACATGCCGTTTTGCGGACAAACCGAAACTCAAATGAATAGCTACAAACGCTGGAACAACATCGTCGGCTGGATCGTCTTCGCCATCGCGGCCATGACCTATCTGCTGACCATGGAGCCCTCTTCGAGCCTGTGGGACTGCTCCGAATTCATCGCTACCTCGTATAAACTCGAAGTAGGGCACCCGCCCGGAGCACCGCTCTTCATGCTGCTGGCCCGCCTGGCCACGATACTGGCACCCTCGACGTACTATGTACCCCACATGGTGAACGCCATGAACTGCCTGGCCAGCGCGTTCTGCATCCTGTTCCTTTTCTGGACGATCACCCACCTGGCACGCCGCATCCTCACCCGTCAGGGCGCGGAGCTTACGAAAGCCAACATCGTGGCCGTATTGGGTACAGGTGCGGTCGGAGCACTCGCCTATACCTTCACCGACACCTTCTGGTTCTCGGCCATCGAAGGCGAAGTATATGCCCTCTCGTCGATGTTCACCGCCCTGGTGGTGTGGCTCATGCTCAAATGGGAGGAACAGGCCGACCAGCCCCACTCGATGCGCTGGATCGTGCTGATCGCCTACCTGATGGGGCTTTCGATCGGCGTGCACATCCTCAACCTGCTGACCGTTCCCGCGCTGGTATTCATCTACTATTTCCGCAAAACGCAGCGCATCACGTTCAAAGGTATTGCGGTCAGCACCCTCATTTCGGGCGCGATTCTGGTTTTCATCAACAGTATCATCATCCCCCATACGGTCTATATCGGCGCCTTGTTCGACCTCTTCTTCGTCAATTCACTGGGATTGCCCGTCAATTCCGGCCTCGTGTTCTTCGTAGTAGCCCTGTTGGGAGCGCTCGGCATGGGCGTATATTTCACCCATAAAAAAGGGCGCACGGTGCTCAATCTCGTGCTGCTCTCGACGCTGATGATCCTCATCGGCTACTCGTCCTACGCATCGGTTACGATCCGCGCCGCGGCCAATCCCCCGATGAACAGCAACAACCCGAGCAATCCGTTCGCCCTCTATTCGCTGCTCAACCGCGATCAGTACGGAGACAAACCGCTGCTCTACGGTCCCCAGTTCTCGGCCCCGACCTCCGGTTACAAATACAAGGATGTCCGCTACCTGGACGACGACGGCAAGTACAAAACGGTTTCGATCATCTCCGGGTACGAACACCCCGACGAGTTCATGCATCTGTTCCCCCGTATGTGGAACTACGCTGCCAGCAAGGAGAGTTACAAATCATGGAGCGCCTACCGCACCCGGACCGATTACGAACGGGATGAAAACGGCGAAATCGTCCGCGACGCGCAGGGACGCCCGAACAAGATCGAAGTGCTCGATTTCGGACGCCGGACGCTTTGGGACGACGGTTCGGGCTACGAACCGCTGGTAATCGTGGAGCCGACGTTCCGCGAGAACCTCAACTATTTCTTCACCTACCAGCTCAACCACATGTACTGGCGCTATTTCCTCTGGAATTTCGTGGGGCGCCAGAGCGACATCCAGCCTACCGACGCGATCATCACCGACGGCAACTGGCTCTCGGGCATCAAGTGGATCGACGAGCTTTACCTCGGGCCGCAGGACAACCTGCCGGACGAAATAGCGAATAACAAGGGGCGCAACACCTACTATTTCCTCCCCTTCCTGTTGGGTCTTATCGGCCTGATCTATCAGCTCAACCGCGATCCGCGCAACTTCTCGATCGTCATGTGGCTCTTCGTGATGATGGGTATCGCGCTGGTGGTTTACTTCAACACCTCGCCCAACGAACCGCGCGAACGCGACTATGTTTATGCGGGTTCGTTCTACGCCTTCTGCATCTGGATCGGCCTGGGCGTACTCGCCGTGTGCGACCTGATCGTCTGGGCCACCCGACGCAAGGGCCTCATGGCTCCCATAGCCGCTACGGTCGTCTGCATGGTCGTACCGGGCATTCTCGCGGCCCAGAACTGGGACGATCACGACCGTTCGCACCGCACGATGGCCCGCGACATCGGCTGGAACTACCTGCAATCGGTACTGCCCAACGCCATCGTCATCAACTACGGGGATAACGACACTTTCCCCCTGTGGTTCAATCAGGAGGTGGACGGCGTGCGCCCGGACGTGCGGATCATGAACACGAGCTACCTGGGCGCCGAATGGTACATCGACGAACTGAAAACCAAAGCCAACGATGCGCCGGGCATCCCCTTCACGCTGCCACGCAGCAAATACACCTACACCAACGACATGCTGCCCATAGAAAACATCGTGGACCGCCCGTTGGAGCTGAAAGAGGCCATCGATTTTATCCGCAACGAAGATCCGCGCACCAAACTTGTTCTGAGCAACGGAAGCAAAATCGACTACCTGCCGAGCAACCGTTTCGCCCTGCCCGTAAACAAGGACAACGCGATCGCCTCGGGCATCGTCAAGGAGTCCGACCGCGACCTGATGGTGGATACGATCTACATGGAACTGCCCAAACGGGCGATCGACAAGAGCGAGATGATGCTGCTCGACATGCTGGCCCATTTCGACTGGAAGCGTCCGATCCATTTCACACAGGTTTACACGTTGCAATCGCTCGGGCTGCTCGATTACCTCCAGTTCGACGGTTACACTTACCGGCTGGTACCGATCTACACGCCATGCAGGAACGTGCAGGAGATCGGGCGTGTCGATCCGGACTACGTAACGCCGCTGCTGACCGAAACATTCCGTTACGGAAACCTGAGCGATCCCCGAACCTACGCCGACCACACCATCCAACATACCCTGAGCGCCTCGAAAGCCCGCGAATCCTTCGCCCGTGCAGCCAAGGAGTATGTTTTCCGTGGGGATTCGACACAGGCGATCCGGCTGCTCGACATGGGACTCGAAAAACTGCCGCCCCAACAGATCCGCTACACCGACGCCAACACCCTCCCCTTCATCGAAGGCTACTACATGGCCGGTGCCCCGGACAAGGGCGACGGCCTGCTGATGAGCTATGCCCGCAACCTGATGCAGTATATCGACTACTACCTCGATTTCCAAGGCATTCAGGGCGATATGGTCACGCAGACACTCATCGACAAGATGCAATCGCTCGACCGGCTCTACTATCTGGCGGCCTACATGGGACGCCAAGACGTGCTGGCCCAGCTCAACGACTACTACCGCACGCTGGGCATTTATGAAAACGAGTTGATCCATCCCGATCTGTCCACACCGTCGGACTCGGTGCAAATTCCCGAATGATCCGGGAAAAATCCGTCCTGCCGACTGCGAACAATCCATACAACGAAATCGGAAAAGACCCGTGCGTCTTTTCCGATTTTATTTTGCCAACGCCTTCAGCGTCCGCAACCCTCAAAGTAGAAATTGCGAAGTTCACGCTGCAAGAAATCCCTCTTCCCGGGAAACCGGACAACGCGAAGCGGCGGTGTGCCGTACAAATCGGGATCCGAAAAACAGACGCTCCGGTAAAACCTCGACCGCTGCACATTCCGCCGGAGGCAACAGACACGAACGAGCATACGGAACCGAAACAGCGGCATCCGGTCCGCACTGCCCCGACACAGACACAGCTCAGCTCTATCGGAAAGTCGGGACGAGCTCCGGCCAAAGGAAACGATCGGGAAGCAACCCGACCGTCCGAAAAAAGATTCAGGCGCAAACCGAAATCTGCACCTGAATCATAACTGCATACACACCCCTACCGCTTGGACATTTCGTGTTTCTGGTGAGGGTTGCGCTTGGTATAGAGGAAACGTCGGATCTTCTGCGTCGGAGTCTTGACGAACTCCTGCTTCTCCTCCACGACCTCGGAGATACGCGAGAAACGATTGACCTTGGAATTCACATAATCGACGACCTCCTTCTTGAGATTCTCCTTCCAATTCTCGAAATCCTCCTTCCAGCCGTCGAACTTGGCTTCGAGAGCGTCGGTATTGAAATGCACGAGCGCCACCAGGCGGCCTTCGTGCTCGGTAACCACCGAATCGGCGACGCAGACGTGCGAATTGAGGACGCTCTCGATATCCTCGGGATAGATATTCTCACCACTGGGACCGACGATCATATTCTTCAGCCGGCCCTTGATATAGAGCCACCCGTCGGCCGAAAATTCGCCCAAATCTCCGGTACGGAACCATCCGTCCTCGGTGAAGACCTCCTTCGTAGCGTCGGGGTTCTTATAGTAACCGATCATGGCGCTCGGCGTCTTGGCAACGATCTCGCCCTGGCGGGTTTCGGGATTGACGTTCTCCAACCGCAGCTCGACGCCCGGCGCGGCAGGCCCGGTCGAACCCAGGCGCACCTGCGAGGGAGCCGCACCGGCCAACAGGGGTGCCGTCTCCGTCAAACCATAGCCGATAGCGTACGGAAAACGGGCTTCGAGCAGGAACTTCTCGGCGCCGCCGTCCAGCTTCGCACCCCCGATACCGAGGAAGCGCAGCCGCCCGCCGAAGACCTTCATCAACTTCTTACCCGCGACACGATGCAGATAACGGCGCATGAAATCGATCTTGTAGAGCGCACGCCAGAATCCGCTGGAGGTAAACTTGGCGAGAATCTGATGGCGATAAATCTTTTCGATAATCAGCGGCACGATGAGCATCACCGAAGGCCGTACCTCGGCAAGCGTCGGCATCAGAACCGAGGCCGTAGGCGGACGCTCCAGGTAAACGACCCGGGCCCCCATCGAGAAAGGATAGATCATACCTATCGAGCACTCGTAGGTGTGCGCCAACGGCAGCACCGAGAGAAACGTATCGTCGGGAAAGATCGGGAAAATGGCAGCGCTCATGGAGATCTGCGCACAGAGATTCGCGTGGGAGAGCATCACGCCCTTGGGACGCGACGTCGTACCCGAGGTATAGATGATGACCGCGAGGTCTTCGGGATTCGGAATTCCGACCGCTCCCTTCTCCGCCGCAGGACGGGAGGCGATCACGCCCAGATTCTTGGTACGAATCACGATATGGAGGGATTCGATCGTGGACTTCGCCAATTTAGCGAAGAGCTTGTCGGAAACCATCAGCGCCTTGGCCTCGGAGTGGGCGATAATCATCTCCAGCTCTTCGGTCGAGAAATCGGGCAGGATCGGCACGGCGACCATGCCGGCAGAGGTGACGGCCAGGTACGAAACGCACCAGTTGGGCATGTTGCTGCTCAACAGCGCCACCTTGTCGCCCGCTTTCAAACCGGCTCCGATCAAAAGGTCCTGCACGTGTTTGACGCGGGTTCCCACCTCGGCATAGGAGAGCTCCTCCCCGCCGTACATGGCAAAAGCGACTTTCGATGCAAAACTCTTTACACTGTACTGAACCAGTTCGTAAAGTGTATGGATAGTCATTTTCTTTCGAATTAAAATGAGAATATACTCGGGGCAAATTTACTATTATTTGCCGTAAATACACTATTTTTGAGCCGAATTATCGCCATGATCTCTGGTCAATACATCAAAAAACTTGCCGAGAATGCAGGCTTCGACCTCTGCGGAATCACGCCCTGCAAACATCTTGCGGAGAACGAATCCTACTTCCGCGAATGGCTCGCCAAAGGCTACGGTTCCTCGCTGGAATACCTCGAACGCAACCTCGACAAACGTTTCGACGTCCGACACTTGGTCGAAGGGGCGCAGACGGTCGTGGTCTGCGCCGTGAGCTACAAGAACCCGCTGGGCGAAGGCTATCCGCCCGGGTGCCGCACAAAAATCGCCTCCTACGCCCGCAGCCGCGACTACCACCCCGTCCTCAAGGGGATGCTGGGCACGATGCTCGAAGCCCTGCGCCGGCAATACCCCGGGCTCACGGGCCGCACGTTCGTCGATACGGCTCCGCTGCTGGAAAAACAACTGGCCGTCGAAGCGGGTCTGGGCTGGATCGGGCGGCAATCCCTGCTGCTCACGCCCCAATACGGCTCCTATGTCCTGCTGGGCGAGTTGGTACTTACCCTGCCGTCCGACCAGTACGATGCTCCGTTCGCAGGAGCCCGTTGCGGCCGCTGCCGGAACTGCCTGGACAGTTGTCCGACGGGAGCCATCGTCGCGCCCAAGGTGATCGACACGAACCGTTGCATCTCCTGTCGTACGATCGAAAAGGAGTCCGACAGCGCCCTGCCCGACCTCGACGGATGGATCTTCGGCTGCGATCGCTGCCAGAGCTGCTGTCCCCACAACCAAAAAGCCCCCATGCACCGCTCGCCGCATTTCGATCCCCTGTTCGACCCGCTGACGATTTCGGATCGGGAGTGGCTCGCAATGAGCGAAGAGGAGTTTCTCCTGCTGTTCGGCAATACACCTCTCGCACGCAGCGGACTGCGGCGCATCCAGCAAAACGTGCGGATAAACCAGGAAAAGAACGAAGAGTAGGGCCCGCCATTGGACGGAGAGGCAGACAGCAAACCGACACGAAACCTCTCCGGATATTGTCCGCAGGCTGTTCGGGAAACCTTCCGTACGAAAAGACAGGAAAACCGGAACCCGACCGGCCGGCTCACCACCGCCATCGCCCCGACTTGCGGCACAAAGGCTCCCGCTCCTCCTGAATCGGCCCGACAGCCGACCCGCCGCGATAAAGCGCAAAACCATCCGCTGAACCGCCCCCGCGTGTATCCCGGAAGTCAAAGCCCTTTCGAATAAAACGGGGCAGACTTCCGAAAAAGTCTGCCCCGCATTTCAAAAACAGGAATACCCCGCTAACTGTTCGCTTTGGCTGCGTTCTCCTTAAGCTGTGCCACCGTTTTCTGTGCCGCAGCCACATTCGCACCGGCCGTTACTTTCGAAAGGGCGTCGATCGCCTGCTGGGGCATCGTGCGGGCATTGTAAGCTGCACCCAAAATGAAATAAACGTCGCTGCGCTCCTCTTCGTCGGTCTGCACGGCAGCAGCCTCCTCAGCAGAAGCGATCACGCCAGCGTAATCCTTCTTGTCGAAGAGTGCCTGCAAACGAATCTTCTGGGCCAGCGCATCCTGCGGATTCACGGCCAGCATCTCGTCGGCAACGGCGATAATACCGTCGAAATCATTCTCGCCCTGCAACTTGGCAATACGGTTATTGGTATAGAGCTTGATGTTCTCCTTTACCTTCACGACATCCTCCGCATATTTGGGATTGTCCTGAGAAGCGATTTCGTTGAAAATAACCAAACCTTTCTGGAAGTCGCCCAGCTCGCAATAGCAAATGCCCAAGAAGTTGGCCATCTCCATATTTTTCGGATCGGCGGCATAACCTTTGGCGAAAATTTCAGCAGCCTCGGCGTAGTTCTTTTCGTTGAAAGGCTTTCCGCCCCACATCAGATATATCTTCGCCATCAACATATTCGACATACGCTCCTGCTGCAACTCACCGTAAAGAGCCGCCTTATTGGCCGACTTGGTAAGATTCTCGACCGCCGTGTTGAAACCATTTCCCTTAGCAGCCGTAAGACCCATTTGGAAATAGCACACCGGCACACTCTTCTTGGCCGTTGCAACCCAACTCTGGACATCGAGATCCTCGGAATCGAGCCCCTGATCGATAAGCGTTTCGAAAGCCGTAGCTGCGGATGCAAAATCCTTCGAATTGTAAGCGGCGACAGCCTTATTGTAAGTTTCGCCCAATCCTTCCTGCGCAGCCACAGACCCCACAACGAACAGGGCAAGCGCGGAAATCAAAAGTTTTTTCATAAATATTGTATAAATTATAGGTTAAAATTGGTTCCGTCCATTTTTATCACCATTCCCTGCAAACCCATCGGAAATATCGCCCCGTCCTGTAGGTCGCAACCATCCGTCGAAACTCCCGCCGGAAAGCAGGGAATGCAAATTTAGTTTTTTTTCGGCACTTTCCAAAAATCACCTTCTCAACGCAGCGAAGAACGAACGGACGAGCCTCTCGCACTCCTCGGCCAATACCCCCCGCGTCACCGTCGTTCGGGGCGGAAACACCTGCTCCGAATAGCGGCGATAGCCACGCTTCGGATCGTCGGCGCCATAGACCACCCGCCCTACCTGGCTCCACGCAATCGCCCCCGCACACATGATGCAAGGCTCGACCGTCACATACAACGTACATTCGGACAAGTATTTGCCTCCGACGGTCGAGGCTGCGGCTGTCAGGGCCTGCATTTCCGCATGAGCCGTAGCGTCCGCCAAGGTTTCGACCAGGTTGTGCCCCCGACCGACGATACGTCCGTCCGCGACCACCACGGCACCGATGGGTACTTCCTGCTCTTCTAACGCTTTTTCCGCCTCGTTTAGTGCCAGGCGCATGAATTTTTCATCGGTTTGCTGCTGTTCCATCGTTTCGGTTTTTCGGCAAAATTAATAATTTAACGGAAAATCCGATATGCCTCTAATTTTCACCCGGCTCCACATCGCCGCCTCTCTTCCGTTCTGCCTGTATTCGTAAATAGCAGGAATTCCGACAAGAAACGAATTAGTTCGCACCACTCCGCACTCACTTTTCTTCCTTTACAAAAGACGGAAAGTCGCCGCCACCCCTCCCGACGAACCCGCCGGATTCAGCCTCGCACACCTCCCCTGTCGAAGAAAAGAGATGGCATCCGGTATAAAAAACGCGCGAGTTTGTTTTTTATACCTTCGTTTTCACTACCTTTGTGAATCACAATACGACAACAACGAAAAAAACAGATACGACCATGTACAGAACCCATACCTGCGGCCAGTTGCGTGCCGCAAATGTAAACGAAACGGTCACCCTGGCCGGCTGGGTGCAGAAAGTCCGCAACCTGGGTGCGATGACCTTCATCGACCTGCGGGACCGTTACGGCATCACCCAGATCGTCGTCGAAGAACACTCTCCGGCCGATGTCAAGGCCGTGGCCGGCGGACTGGGCCGCGAATACGTCCTTCAGGTCGAAGGCCGCGTGGTAGAGCGTTCGTCCAAGAACCCGAAGATGCCTACGGGCGACATCGAAGTCGTCGCCTCGAAGCTCGTGGTGCTGCACGAGGCCGAAGTGCCCCCGTTCACCATCGAGGAGAACTCGGACGGCGGCGACGACCTGCGTATGAAATACCGCTACCTCGACCTGCGCCGTCCTCCCCTGCAGCGCAACATGATCCTGCGTCACAAGATGGCCCAGGAGATTCGCCGCTTCCTGAGCGACGAAGGTTTCCTGGAGATCGAAACCCCCTACCTGGTCAATTCCACGCCCGAAGGCGCCCGCGACTTCGTCGTCCCGAGCCGCATGAGCCCCAACCAATTCTACGCCCTGCCCCAGTCGCCCCAGACCCTCAAGCAGCTGCTGATGGTCGCCGGCTACGACAAATACTTCCAGATCGTGCGCTGTTTCCGCGACGAAGACCTGCGGGCCGACCGCCAGCCCGAATTCACGCAGATCGACTGCGAAATGTCGTTCGTCGAGCAGGAGGACGTGCTCGAAATCTTCGAGCGCTGGGCCAAGCACATGTTCCGCGAAGTGATGGGCATCGAACTTACGGAGCCGCTGCGCCGCATGCCCTGGATCGAAGCGATGGAGAAATACGGCTCGGACAAACCCGACCTGCGCTTCGGTATGGAGTTCGCCGACCTGACGGACCTGGCCCAAGGTCACGGCTTCGCGGTTTTCGACGACGCGGAGTACGTCACCGGCTTCGCCGCGACGGGCTGCGCCGGCTACACCCGCAAACAGATCGACGCCCTCACGGAGTTCGTCAAACGCCAGCAGATCGGTGCCAAGGGACTCGTCTGGATCCGCGTCGAAGCGGACGGCAACGTCAAGTCGTCCGTCGATAAATTCTACTCGCCCGAGCAGGTGCGGGCGATGGCCGAACGCGCGGGCGCAAAAGCCGGCGACCTGGTGCTAATCCTCTGCGGCAAGAAATTCAAGACCCTCACCCAGCTCTGCGCCCTGCGTCTGGAGGTCGCTCAGCAGCTGGGCCTGCGCGACCCGAAGAAGTTCGCTCCGCTGTGGGTCATCGACTTCCCGCTGTTCGAGTGGGACGACGAGACCCA
>ENA-OUOW01001712-OUOW01001712.1-human-gut-metagenome-genome-assembly--contig:-NODE-1712-length-13977-cov-3.709955_pt1 | contig 13977 bp, 21 predicted proteins | sample MGYA00237938_ERZ548769 | MGnify/ENA primary metagenome ERZ548769 (study PRJEB26490, sample SAMN05356870) | human gut metagenome | biome: terrestrial biome; feature: human-associated habitat; material... | reverse complement strand
GAGTCTCGTGGGCTCGGAGATGTGTATAAGAGACAGGCTCTTTGACGTGGCAAGCGGTGAAACTGACGCCGCCGCCGCCGCCCGCATTGTAACCGCCCTTGCCCCCGTTGCCGTCAATGGCACCGCAAAAGATACCAACGGCGCCCGCCGTGGTACAATCAACCTGAACGCCGATTCTGCCGCCACTTCCACGGTTATGACTGCACTTGAACAGTGGGCGCTTGACCGTCTGAACGGCGTACAAGCAAGCAACGCCGCCGCCCTGGTGGAAGATAAGAAGGCCCGCAAGGCCGCCCAAAAGGCCGCCCGCGAACAGCGCAAGGCCGAACAGGCCGCAAAAACCGCCGCCGTTGCCGCTGTACAGGCAAAAGCAAAAGCCCCGCGCAAAACCACTGGCAAAGCAACCCCCAAAGCGCCCGCCGCTACTTTGACCGCCGCCCGCGCCTGATTCATTCCACCGCGCCGCCCTCTTTGGGCGGTATGGCCCCCGCTGCAAGCGTCCACGCCGCGGGGCTGGAAACACCAAAGCGCCCCAAAAGCGCCCCCGTGTTACTGATTGCAGCACCGCGCCGCCCGTGACAGGCGGCAAGCACTTTGACAATAGAACAAGCAGGTTGACACAAAAGCCGGGAACGGTTTGTCTGTGCGCCCTGTGCTTAAAGAATGCCGTGGGAACACGGTGCACGCAAAAGGCCCTGTTTGTTCGCTATATCCTACTTGTTTTACCATGCCGCCGCAAAAAGTGTGCATAAATTCCGCCCGGAAAGTGTACCCTTTGCAGCCTGGCAACGGGGTTTTAATCCCGCGTCAATATGGTAAAGCATTGTAAAGCGCAAAACCCAACTTGCAAAACCTGTATAGGTTACACAAGTGTACATATATGGCGGTTTTGTCGCGGCCCCGTGGTTTGAGCCTTGCGCCCCTTGTCAACCCGGAAAGTGTATTCACACGCCGTTATAACAATGGCCTGTTTTTTTACAGGTTAATTATAACATTTCAGCCGGTAAAATGCAAGAGTACAAGCGCCACAAAACCACGCGCCAAAACAAAACCGCCTTTTATAACCGGGCAAAGTGGGCATGACCGCCGCGCCCGGAAAGAACGAATGTTTGAATAAATTATACAAAAGAGGTGTACCCAAATGTCACGCAAACACGCAAAACCCGCCGCCAAAAGTGTGGCCGGGTATAAGATGAAAAGCCCGCGTCAATGCACCAGCCCCACGCCCTGGCATGGGTACAATCTCCAGCCTGGGGACATTTACGGGGTTGACCGTGTTGGCCCCTATGTGGCCCGCCCGCATATGTACAAGGGCCAAATGATTTTTATGCGCCCTTGCCGTGGGCAAAATGAATCTTTTTGGGTGCCGTTCCGCGCAACCGCTGAAACATCCGAACACGTTGCCGAAATTCTCAAGCGCTTCCCCATGACCCCGCCGGAACACGCAACGGCGGAATACCGGAAGGCCCTGGCAGCCTATCGCGCCGCCAAAATGAAAGCTCTCGCCCCGCGTTTCTTTGCCGCCCAAATGCAGGCCGGTGTGATCCGTAAAAATCATTTCAAGTTCAAAAGCCGTCAGCACGGTAACTGCCACGAATACCGCCTTGCCACTCTCCTGGCCTATGGCGATAAGGTCGAAATTAACGGCCGCCGCGTTGCCGTCACGGATAAAATCGGTTTGTATCTTGACGGCGGTGCATTCTAAACCGCCCCTATGCCCGGAGTTGGTAGGCCGGGGGAAGAAAGCATCCTACCACCATTTTCAAAAGCAAATCCAAACCATAAAATGAAAGGAAGCCCCATCATGAAAAAGCTAACAAAATCCCTCGCCCGCTTCGCCCTGTTCACTGCCGCCGCGTGCGCCATTCTCTTCGGCCTTCCCGCCCTGGCCACTCGCCACCCCTTCATTCTGTTGGCCGTTTCCCTGTCCGTTTTGATTTTGGCCTTAAAAGCTAGTCACAAGGCGGCATAACATCCCATTATGAACATCATGAATAAGTTCTTTACGCTCTGACCTAACCGCCAGGGCATTTTTTTATTGCATCACAGATTGAATACTATGCGTAAGCATGAAAGGAAGTGCAACCCCAAAATGAAACACAAAATCAAATCACTTTTCCTAACCGCGGCCGCTCTGTATGCTGCTGGCTGCATTGCATTGTCAACAACGGCAACTGTCACCGGTTCGCCCTGGCTTTCCACCCATCACCGCGGCCTTGTAACCGCTCAACTCCAGGTTGATCCTACCTTTGGCGTTTGGCTTGAATTCTATTCTCCGTTTGATAACGCCGATGATTCCAGCGCCGGAATTGTCCTGTATAATCCCAGCTCTGAACTGTCTGCCGTCTGGTGCAACTGGTTCTAATCACAAGCATGAAAGGAAGATTCAAAAATGAAACCCAATCTCCGCCGCGTTCTCTCCGCTCTCCTCCTCACTCTTGGCATTATCCTTCTCACCTTCTCCGCTACCTGGCGCATCATCATGACCAACATCCAAATTGATTATGACCCGTCCAGCCCCGCCACCATTACCCTCACCGTCTTTGGCCAGTCGGATGAATACGCCCTGGCCGTTGATGCCGCCGCCGAATAACCGTCCTGCCAAGAAAATTGACGCACGCTATATAGCCAAACGTCAAAAATCTAGGCAAGCCGAATTGAAAATCGAATTATGAAATGAAAGGAAGTACCTAAAATGTTGAATTCTCTTTATGCCCTCATCCTCACCGATTCCCTTCACATGCCCACCACCATCGGCTATTTCAATACCCGTCCTGCCGCCTGTCAAGCCCGACAGAGTGCCCGCACCTGGCTGGAAGATGAACCCCAGTCGGTCGAAAGCCTCAAGTGCTTTTCCAACGCCGCAATGAATGTGCTGGACACCTGCCGCACCGCCATCGAAAAGAACCCCGCGCACTATGTAGACCTGCGTATTCGGCCTGTCGATGACCTCTCTGACCCCGAAACCACACAGTTCCGCATCTACTATGAAACCGCAACCGGCGACCGCCACTTCACCGTTCTGGAAACCGTCACGGATCTTTGTGCTTCCCGCATCGTTTCTCACACCGTTCCCAACTGCAAAATTGTAGTAACGGCATTTCCCGATGAACATGTCGAAACCGTAGGTTATTCCGAGGTCCAGCCCGAAATGCTGGATGCCCTCGCCCTCCACCAGCCCAAGCCTACCGCCGGTTCCCTCGCTGAATTCGCCAAGCTGGCCGAATCCGGCACTATCAGCCGCAGCCAGTTTGAAACCTTTGCCTATCACGCCGTCAACTCTCCCCTGCCCAATGAAAACTTCACAGACCTCAACGCGCTTGCCGATACCCTCCGCAAAGCCCTGGATGAAGGCACCCAGATTATTCTCTGATGGAAAGGAATCCCGCAATGAAACTGCAATATCACAAAATCCGTGGCGTTGAAAAGGCTATCTGCACCGCAGAGCAAAAAATCGCCTATAACATGGCCTCCCGCATCTATGGCGATATCCGTTTTGCCAAAGCCTGGCAGCAGTATGATTCCGGCAAGGTTCCCGCTTTCCTCCAGAATGATTGGGAATCCAAAGCAATCCGGGACTACTTTACCACCTGGCAGCGCGATTATAACAAAGCTTCCGCCCATTACAACGAAGACGCAATCTTCAGTGCCCTGCGTGCCGGCCTGCATGATTATATCGCCAACCACGGCCCCATCCTCACCACCTATAAAGAAGTCGGCCAGGCGTTTCCCGCCCACTACCTCTGAATAAATTGAATCATGAAAGGAAGCTGCAAAATGAATACCCCCTACGCTCTCATTCTCACTGATTCCACCCACGCACCTACCGTCATCGGTCATTATAACAGCCGCCAAACGATAGATGAAATCCGTTCCGCTATTCGCAACTACTTCACCGATGACGAACCGGTTCTCCCCACGGATATCATTCCCGGCACCGCCCAGGTCCTGAATGAATGCCGCACCGCAGTCAAGGCACACCCCAACCACTTTGTCAACCTGCGCAGCCTGGCCCTGAATGATCCCTATCGCATCTGGCAGCCTGAACTGCGCCAGTACGCCGTCACGTTTTATATTCCCTGCGCAAAATGCGTTACTTATTTTACTGCCATGTCTACCACCATCGCGGAACGAATCGTGCAGAATACCATCGAGAACGCCAAGGATGTCACCGCCTTCTGTATCCCGTCCGACCACCCGGAATATAAAGGCATTTTTGCCGACCGCAGAGAAATTCCTGCCGCCGACCTTGATTCTATCACCTGGCTTTAACACTGAATCACAAGATGAAAGGAAGTCCCACAATGATTGTCATGAAAGAGAACGAACGTCTTTACGCAACCTCCTGGCAATATAACTCTGCCCGCATTCTCACCCGCCTGGCCCAGCTTATCACCGCCCAGGGCGGCAAAGTGAAACCCCTGTATCCCGCCGTCATCTCTGACCGCAACCTGGAAGAAGCCTGCACTGCAACGCAGCGCCGCCTTGAATCCTCTTACAATGCCGGTCCAACCTCCCATCCCAAAGAGCGGGAAACGCAAATCTCCAACCTCCAAAACGAACTCGCCCGCTTCCAGTCCATCCCGAACACCCCCATCACCGTCACCCACACCAGCTATATCAACTTCGCAATGAACGGCGTTTACTACTCCTATAGCTTGGACAACAACCCCTTCTTTCCCTTCCACTACCTCAAAGCCCCCATCGATCCCAAAAGCGAAACCTACTCCGGCGATACCTGTTTGGAAGAAAGTTCCAAGTCCTGGCTTACTGACCCGCTTATCGGCTTTGGCTGTCCTGATTCCGAAATTGAAACCGCAGCCCAGGCCATCCTTGCCCAGCTCCTCGCCGCCCCGCTCTCCGCTATTCGTCACGATACCCAGCGCACCCGCATCCCCAATACTTACGATTCCGGCTATCACTTTGAAAACATCCCCGTCAAAGAGCGCCGCCTCAAGATTGATTTCTGAACGTTAATCTGTTATACTGTAACCAAAGAAAGGACGGTGCCCCATGGCTCTCGATAAAAACGACCTCGAACTTCTCCGCCAGATGATGACGGAAGTATCCCGCGAAGTATCCCGTGAAGTATCCCGTGAAGTATGTGGTGAACTTATTAAGGAATCTGAAACCCGTATGATGGCCTATATTGAAAGTCACGTTGAAAAGAAACTTGATATGACCATCGAAGCCGTCAACGCCACTAACGAACGAATTGACCGTTTGACCAACCGGATTGATGACCTGAGCGAAACCACTCTTGCCAACACTCTGTATATCGTCAAGGGTGCAAGCGGCAAAAACCCTCCCCAGGCCCAGTAAAAAATGAATCACGAATCCCCACCGCGCCTTGGCTTAACCCCCAGGGCGCTTTTCTTATGCCCCAATATTTCAGAATTAAGTAACAGTATTGTCAAAGAAAGGAATTTCATCATGGCATACAAACGCAAAACGGAAGACGTGTACGAAGTCATTTATGATTATGGCTACGGCGACGGCCTCGAAGTCCTTGCCCGGTGCAGCACCATGCAGGAAGCGAAAGCCGACCGCAAAGCCTACATTGAAAATGAGCACATCTGCCCCATGATCCGCAAGCGCCGCTGCCCAATTCCTAACAGCACAGTTTGAAACAGAAAGGTCGAACCTAAAATGAAAACCAAAACCCGCCGCCCCTTCAACCTCCAGTCCGAACTTTCCCGCCTGGAACTCAACGGTGCCTGCTCTTATGACGGCAAACCCCTCATCCTCCTGGAGCAAGCCTACTGCGCCTATGATTGTTACCACGGCATCGCCCAGTATGTCGCCACCGCCATCTGCCCCAACGAAATCGCCAAGGACTTCACCGCCCCCTGTTATGTTGTCACCTGGCCCATCATCCACCCTACCGCCGAAAACGAAGAGGATGCCTGCGACTGGTCCGCCCCCAACGGCCTCACCCCCAACGGCGAATACGATTTGGAGCGCCGCTATTACTACTAATGTCCAACATCTTGTACTGGCATGTAACAACCATTCGTTGTATAATTCAATCGTAAAACAAACCGCAAAATAAAACTATTTCTCCGTTTCCACCAAACTTTTCAAGCAAAAATCCGCATAATTTCTATCATTCAAACAAACATCATGAACAAATTGTAAATTCAAAACAATTCCGCAAGCCACAAAAGCTGCGCAGCATGAAAGGAAGTACACCATGCCCACCCAGATTCTCAACCTCACCCCGCACGAAATCAACATTGGTACCGCCTCCATCAAACCCTTCGGTATCGTCGCCCGCGTCTATGTTGAATCCATCTCTGACGGCGAATTTACCACCGCTTCCGGCGTAACCATCCCCATCTCACACTCTTACTATGGCGATGTCGAAAACCTGCCAAACCCCATGCCCAATACGATTTACATTGTCAGTGCTCTTGTCGCCTCCCGCGTTCCTACCCGCGCCGATGTCTTTTACCCCTGCTGCATGGTCCGCGATACCCAAGGCCGCGTCATCGGCTGCAAAACCCTCTGCTGTGCCGCCGCCCCCGTCCTCGCCGCCGTGCATTAACCTGCGGTGCAAAACGAATATCCGCCACCAAAGCCCTGCTCACCACGCAAGGCTTTTTTCTTTTGCCTCTGAAAAATTTCAAAGAAAGAAAGGAACCTTACCATGCCTTGTCAGCAATGGGAGTATCTTGAAAGCTGTATCTCCCCCAGCGTTCTCACTCGTTACCCTGTTTCCAGTTATTACTTCTGTAATATCCCTCTTCACAAATATGAATCTCTTCGTCGTGCCTTCTATGACGAATTCAGTTGGTACTTTCGGTCGCAGAAATACCGTGTCGCCCTGAAAGAATGGCTGCTTCACACCCACGACCTCCAATTTGAAACCAAACCGCAAAAACAGTGCGAGCTGCTTCACAAGTGGTTCCCGCTGTCCCCTCTTGCTCTTTCCTATGACCCTTCCAAGGATGAAGAATATACCTCCCACTATTACGATGAAATGTATGATGCCTTGTCCAGAATTTTTTCTATGGCACAAGAACACTACCAGAAAGAAGGAACCACACATGCCGCAGAATGATATTGAACTTAAAGAACACTACTCCCGCATCCTCGATGAAGCTATTGCCAAATTGAAAACCCACAACGGTTGGTACTATTACCCCAAGAATAAACTGGCACAGTGCCTGGCGCAAGAATTTGATGCAGCCGCCGACGCCCAGGATTTTCCTGTTGCTCTTCCCGTCCGCAATGTGATTTCGTACAGTCTTACCGCATTCAAAGAGTATGTCCGCCTTGGCTGCTGTTATCTCAAGTCTTTGTACGCTCACCCAAGTCTCACTCCGCCTACGATCTATATGGTCGGCCGTCGTTATTGTGCCACAACCCTTCACGATGATTCTTTCAACGGCAATCTTTCCTTGGAAACGATTTTTGATGACCCGCTTGCCCACTCCCTCTTTGTCATCGGCTGTTACAACTTCTTCCACGAAAACGCACAACCTCTTCCTCAACCCAAAGTTGAACCTCCGGTAACTCTCCAGTCCGCCACCACCCTTGCCGCTCCTCCTATCGCACCCACCATTCCCATCACCAAAACGAACACCGTTTCCTGTTCCGCCACCAAAACCTGCGCCGCCTACAAACCCGTGCCCCAGAGTCCCGCAAAACCGTAACGCAACCACAAAAACCGTCCCCATTCCAAACGCCGGACGCACCGCCCTCTTATATATCTATCTTTATCTTTATATATAAACGCTATTGACGTGCTGTTTTCAGCCCGATTTTGAACCTTCCTAGTCGTATTGACACGCAATTTTTAGGCCGTTTTGGAACATTGCTTTTACTACCCCACCACTTTACCGGGTTTGTACCGCTGAAAAACGAACCGATTTTGTCATCGGCCATGCAACATTCTCACCGCATCAAGCAACATTTTTACGGCTTGAACATTTGCGAAAACTTGTATATAATCAAAATCACAAAGTCACCCGCCAGCATGAAACCGCATCCCTCTCAGCGCCCCACACAGCCCCTACAGGCCGTGTTTCCTTGTGGTTATGCAGTTTCTCGCCCGTTTTCTTCTCGTTTCTCACAGCGCATCCCAGCCTTATTATAATTTGTTCCCCGCCCTGCCCCGTCTGGCAGGTTTTATTTCATCCTGTTATTTACAAGTTTTCGTAAGCAAAAGGAGTTGACCCCCATGTACATCATCATCCCCACCCACGGCCATTACGAAATCCGTGACGGCCCCACCTTCATCCAGTCCGCCGATACCTACCGGGAAGCCTGGCATGAACTCGCTTCCCTCATCAATCTCCCAACCTAAGCAATCGTGCATCCCGCACTTTGCAAATATTTTTACATTGGCTACACGCCAAAGAAAGGACAACATTATGTCTACCATCCGTATCAACGAAACCACTTTCTCCATCACCTCCACCCTGACCATGGCTCAGCTCAAAACCCTTCACACCAAGGCTCCCCAGGCCCTGCAGCTGACCAAGCCCGGCAAGAAAACCGATGACCCCGATGAAATCCTGTTTGCCATTGCCCCGTCCGCCAAGCAGAGCATGTCCACCTACGGCATCTGCTTCGCCAAGTCCGCCTTCGGCACCGACAATGCTATCTACGTTGAGGACCTGCCCGCCGACCTCGAAAACATCACCAAGGCCAAGGAGCATATCGCCGAGCGCATCGGCTTCGCCAAGAAGCACCTGGATGAAATCGAAACCCAGGCCGCCGCAACCCTGGCTCAGCTCAAGGCCGATCACGATGCCATCATTGCCGGTATCGAAGTCGCCGCTCCGGCCGCCCCGGCAAACGAAACCGCAAACGAAACCGCCGCTCAGTAACCGAAACGACCGGCGCTCACCCCACAAACAAGCAGCCCGGCCATGATTTTTCATCCACAATCCACATTCCAACACAAAAATATTTCATCACAAGGAGATTTTCACCATGATTAACGTCACTATCGTCGATAACCTGCACCGCAACACCTACCCCGTTGACCCCAACACCACCCTGCGTTCCGTCCTGGAAGCTCATGATGTCGATTACACCACCGGCCAGACCAAGCTGGATGGTTCCTCTCTGGCCGCAGGCGACCTGGATAAGACCTTCGCGGACTTCGGTATCGCGGAAAAGTGCTACCTGGTCAACATTGCCAAGCAGGATAACGCCTGATTGATTCCTCTCCGGTGGTGTCTCTTCCCCCACCGGGGTGCTGCCTTACAGGAACAGCCTCCCCGCGGCGGGCAGCTGGCGACGCAAATGCGGCCAATCGTTCCAAATTTAACCAGAAAGGAAAACGAATCACCATGTCACTCCCCAGTCATACCAACATTCTCAGCTACATGTCGCCCACCATCGCATGGCAGGGCGGCGACCCTTATTCCACCGCTCACGAACAAATTTTCACCAAGACTTTGGCCTGCACGGTCTACCCCCGCCTCACCGCAGGCAAAACCCTTGCCATCCTTGGCGATGATTCCGGCTTGCAGGCTTCCACTAACCCGAATGAATCCCGTCTGTTCTTCGTCACCGATAAAGCCGTCGTCCCTGATTCCATCCAGGAAGTCAAGGATATCGGCGCTTATCTCTCTGATAAATACAAAGTTTATCAGGATGCAGCCGCCCGTATCACCATTGTCCAACCCCAGCAGTCCGGCGGCGGCTTTTACGGTAGCGCTTTCTATCGCCGTTTCGCCTCGGCCATGCCCCGCCTGCTACCCTGGCTCTTCAAGGACCACCCCCTCATCCCCGATGAACTCAATTATCTCCGCGCTCTCTCCACCCCGGATACCAGCTCGGAATCCCTCGCCCGGATGGCGGAAGCCCTCTATAACAAAACCGATCTGCCCTCCAGAGCCGTAGATAAAGCGATCGAATCCCTCTTCAAGGGCACCATTGACAGCCGTAAAAAGGATCTCAAGCGCCGAATTGAAAACCTTTACCGTAACCTGAAAGAAACCCGTGCCCGCATCTCGGATATTTTTGCCGACATCACCCGCACCAACTGTGAGCTGACCGGCCTTGATTCCAAAGATGAATCCGCCTTTATCACAGAACTCAAGGATTATCTCCACACTCAAAAGGGTATTATCGTCAATTCTGACGGTGAATCGCTTCTCCTCACCATCACCACATTCCTCTCCAACTATGACCCGGATGATGTCGAAACCTTTATCTTCAACAGTGACCGCCCCTATGAGGATCTTACCGGTGAAGAAGAACACGATGTCCGCATCCTTTTCCGGGCTGTGTTCGTTGACCATATCTTCAAAATCAAACTCGCTGCCACCTATAAGCTTAATTACAACTGCCATGTCACAGCCATGTCCGACCAAATCAATATGAGCGTTGTTCAGGCTGTTCCCAACCCTCACATCAATCATCACTCCTGTCTCGGTAACTATGAACCCATGCTGGAGGATGCCGAGGATCGCCGAGATTTTATTGCCGCCATTGCTATCTGTCAGCAGAGCGCCAGCAGCATGAACCTCGTCGAAACCATCTCCACCAAATATTTCTTTGATGATTTCGCCACCGCCTATCACACGGATATCCCCGTCATCCTGACCGCTACCGGTGAATCCATCACCCCCAAGCAGGCCATTGAACAGCTCAAATCCGCAAACGATTCCGTTAAGGAAGGAGAATAACCATGCAAGTTATCCACATTGATCAGACCGCTCTGGATGCCGCCATCGAACTCTATCGCCAGCAGCTCCTCACCGGCTCTGTCAAGCTCGCCAAAACCAAAGCAAAAAATAAAATCAACATCAATTTCACCGCTGATGCCTGGGCCAAACAGTCCCGCCTCATTGATGATTTCACTTCCGAGGTCGCCTGGCACGGCCTCATGCGCCAGCTTTCCCCCACCGAGTATGAAATTTATGATATCCTCGTCTACCCCCAGCAGGTTACTGGCGTCACCGTTGAAACCGACCAGGATAAATACAACGACTGGCTGCTCTCCCAGCCCGATGAAATCTTCAACAACATCCGCTACCAGGCCCATAGCCATGTCAACATGTCCACTTCCCCTTCCGGCGTCGATGACGAAAACGAGTCCAATATTGTCAATAAGCTCAAGGGCAATGATTTCTACCTCTTCATGATCTGGAACTAGCGCGGCGAGTTCACTGCCCGCCTGTATGACTACGCCGCCAACAAAATCTACGATAAAGACGATATCTCTGTCACCTACACCGATACCCTCTCCGATTTTGCCGCCACCGCTCAGTCCCTTGTCACCAAAGCTCTGCCCGTCTATTCCGCAGCGCACCCTCCCGTCAAGCCCACCGGCGGTACCGTACCCCACGTCGTCTGGGATAACGCCGCCCGCTGCTGGATGGACGATGACGGCAATTATTACGACCACTACCCCACCTATTACGATTATCACACCAACGGAGGTGCCTTATGAATCTTGCCAAAAGCCTGGATGTCTTCTCCCCGCATGATGTCAAAGGCCGCATCCACATCATTGGCTGCGGTTCGGTCGGCTCCACCATCGCGGAGCTTCTTGCCCGCTATGGTCTGACCAACTTCACCCTCTATGATTTTGATACGGTGGAAAAGAAAAACATCGTCAACCAGATGTTCTTTGATCCTCAGGTCGGCCAGCCCAAAGTGGAAGCCCTCCGCGATATCCTCTGTGCCATCAACCCGGAAGCCAAAAATGATATCCGTCTGGAACCCTCCGGCTGGAACGGCCAGCCTCTCTCCGGTTACGTTTTTCTCGCCGTGGATAACATCGAGATCCGCCAGAAAATCGTGGATGCCAACCGCTTTAACACCTTCATTAAAGCCATGTTTGATGTCCGCACCGCCCTTTTTGACGCCCAGCTCTACGCCGCCGATTGGTCGGACCCCAAACAGGTCAAGGAATTTCGCGCCACAATGAACTTCACTCACGCCGAAGCCACCGCCCAGGTTCCTGTTTCGGCCTGCGGCACTACCCTCGGTGTTGCCCCCACGGTTCGCGTTGCCGCCTGCTATACCGTCACCAACTTCCAAAACTTCATCAAAAAAGGTGAGCTGATCCACACCGGCCTCTCCGCCCCCTTCAACCTCCAGGGTGAATCCGCTTTCCTCGGTCTGTAACTCTGTCGTCTTAACGTTCAATTAAATTTCGTTTGTGTTGTATACTGTAAGCTTTTTCGCTTCAGGCTCTTCGGTTATATCCAAGAGCACGAATTTGTTACCCCGACCCACTCCGGAACCAGCCCCTGGCCAGGTCCTCGCTACCCGTTTGGCCATGTACCTTACCACAAATCGAGCCTCCTTGTCAACCCCAAACTGGCAGAATAATGCTATTAGCTGTCACAGAAAGGAAAACGAAGCTCGCATCCCAAAACAAAAGGGCTCATCAACATCAGGCCACCAGCTCATCAGTCCAACATCACTGACATCGCACGACGGTATCTGGCTGCCGCGGCAGGCACCATCTCCCATCAGAACACAAACATAACCCTCACATAAGGAGCACCCCATATGGTTTACATCACCTATAACTGCCCGGAACGTTTCCGGGAAATGACGTTTGAAGAACTTCTCCGCGGGGATTTCAACCTCGCTAACCTTTCCACCGGCGGCCACGGTGCCACCCGTACCGTCATCTGCAACAAAGTTCCGCCCCGCATCATGCGCATCACCAAGGTGGAACAAATGATTCTCCAGCTCCAGGCGTTCAACCAGCAGTATGAATCTCTTCGCCTCACCACTCCCCGTTCCAGCCTGTACAACCATTTTCCCATCCCCAAAGCTTCCGGCGGCCTCCGCTGGATCGATGCCCCCAACCCCGATCTGATGAAAGCCCTCAAGGAACTCAAAACCCTCTTCCAGTCCTGGATGTTTGCTGACCACCACACCTGCGCCTTCGCCTATGTCGAGGACCGCAGCGTCCTCTCCGCCGCCAAACGTCACCAAAAGTTCAATGCCTGGTGGTACGCCCATTTTGATTTCCACGGCTTCTTTCCCTCCACCACGCCGGCGTTCGTCCTCTCCCAGTTTGAACTCATCTACCCTTTCAACCTCATCCTCGCCAGCCCCACCGGCCACGCAGAGCTGCTCAAAGCGCTTGATCTCTGCTTCCTCAACGGCGTACTGCCGCAGGGTACCCCCATTTCCCCGCTCATCACCAACATCATGATGATCCCCTTTGACCATGCCTTCGCCAAGGCCGTCAATCATTTTGAATCCGGCAAGCATAACCTGGACGGCACTCCCATCACCGACCGCCTCTGCTACACCCGCTACGCCGATGATATCATCGTCTCCTGCAAAGTCATCTTCAATTTCCATGCTGTCGAGCGCCTCATCGTTCAGCTTCTCTCCCAAATGAACGCTCCTTTCACCCTCAACGAAACCAAAACCCAGTTTCACTCCCGCGCCGGCCGCAACTGGATTCTCGGCGTCATGCTCAATAAGGATAACCAAATCACAGTCGGCTACCGCAAAAACAAAATCTTCAAAGCCACCATTGATACCTATTTCCGCGATAAACAAAAGGGCAAAAAGTGGCCGGATGAAGACCTTCAGTCCTTCCAGGGCAACATTACCTGGTTCAAGGATGTCCAGCCCGATACCACCAAATACATCATCCAAAAGTATAACGCCAAATACGGCCTTGACCTCGAATCCTGTATCAAGGCCGATCTCGCCCCGCCCAGCCTGACCGCATAATCAAAAAAATCAATTTGTTTCAAAGGTAAAGTTTTGTTTTGATTTTATTTCAAGTCAAAGCCAAACACCCTCCGGTTATATCCGAGGGTTTGAATTTGTTCCCCTGTCCTATCCCCTGGAGGTGACCCACGTGCGTCGCAGTAAGGACTGCATCCAGTTCTGAACTCCCAGATACACGAACACTGGCCTCGCGGCGCATCAGAAAAGGCGGGATCAGCACGAATATTCAACAAAATAAGTGAGCAACATCGATGGAAGCACCAATCCAACTCGTAAGACCAGTGATCTCCACCGGCTGAT
>ENA-OUOW01001710-OUOW01001710.1-human-gut-metagenome-genome-assembly--contig:-NODE-1710-length-13982-cov-5.061607_pt1 | contig 13982 bp, 10 predicted proteins | sample MGYA00237938_ERZ548769 | MGnify/ENA primary metagenome ERZ548769 (study PRJEB26490, sample SAMN05356870) | human gut metagenome | biome: terrestrial biome; feature: human-associated habitat; material... | reverse complement strand
CTTTCCGATGCCGTAAGCGGCAGATTGTTCTGCGCATCTTCATCTAGAAATGGTGCAATATCTTCCGGGCCTCCCCAGCGGGCGCTGCCGTACTCTTTCTGAGGCATAAGACGGTGCTTGCTGTACTTCACACAAAGGTAAATAAGCCCTGCCATGAGCGCTGTGGCAATGCCGCAGCCAAGCGAAAAGGCATCTGCCGAGAGCCTGAACGGGTGCAGCAGTAGGCTGTTCAGGTTCAGTGCAGCCGCCAGCCGGTGTGTGGTAGTGCCATCGGTGAGTTCGTATGTGTGACCCATCCAGTCACCCAGCCAGAAGCATACAACCGCTGCAATGGGTATCCAAATTTTCAGGTTTCTTTTCGGCTGGTTCATAGGCGTTCTCCATGTTCCGGCGGCGGTACAAGGCGGGACTGATTCATTTCCTTGACCCGCTGTGCTGCACGGTCGCAGAGATCTCTCAGTTCTGGAATCGGGCGTTCCTTACCGCGCTCTGCAATACAATTTTCCAACGCAGTCTGAATACGATCCACATCCTGCCCCTTAAACCACAAATACATCTGACCGGTATCTCGGTCCTTGGTGACAGAGAAATCCACGGAATATTGCTTCAGCTGCCTGCGAATGTAGGGCAGCGTTTTCTTATTTACATCCACCGATGCCAGCGGGCGTTCCTGCCGGTTGAGCGCGCTCAGGCTTTGCTGCCCATAATTCTGGCTGTTCATTGCCTGCACCGTCAGCCGGAGTATATCAAAAATACTCTGGCTGGCAAACCGCGCAGCGCTGATTTCCACGCGAACTGCGGTCTCTTCAATCATAGTTCATCCCTTCTTGCGACATTTTTCCGCACTTTTCAGTCATAGTCTGCGACATTTTTCGCAGCTCACCATGGAAAGGGCAGTTTGTGTCGCGCTGCATAGTTTTCAATTTTCATTCCCAACCTGTACTCATGCAGTCTGTCGCGCAGACTGTATTCCAGTGTTACAACCTTGATGCCATGCTGCATGACCTGTTGGAAAAAGCGAAATAGATGCTGTTCCTTGCCGCTGATCTGGCGCATACGGTAAATATAAATGCAGTCAATTTCCCCGGCCTTGACCTGCCGCATCATTTCACGGTAGCCGGGGCGCAGCAGCCAGCCATATCTTTCGTCAGCGCTGGTGCCGACAATTTTGCAGTTGTCCTGCTCTGCTTTCGCTGCACACTCACGGATGCAGCGAAGTGTTTCGCCATCATTACCGGGAATTCGCGCATACAGCCATACGCGTTTTGTGTTTTCATTTTGCATTTTCATCGGTTCCTTATATTTATTTTTAAGAAAAAACGCAGGCGGGCTGCGGATTCCACCTGCGATGCAGGTATAAATCATATCACTGGTCGTCCTCCTCGGTATCAGCTTCAGATTTGCGGCGTTTGTAGGTCAGCACACCGATTGCAGCAATAGAACCGAACACAACAACGACCAGCAAGGCCACCGGGAACGTGTCTCCGGTCTGGGGGATCGTCAGCTGCGGCGCGGGGGTGGAAGTCGGTGCGGGGGTCTGCACCGGTGTTGGGGCAGGTGTGGGAGCCGGAGTAGGTGCAGGGGTAGGTTCTGGCGTATCCTCATGGTGCGGGGTAGCCTTATCGACCATCGTGATAAGACGCTTATCGGCTCGTTCCCAGTCTGCCTTTTCATCTGTGCGCAGATACAAACAGACCGTCTCGTCTACCAGCTTGACTTTGAACTGAACAGAACTTGCCACCTCATAACCGGCAGGCGCGGCATCTTCCGTCAGGGTGTAGATATGCTCGGTTTTCCTGTCAGAAAGGTGGATACCATCTTCCGAAATCGGAACATGATGCGTATTGGAGTCTGTCACCCATGTGTCGATGACGTTTTTATCTTCATCACGGATGGTCAGCGTTGCGCCAGACAGCAAGGTGCCGCCTGCGTCCACCTTGTCAATATCCAATACAGGTGCGTCCTGCATGACTACGGTTGTGTCGTCCAGCTTTTCCCACGTACCACCGGTCTTTACATGGACCTCGTTTTCCTGTTCATTTCCAACCTGTACGAGCTTAAACACAATGTTTTCGGCTTCCGCATAGGTTTCAGGAGCGCGCTTTTCAATAAGGGTGTACTCCTTGTCCAGCTCCAGACCACGAACAGTGTGCGGTGCCTTGGCAGAGGTCCAGCCCTCAATCAGCTTGCCGTCTGCATTGCGGATCTCCAGCTTGGCACCGGGCAGTTCTTTGCCGTTGGTGACATCCTGTTTGGAGATGTTCACCGTAGTGCGCAAATTGGTGTTTGTGCCATCCACTACCTGCCATGCCACTTCTTGACCGGCATAGGTGAACTCGACCTCGATGGGGCTGTTATCAAGAAGATACCCAGCAGGGGCGGTGATTTCGACAATGCGGTATTTACCGCTATTGCCGGAGTCCGGATAGGTTTCGGCGCGAATGGGCACATCCACATCAAACCAAGTAAAACCGCTGTCGTTGGTTGGGTCACTGGTTGCCAGCTTTGCACCGGCGTCCACCAGCTTCGTGCCATCTGCTGCGAAAATATTGTCCACCGTGTACAGTTCATACACAGCACCGGGCAGATAGGTCAGTGTTTCGCGGTCCTGCTTATAGATGCCAACGCCGATTTTGCTGACCTTGTCATCGGGCTTTTCGGGAACCGGCAGCACACGCGCATTTTCAAAGACAAGGATCTGTGCGGTCTTATGGGCATCCGAAGCATCTTTAACATTGACAATGCCGTATGAACACTCTTTGTCGCCATCCTGCTCGTGGCTGACGATGGTTTTCGCCAGCACAATATCATTGCGCTGGTTGTCCCAGCCGAATTCCACACTATAGCTCTGCTGCGTCAGCACAAAGCCATAGGGTGCTTTGACCTCGGTGATCGTGTACTTGCCCAAAGGCAGGGTCACGGTCACTTCACCTTTGGTGCCGTCATGGGAGATGGTGAGGAAATCATAGGTGGCCTGTGTACGATTGGGGGTAAATTTCACCTCATCGACCTGACCTGCCGCACCTGTGGTAACAGTGGCAACAAGGTCGCCATCCTTATACCAATAAGTGCCCTGACGGTCGGGCGTGGCAATATCGCCGTCCGCGTGGATTTCGTAGGTTGCCCCTGCCAAATTATCCTGCGTGTAGATGAACTGCCCGTCTTTGTAATCGGTCAGGACATTGCCCAGCTTACGGATGGTCAACTGTCCGAGGGTTTCATGGTTGAAATACTTTTCTTCTACAATGTACTCGTCCATGTCATTGGTGGCGTTGCCCACGACCTGCCAGACACGCTCGGAAGTGATTTCAAATTCTACAGAGTAGGCAGGATCATTGTAGTAGCCTTCGGGGCCTTGCAATTCCTCAATGAAATAGCGACCAAGCGGCAGCTTTTCAGGCGTTTTCATCAGGCCATCCGCATCGGTGCAGAACACATCGGTTTTCTTGGTGGCGCTGCCGCTGGCAGGATCAATCATCGAGATGCGGGTCTTGTTGCCTTTATCATCCAACTTGTACAGTGCAAAAGCAGTGTTCGCAATCTTGACCGCCTGGCTGGTTTCGGTATCGGTCTTGATAAGCTGCAAATAGCCTTCCAGTTCTTCATCCAACACGTTATAGGTCATGTAGTTGTTGGTGGCGGTGGTGACGCTGCCGGCAGGAACCGTAAAACGGCTCTGCGGGCTGTCCTTGCTGACTGTTACGATAAAGGGATCACATTGGAAAACGTCCTTGGGGATCGTAGTCTCGACAATAAGGTACTGCCCATACGGAAGTCCCTCAATGCGGATGACACCTTCCTCGTTCGTATACAGTTCTGTCAACCGGTACTCTGCATTCTGATCAGTGGGAACCCAGCCATTGCCTTTGCCGTTGGCGTAGTCACCATCTGCGGTCAGGGTGGCATTGTAGGCTTCTACCGTGGCAGCGTTGCTCTCATACATATTGGCAACAGCCTGCCCCTCGGCAGTGAAATCGTACTTAAGCGTCAAATTATCGTAGTTGTCTTTGCGGTAAACGTCCAAAATACTTTGTGCATTGTAGCTGCCATCCGGGTTTTTGGTGAACTGCGCTTCCTTACTCAGCTTGGAAATGCGGTAGACGGTGAAGCCCGCACCCTCCAGCTTCAGCGCCGGGGAGGGCTGACCGGTGGTAGAAACCAGTTTATTCAGCGAGAAGCCGGATTTGAGGACTTCATCTTGGCTTTCCTGCTCCGCGTTGATATGGTAGCTGGATTCATCTGCATAGGTCAGTGTTTTGTAGTGATTGACCTCATCGCAGAGATACCCGGTGGCATAGGAGAGATAATAGCCATCCCATGCCTTGCTGCCGTCCAGCTTGCGGCTTTCAGCTACGGCAGAGTACTGATTCTTATAGAGGTAGTCGGTGTATTCGTTATTCTTCCGAACCAAATCACTGTATTTGCCGGTGCGCTCCAGCTTTTTATTCAGCTGCGGGTATTTGCCGGTCGTATACAGTTTGCCGTTGCCGTCAATGGGCAGCACCAAACCTGTGGCACGCTCGACAAGGTAGTAGCGCCCCATATATAGGTTGGAAAAAGCAAGTTTCCCGTCCTTGATGGCAGCAGAGGCAACCAGTCTGTCTTTCTGCAAAATGGGCAGGTAATCGGTATCCCAACCGCCGTTGGTAAGCACAGTGGTGTGCCAGATGGGGTTACCGTTGGCATCCAAAATTTTGGAATAATCCACTGTGCCGGTGACGCCATCCGGGTGTGCGATGGTATCCGCTGCATACAGGTCGTAGACGGCTCCCTCCAAGGTGGTATCACCGTTGCTGCCCGCAGCCAGATACCGCGCTGCATCCAAATCGACTTTGGTCAGCAGGATACTGCCAAGAACGCGGTCGTTTTGCATCTTATCGGCATCCGCGTGCATCGTGTAGGATTTTTCATTGTTGGCAATGCCAGTAGGATCTGTGTCGTAGGTTTTGTCGGTTGCGCGGTCGCCAAACGTAATCGTGACGATGGCTTCACCGGTGTCGATCAGAGTGCCGCCGTTGTTGGTGGTGGTAATATCGGCATTATAGTCTGCATTGCCGAGCCAAAGAGTCTGACCGTCCAGCGCTTTGGTGATTTCAAAGGCATAGGCCCGCTTGCCCAAAACGGAACCTACCGCACCGGGCTTCGTTACATCCGTCCAGTCGCCATAGTAGCCACTGGGGGCACGGCTCTCCACAACCACAAAACGGCCCTCGTTGCGCTGAGTATAGTAGATGTTATCCGAACCGTTGGCATAGTTGCTGTGGTTGATGACTTTGTAGGCGCCGTCTGCCTGGCGTTCCACCGCATACTGGTTATAGCCGCCTGCGGGGATATAGCGCTGGAGCACGGTATCCCATTCATAAATCTCAAACTCTGTGTCACCTTTGATACGCTGTTTGGTCTCGCTGTCGATTTTGTCGATGGCAACTTTGACAGACCACTCGTCGTTTTTCATGAGGTAATCGTTGCTGCTGTTGGCGGGAACCGTAATGGTCTGGCTGCTGCCAAGGTCGCCGCCGAAAGCATCAAAGCCGTGGGGCACCGTTACCTCGTTGTAGGAGAATTTCAGGTTGTCAAAGTAGTTATGGGCAGCAGAAAGTGCAGCTTCAATTTCGCCGTTGACCTGACCTTCGCAGGCGCTCTGTGCAGCAGACTGTGCGGCGGATGCCTGTGCATCGGCGTCCTGCTCACTGTTTGCTGTAATGCTGCCGCTCTGGGAGGCCGACTTGCTGACGCTGAAATGCACCGTCCATGTTACAGAACCATCGCCGCCGTTCAGGTGGTAATTGTCATCTGCCGTATGTCCGCTGGTCGTGACGGACTGCATCCCATCCGGTGTAATTGTCCAGCTGCCGCCGTCAATGTCGGCAGGGATGCCATCAAGGATCGGTGCAATTTCAATGCCTGCGCCATCCACTTTTTCCAATGTGTCCCGTTGGATTTTGTCGGTATTGACCGTGTAGGAAAAATCCAAGGACTCGCTGCGCTCATAGCTGGCGCTCCACGGCTTATCCACCGATTCGCCACCGGTTTCAAAGCCGGGAATCTCGCTGTCGCCGCTAAGCACAACCGGGGTATAGTTCAGAACCACAAAGCGCTGCCATGCAGCATTGCTGGGCGTATACAGCGTGCCCACATACACGGTCTTGCCGGTCGGTGCCGCATAGGCTTCCGGTGCATTGACGATCTCGGCAGCGATGCTGTCAGGATACTGTTCTGCCTGCCAAGACAGCAGTGCGAGGTAATTGTCTGTTGCGTTATCTGCTGCATCTAAGGCAAGACTCGCGACCGCAGGCGCACCGTTATTGAAGCCTTTCGACCACAAAGTGGCCTGATCCGGCACCCAGCCTTTGTTGAAGTATTCAGCTTCGACCCACACCTGACCAGCGGGGGTATAATTGGCTACCGGTGGATATTTGTTCTTATAGGTAGCACCGGGACCCCATGCCCACTTGCCGCGATCACCGCAGAGGGCAGGCTGACCGCCCAGATAGTTCATCCAACCAACCGAGGTATTCACGCACTGGGTAACCTGCAATCCGGCGTAAGTTGCAATACCTTCATCCACCGAACACATTGCAACCTGCGTTTCCTGTGCAAAGCGATCATGCAAAATACCCGGTACCGGTGCGGAATCGTCCAGCGTAACATGGACGGTTTTCATCAGTGTCTGCGTTGCATCCGTGTAAGTCATGGTGACGCTGAAATCTTCGCTGGCTTTCACATAGATGCCCGCCACACTTGCGGAAACTTCAGAGAAATCATAATGCAGCTGGCTCTGGCGTTCTTCTTCGGTTGCCGGGGTCAAATCGCCGCTGGTAAAGCTATATCCCAGCAGCTCGACGTTATCGGGCAGCGTAATGTCCGCGCTGCTGCCGTTGGCGGGGTACATAACCTGCATACTGATAGGCACGATGGCGTAGTTCTCGCCATCAATGTGCGGGAACGCAGCAGTCGTGCTGTCCGCATCCAGAAGTGCAGCATCAAGCGCCACCTGCTGGAAAGAATCATCACTGACGCTGCTGTAATCTTCATTGCCCCAGCCCTCAATGCTGATTTTGGTTTCACCAACCAGTACCGGTAGGCCATAGGAATCCAGATAATATCCGGTCGGCTCCTGCGTCAAGCTGGGGTACATCTTATGCCAGATTTCGTACAGTTCGTCACTGCCGCCAGTGTCGCCCTCGGTTTCAGGTTCCTGTTGTGGGGCATCCTCGTCCAGTGATTCATCGGCTGTTTCCGGGGTTGCGGTACTGTTGGCATCGCTTTCGGATTTTGCTTCCTGCGTTGCCGCCTGTTCCGGCGTTGCGACCACAACCGGTCTTGCGCTGTCCTCCGCCAGTGCCCCATAGGGGAGCATACCGCAGCACATCATCGCCGCCATGCAAAGGGCTGTAACGCGCTGCCTCATTTTGAATTTGTGATTCATTGCACACAAGTCCTTTCTTTGTCAAAATTCATCTATATAAAAACAGCGCCTGTGGGTACAGACGCTGGAAAGCCAATAAAAAGTCCCGGCATTGCTGCCGGGAAAAGCTATTATACGAATTGTCACTTAGTAGGAAAAGTAGCTGAGAAACTGCGGAAGTTCTGCTTCCGGCAGTGTTTCCATGATTCTCAGCGCCATGTACTCCGGGCGACTGATTGCAGGCAGGAACTGCCGCGCATAGACTTTGCCTACGCGGGCACTGCCGACATCACGGATCATCCCTTTTTCGCTTAGTTTCCTCATCAGAGGGTAAATCGTTCGCGGATGCCATGAACCTTTGTATTGCTCGGTGATCTGGCCTAGAACCTGCTGCCCTGTAATGGGGTGCCCGGCGTTCCAGATAATCTGCATAACTTTCATTTCGGACTCGTTCAGCCTTGTCTTTTTTCGTTCCATGTTTATGACCTCACTGAAAAGTTACTGCCCAATAGGTATACTGTCCTGCTTCCGTGCTGCAAAACCAGCATCCGATTCCCATGCTGGAATAGTTGGGCGACACGATGCTGGCGTAGTGGTCGGGGCTGCTTTGCCATGCAGCACAAACGCTGCTTGCGGATGCAAACGGACCGGCTGCAATAATCTCACCGCAGACGGCACCGGAATCCTTTTCCACCTGTACCCATGTATAACCATCCCGCTGGGTATAGGTATGCGGGCGAACCCTATCTACGCCGATTACTTCTACAAGTTTCTTAGCCATTTGGGGGATTTGTGCATCACTACGGTCAGCGTAGGGACCGCGGTAGTCATCGCACAGGTAATTGACACCATTTCGCACCTGTATGATTGCAACCGCTCCGTCCGGATTCTGACGATCTATCCCTACCACCAATCGTGCATAAGGGAATCTTGTCCGTTCATTCCAAGTGCGTTCGTTGTTATAGGGCATTTCACGCAGTTGGTGATAACGCTTTTCCAAATCTGCGATATTATCAAAGAATTCCGTTGGTGTTTGCTTTCCAAATTGCTCCGGAAACGCACGGGTCATAGCATCCGGAATCAAGTAATACCGATACTCTGCCATATCAGCGCTCCTCCTCATGTGCTTGCTCATGCGCCATCTGTCGAAAATAGCTCTCCAAAATTTTCAAAATGCGATTTTCCATCTGCTGTTTGGTGCAGCCGGTCGGAAAATACTGCGCCACCTTGCTGACATTGATGTTCAGCACCGGTTCACGCGGCGCAACGCTCGGTTTCTGCGCCAACATGATTTCTTCCAACTTGTCCAGCGTTAAGTTTCCTTCTTTGCTGGCTGCTTTCAATTTTTGTGCTTGTGAGAGGGATGGGGTGCAGTCCTGCGCCTCGGCATAGTCGAGGAAACTCTGCTGCTCGTCCGGGGTCAGGTAGGAAAGTTCAACTGCGGGGTTGAATTTCAGGGTGCCACTGTCCACTTTCTTTTGCAAGTCAGGAACGAGGCTGTTAAGGCGAACATATCGTCTTACTTGCGTACCACTATCTCCGGCTTGTTGCCCGACTTCATGGGCGCTTTCCAACTTCCAACCAACTTGGTTGGAAGTTTCTTGGCGGCGTTCTCCTTGATGACTAATGGCTTCCAACTTCATCGCATACGCCCTAGCTTTTTCCATCGGGCTGATATGTTCTCGCTGGATATTGGCATCCACCATGTCGATGATGGCTTGGTCGTCATCAACATCTCGCACCTGCACCTTGATTTTATCCAGCCCTGCAAGCTGCGCTGCATGAAAGCGCCGGTGCCCGGAGATAATTTCATAGCCGCCCTCGGCGCGGGGGCGCACGGTCAGGTTGGTAAGTACACCGTTTTCCTTGATGCTGTCCACCAGCTTCTGCATATCTTCATCGTCACGCACCTCGAAGGGATGATTGACGAAAGGATGCAGTTCAGAAAGTGGTACTTCCGTAACAAGGTCGCCGCTTTCTCGTTGGCGGTCAGCCTCTGAGGAAAACATATCAGCGATCGCGGGCATCTTCATCGCGTTCATAAACTTGTTCTTCGCGGCCATGACCTAATACCTCCTGCGTAAAATCAACGTATGCTCTTGCGCTGCTGCTTTTGGGTTCGTACAGGATAGTGGGTGCTGCAAACGCCTGACTTTCCTGCACTTTGACGTTATAGGGGATCTCCGTAGTAAATACACGGAGCGTTCTCCCATACTTGGCGCGGACATCATGGGCATAATGTTCCGAGACTTTCGTATGCTGGGTCATCGTCAGCAAAACGCCCCTGATATGCAGTCCGGGGTTGATTTTGCGCTGCACGCTGGAAATCGAATTTGTCAGCTGCGACATACCAACCACCGAGAACGGCTGCGCCTGCATCGGGATGATGACCTCGTTGGCAGCGGACAGCGCGTTTGTCAGCAGAAGCCCCACGGAGGGGGAGCAATCAATGATGCAGTAATCATACTGGCTGCTGTACTGTTCCAGACAGGTTTTCAGCAGAACCTCGCGGCACATCATGGTGCCCATTGCCAGCTCAAAGCTGGCCAGCCGGAGATTGGACGGAATGAAATCCACCTGTGGTGCAGAGTCATCCGTGCGCTTGCTCTGATAAACGCACTCTCTGTGGGAGAGGGGCTTTTCATAGGCAACCTTCATCAGCAGCTCTGTGATTGTCTGTTCAAGGTCCTGCTCAGGCGGGATACCGCAGTAGCAAGACAGATTGCCCTGCGGGTCAAAGTCCACCATGAGTACACGGTAGCCCTGCTGGGTAAGGGCAATGCCCAAGTTGTACGCGGTAGTCGTTTTGCCCGTACCGCCCTTCTGGTTTGCGATAGCAATAGTTTTCATCTGGTTTCCTCCTCCAAAATATCATCCAAGCTGATACAGTGCTTTTGGTATTCCTGCGTGACCTGCACCAGCGTGTCGTTATAGTCCTTGCCGATAGGCGGCTGGCGATCTTCCACGGTTTTGCCGCTGCCATCCAAGTGCTTGATAATGTCCTGCGTTCTGGTTCTACCGGCTTCGTCATTATCAAGACACAGAACAATGTGCGTTATGTTCGGGTAGTATGTAAGAAACGCATCCAGTGCAGCGTAATCCGTACCTCCCAGCGCCAGATAGTGAACACCGCGCCAGTTTCCGGTGTGCTGTATGATTTTGAGTGATGCGCCTGACATGGCATCTATGGGTGCTTCGTACACTTCCACCGTGTCGGCAGTGGCAGCAGCTTCGATGTAGAACGGATATATCTTTTTGCTGCCGGGAATATCGCGGCGGAACTGGATTTGCGAACAACCGCGCAAGCTGCCGCCCTTGGCCTCTCCATTTCCATCGCGCCCGACAAATACGCAATTCGGATGATCCTTGAAGCTCGTCTGATACAGGATTCTCTTTTGCTTGCAGACCGTCAGCACATTGGGGTGAATGCAGCGCTTGCGAAGATAGGCAGTAGCAGCGTAGTTGTTCTTATCTGGCTTCGGCAGCCTGAATTCCTTTGCCGGTTTCTTCTCGGCAGGGGGTGAGGGCGCTTTTACAGGTTGGAAAGAAGGACGGACACCGCCCTGTATCCGATTGATTTCCCGCACCGCTTCTACAAACGAAACACCTTCAACCGCTATGAGATAGTTCAGCGCTGTGCGGCCTGTAGCTTTCGTTTTGAAGTACGTCCACGAACCATCCTCTGCGAAGGTCAACGAGCTGTGCCCTTTGTGGCGGAACTGTCCGGGTCCTTCCGGTTTGAAGTTGTCCGGCTCGCACAGCTGCATATACTGGTACAGATTCATCTGCTTCGCTTGGGCGATTTCCTGCTCTGTTACACCGGGCATACTCTACCACCTATTCTGTTTTCCTAACTGTAATTTATATTCTCAGTATCACTATAATCAGTCTAATTATTATCAGTATTAGTTCCGTGTGATTTTCAAGAATCCAGAAGTGTGAAAATCACATATCAAGAATCACCTTTTTCACAGCTCTTGCTATTTATCGTTGCTGCGAAGTTTTTTACATAAATCAAATTCGGTCTACCAAGCCCCTGTCGCTTGCGCTCGATAAGCCCTGCCTGCTTTTCCAGTTCCACCATCAGGCGCGTGGCTTTCTGGTTGGCACAGTTCAGTGCATCCATGATTTCCTCCACGGTGAAGATAATGTAAACCTTGTTCTGTGCATCTAACCATTGATTTTTCAGCGACAAACTCATTCGATCCAGCAGAATCCCATACAGTACCTTGGCATCGGTGGACAGCTCCCTGAAGTTCGGCTCTGTAAATAGCGCTTTGGGTATACGGTAAAAAGAGAACTGCTCGGCTTGAGCGCCGTAAAAATATTCGTATTGCATCTCACTTCTCCTGCCTAAAAATGGGTGCAGCTAAGAAAGCCCACAAAACTACATTTCGTAAGCTATTACATATTGTACTTTTCACTTATCTTTCCAGTTCCTCTTCGCGCTGTGGTCGCTGGCGGCTGGAGCGCTTGTGCTCCCAATTCCGCAGCAACGAAATGATGACATTCTGCATCTGCTGCGGTGTATAGCTGGATGGGAAGTACTGCTGCACATCAGACTGATTTAGGAAGAATTTCTGTCGCTGATTCGGCTTTTCTTCTGTCAGCAGGGTATGCAGGTAATTCTCCGTCAGCGTTCCATTTCGGCTCATATCCTTTAGCGTCCGAGACTGAACCAAAGACGGTGTAGCATCACACATATCCATTTCTTCTTTGAGCCATGTCTGGTGTTCCTCTGTCATATAGGAGATTTCGACCGCTGGGTTGAATGCGATGCGACCGTCATCGACCATTTGCAAGATGGATGGAATTAGATACGTCAAACGAATGTAACGATGTATTTGATTACGGCTTTCATCAACTTCTTTACCCATAGCATCAAGTGTTCTCAACTTTGTCCCAAGTTGGGACGAAGTTGCTTTTCCTTGATGTTTCATCGCTTCCATGCGCATTTTATAAGCAAACGCCTTCTCACTTGGCAACACATGCTCACGCTGGATATTGCTGTTGACCATCAGGATCGTGGCTTCGTCATCGTCTATGTATTCCACTCTAGCAGGGATGCTTTCGATGCCGAGTTCCTTACAAGCCTCCCACCGGCGATGTCCGCTTATCACTTCATAGCCGACACCAACCTTTGGTCTGACGATGATGGGCGTAATGATGCCGCTCTCTGAAATACTATCTACCAATTCACTGAATTCCAGATCATGTCGGATATGGAACGGATGATTGGAGAATGGATGCAACTTATTTATTGGAATAGTTTCCTCTTTGCTTGCTCTGTAAGCAGGCGATGTTTTCTTTGTCATGCTGCGTACTCCTGCGGTTTTTTGATAGCTCTTAAGTACCCCGATTTGACCCCAAAAATGTACCCAAAAATCGTATACTTTTTGCCGAAAATGTACCCAAAAGGCATTTTTGCATAAAAAAAGCCCCTAACCACTGTAGTACAGCGATTAGGGGCTTGCTATGATTTATAGAACGACCTTAACCGTCAGGTCTTTCCATTGCTTCGGCCAAAGCACGCAGCCACGCGAATTTAGATAAGAACGAGCCTTGTCGTAATCCACATTTAATTGTAAAAATCTACGTGATTCAAGAACGTGGATTTTTAATTGCTGCCTGAGCAGCGGCCAGACGTGCGATGGGAACGCGGTACGGAGAGCAGGAAACGTAATCCAGGCCAACGTTGTGGCAGAACTCAACACTGGAGGGGTCGCCGCCGTGCTCGCCGCAGATGCCCAGACCCAAGTTGGGGTTGGTTGCGCGGCCGTCATGGGCAGCCATCTTAACCAGCTTGCCAACGCCGATCTGGTCCAGATGCTGGAACGGATCGCTCTCGTAGATCTTGGTATCATAGTAAGCGGTCAGGAACTTAGCTGCATCGTCACGGCTGAAGCCGAAGGTCATCTGGGTCAGGTCGTTGGTACCGAAGCTGAAGAAGTCAGCTTCCTTAGCGATCTCACCTGCGGTCAGGGCGGCACGCGGGATCTCGATCATGGTGCCAACTTGGTACTTCATGTCAACGCCAGCGTCAGCGATCAGCTTGTCAGCAGTCTTGACGATGACGTCCTTGACGTACTTCAGCTCCTTCACTTCGCCAACCAGGGGCACCATGATGTGCGGGGTGATCATCTTGCCGGTCTCAGCAGAAACCTTGATGGCAGCCTTGATCACAGCATTGGTCTGCATCTCGGCAATTTCCGGATAGGTAACGGCCAGACGGCAGCCGCGATGGCCCATCATGGGGTTGAACTCATGCAGGCTGACAACAACGTTGTTCAGCTCTTCGGTGGTCATGCCCATATCCTTTGCCAGGGCTTCAATATCCTCAGCCTTGGTGGGCAGGAACTCATGCAGAGGCGGGTCCAGATAACGGATGGTCATCGGACGATCGCCCATGATGCGGTACATAGCAGTAAAGTCAGCTTCCTGGAACGGCTCAACCTTAGCCAAGGCAACCTTGCGCTCTTCAACGGTACGTGCGCAGATCATCTCACGCACAGCAGCAATACGATCCTCAGCGAAGAACATATGCTCGGTACGGCACAGGCCGATGCCCTCAGCA
>ENA-OUOW01001705-OUOW01001705.1-human-gut-metagenome-genome-assembly--contig:-NODE-1705-length-14004-cov-5.220446_pt1 | contig 14004 bp, 7 predicted proteins | sample MGYA00237938_ERZ548769 | MGnify/ENA primary metagenome ERZ548769 (study PRJEB26490, sample SAMN05356870) | human gut metagenome | biome: terrestrial biome; feature: human-associated habitat; material... | reverse complement strand
CCGGTCGATCTCGCTGTCGAGCGGCGCGCCCCTCACGGCAAGACTCTTGTCGTTTTCGGTCAGCGCACGGCTGGCGAGCGCGATGACCTCCTCGCACAGCGCGCCCATTTCGATCATCTCGTGGTTGAGCTGGGCCAACTGTTCGTCAAAACGGTTTCTCATGTTATCCGAACCTCCCGGTGATGTAGTCCTCCGTCCGCTTGTCGGAGGGAGTGGAGAACAGGCGCTCGGTCTTTCCAAATTCCACCAGCTCGCCCAGCAGGAAAAACGCGGTGTTGTCGGAAACGCGGGCGGCCTGCTGCATATTGTGGGTCACCATGACCACGGTGTACTGGCTTTTCAGCTCCGCCGCCAGATCCTCCGTCTGCCGGATCTCCAGCCGACCGAACTGCAGCAGCGCATCCATCAGGGACTGCCGCTCCTCCTCCATCGCCAGCAGGTGCAGCCGCTGCATTTTCACAATGGCCACTACTCCTGCACCACCCTTCTCAGAATGGTGTCTACCGCCTGAGGCATCTTGGCCCCGGCCCGCTGCCGCAGGGCGTCACAGTCTGCCTGAACCTCCCGCAGCGCCTGCTGCCGGGCTGCTTCGGCGTCCTCCGCCGCCTGCCGGCGGCGCTGGGTCTCCAGCTGCTGCAAGTCCCGGCGTGTCTGTTCCACCAGCGCACGTCCGGAGCGTTCCGCCTCTTCCTGCATCTGCTGAGCCTGCTGGGCCGCCTGACGGACGGAGGTTTCCGCCTCCTGCTCCACCTGCGATACCTGCTTCACCAGCTCCAGATACATGGTCGTCACCGCCTTTCCTTGTGAATGGATCTATAAGCATATGCCGTCCGGCCCTTGTAACGGCCCGTTCGGCAGAGGCTGACTTGAAATTGTCCGTTATCTTAGCACATCTTAATGTGAAAATCAACACATTGTCTGTTAATTTGCAAAAATAATTTATTTGTATAAAAATGGGACTTTTCCTTAATGATAAGAAAAAGTCCCATTGCGAAAAACTATTGTACCACAGCGCCAAAGGCAGACACGCCCAGCACGCTGAGGATGCCCATGATGCACCCGGCCAGCAGCACACCGCCCATGCAGGCCAGCACGCTCTTCTTAAAGCCCATATCCAGCAGAGAGGCCGCCAGAGTTCCCGTCCACGCACCGGTGCCGGGCAGGGGGATCCCCACGAACAGCAAAAGAGCCCAGAACAAGCCCCGGCCGGCCTTCGCCTGAAGCTTTTGGCCGCCCCGCTCACCCTTTTCCAGACAGAAGGTGAAGAACCTTCCGATGACAGGCTTATCCTTGCCCCAAAGAAGGATCTTCCGGGCGAAGAGATAGATAAACGGCACCGGCAGCATATTCCCCACGATGGCAATGAGATACGTCAGCCACAGCGGCATCCCGTAGGCCACGCCGTAGGGGATGGCGCCCCGCAGCTCGATGAGGGGGACCATGGATACCAGAAAAACGATGAGTCCGTGTTTCATATGCTTCCTCACAAGATTGCCGGACCCATAGACCGGCAGCGTAATTTTATGATAGAGTATTATACCATAGTCTGCCCCGCATGACAAGGCTGCATTCCGCTTGCCGGGAAACTTCTGTGGGAGGGGTATAGAACCGCTACAAATCTTCATGCTTTTTTCCACAAATTATTCCATAGTTTCTGTCGACAGCCGGAGTTTTTTACGTTATACTATATCCTGTTGAATCAAATATACTGGGAGGGAATGCGTTTTGAGCGTTTCTGATTTCATTTCCCTGCTGGGCGGCGTGGCCCTGTTCCTGTTCGGGATGTCCATCATGGGCGATGCCCTGAAGAAGGTAGCAGGCAATCAGCTGGAGCTGGTGCTGTATAACCTCACCAGCACGCCCATCAAGGGGGTCCTGCTGGGGACCGGCGTCACGGCGGTGATCCAGTCCTCCTCCGCCACCTCGGTGATGGTGGTGGGCTTCGTCAACTCCGGCATGATGAAGGTCAATCAGGCCATCGGCATCGTGCTGGGCGCCATCTTGGGCACCAGCGTTACCGGCTGGGTGCTGTGCCTCAGCAACCTCTCCGGCGGCGGCTGGGTGGCTCTGCTGAGCACCTCCACTCTGACGGCCCTGATGGCCACCATCGGTACTCTGCTGCGGATGATCAGCAGGAAGCAGACCACCCGCCATGTGGGGGAGATCCTGCTGGGCTTTGCCGTGCTGATGTACGGCATGACCGCCATGAGCGGCGCCGTGGAGCCCCTGCGGGAGAGCGAGGTGTTCATCAATGCCATGACCTCCTTCGCAAACCCTCTGCTGGGAATTCTGGTGGGCATCGTGTTCACCAGCGTCATCCAGAGTGCCTCCGCCGCCGTGGGTATCCTGCAGGCGCTGGCCGCCACCGGAGCCGTCACCTTTGAAATTGCCCTTCCTATTATCATGGGTATTGCCATCGGCGCTGCGGTGCCGGTGCTGCTGTCGGCGCTGGGCGCCAACGTCAGCGGCAAGCGCACGGCCTTCGTCTATCTGCTCATCGACGTGCTGGGCGTGGTGATCTGGGGCTGCATCTTTTATGCCGTCAATGCCGTGGTGCATTTTGACTTCATGGATACCACCATGACCACCGTGTCCATCGCTCTGGCGAACACCCTGTTCCGTCTGGCCACGGTGGTGGCCCTGATGCCCCTCATCGGCCTGCTGGAGAAGCTGGTATGTATGCTGGTGCCGGACAACTCCGAGAGCAGCCGGGAGCGCCAGAAGATGGACCGTCTGGAGGAGCGCTTCCTGCAGCACCCGGCGCTGGCCATCGAGCAGAGCCGTCAGGTCACCGACGCCATGGCTCAGTGCGCCATGGAGAATCTGCTGGCCGCCATGGCGCTGGTGCATCAGTACAGCGACAAGGGCTTCCGGGCCGTGGCGGAGACAGAGTCCACCGTGGACCGCTATGAGGACCGGCTGGGTACCTACCTGATGAAGATCACCGGTAAGGAACTCACCGCCCGTCAGAGTGAGGAGGTATCCAAGTATCTGCATACCATCTCCGACTTCGAGCGCATCTCCGACCACGCCCTGAACATCTCCGAGGTGGCGCAGGAGATCCACAGCAAGGGCATGGCCTTCTCGGCGGAGGCCAGCCAGGAGCTGAAGGTCATGGAGGATGCCGTCTCCGAGATCCTCTACCTTTCCATCCACGCCTTTGTGGAGGGGGATCTGGCCGCCGCCAGCCGGGTAGAGCCGCTGGAGGAGATCATCGACGGCCTGTGCGACGAGCTGAAGCTGCATCATGTGGACCGTCTGCAAAAGGGCGTATGCACCCTGAGTCAGGGCTTCGTGTTCAACGATCTGCTCACCAACTATGAGCGGGTAGCGGACCACTGCTCCAATATTGCCGTGGCCATGATCGAGCTGGAGTCCGACGCCTTCGATACCCACGAGTATTTGAAGAGCGTCAAGGACATGAAATCCGACTCCTTCGCCCGCTATTATGAGGAATACAGCAAAAAATTTGCTTTGTAAGACATGAAAAAGCACCGACAGAGGTCGGTGCTTTTTTCATGCGGATGCCTTACATCATATCGAAAAACGGCCGTCCGGTGATACCGTTGAGAAGTAGAAATAATGACAAAAATTATTTGACAGAAATGGTCGAAAAATGGTATCATTACATAAATGACAAGACATTCGTCCGGTAAGAAGAAATGACGGTCGAACTGCTGAAGGGGAGAGGTAAATTGAGACGTTTATTGTGCAGTCTGCTGGCGGCCTTGATGCTGCTGCCGTGGGTGATGCAGGGGGCATGGGCCGCCGGCGGCACTCGGGAGGTCAAGAGTCGTGAGATCGCCGTGGTGTTCGACAACTCCGGCTCCATGTATGACGCCGGGAATACGGCGTGGTGCGGGGCGGGATACGCCGTGGAGGTGTTCGCCGCCATGATGAACGAGAAGGACCGGCTCAGCGTCTATCCCATGTGGCCGGTGGAGGCCGGAGGGAAGAAGTATTCCAGCAGCAGCCCCCTGACGGTGACGCCCGCAGACGATCTGTCGGTGATCCGGGATATGTACACGCCGGAGGCGTGGAATACCCCCATCGAGACCATTACCGCCGCCAGTCAGGGCTTGGCCTCCTCACAGGCCGATGAGAAATGGCTCATCGTGCTGACGGACGGTGATACCTTCTTTGAAAACGGCGAGTCCATGAACGGCAGCAAGACGGAGGAGCGTTTGGAGGAGGAGTTGACCCGCTGCAATGCCGCAGAGAACGTGATGTATTTGGGCATCGGCTCTGTAGCTGTGATGCCGAAGGTCAGCGCAGGGAAGAACGTCTATTATGCCGACAAGGCCACGACCACGGCGGAGATCCTCACGAAGCTGACTGCCATGAGCAATATGATCTTCGGCCGTGATGAGTTAAAGCTCTCCGGCGACACGCTGGAGTTTGATCTGCCCATGAGCAAGCTTATCCTGTTTGTGCAGGGCAGCGGTGTGGGTGATGTGACCCTCACCGGCTCCGAGGGCAAGCAGCTAAACGCTGTCAGCCAATACGCCCCCTCCTATGGCACCCGTGGCGCCGGGCTCGATTATGCGGGAATCTGTGCGGCGGATACGAGCCTGCAGGGCGTGGTGGCCACCTATGAGGACTGCGACGCCGGGACCTACCAGCTGTCTTACAGCGGCAGCGTCACCAGCGTGGGCGTCTACTATGAGCCGGACGTGGAGCTCTCCGCCTTCCTGACGGACGAGGACGGCCAGCCGGTGGATATGGAAGCTCTATATCCCGGTACATACCGCTTGTGCTACGGGCTGGCGGATAAGAACGGAAACCTGACCAACTCCAAGCTGCTGGGCGAGACGCACTATTCCGTCCGCTATGATATCAACGGCGAGGAGCAGACGCTGGAGAGCGACGAGAGCGGCTGGGTAGAGGTGACGCTGGGCGGCAGCGACCACCTGAATGCAGACCTGTCCGCCACCTATCTGAACGGCTACCGTATCGAAAAGGACAACGCCGGCTTGGGCTGGCCGCTGGATGGCCTTACGCCCACGGCGCATCCCACCAGCCGGATCGAGCTGAAGCTGGAGGCGCCGCAGACCTATGTGGTGCGCTCTCAGCTGGAGGAGGCGCAGCCTCTCACCGCTACGCTGCTGCTGGATGGTCAGCCCATGCCCGCAGAGCTGCTGGCTCAGACAGAGGTCACGGTGGATGGTGAACTGGACTGCACCGTCACGCCCAACGGCGATGGCACCTACACCATCCGACTCTCACCGGAGCAGAGTGCTGCAGACGGCCTTCGGCGGATCACGGTGCAGGCCTCCGGAACGGATGAATACGGCGAGCCGTATCAGATCACAGCGGAGCAGAAGCTGGAGCTGGCCAAGTACCCACAGTGGGTACGCATCGCCGTCATTGCGCTGACCGTCCTGCTGCTGCTGATGCTGTTCCTGCTGTTCATGGGGATGAAGGTGCTGCCCAGGAAGATCCGGGTATCCAAGACCAACTTCACCGTGGGAGCTACGGCGGTGTCCGGCTCGGCCCGCACGGAGTTCTCCGGCGGCGGCAAGAAGAAGGGACGCCTCTCCATCACATCCCCCAAGTATACGGCCAATCCTCTGGCCAAGTGCGGCATGGTGCTGGAGCTGGAGGCGGTGGACAACCGCTGGACCCGTCCCGCTGACCGCAAGGCCAAGGTCACGGCGGTGTCCGCCGTCAACGGCAGCGCCGTTGGTTCCATCAAGGTGGGCACGCTGGTGTTTAACCGTGACCCCGCCACCGGCAAGCTGGTGAGCACCAAAAAGACGGCCACCACGGAGATCGGCAACAACCGGGCCTGCAACGTCAGCGGTCAGGTGCTGGACAGCACCGGCATCCCCGTCCCCATGGGCTTGGGCGTAACGTTGAAATTCAGCAAATAAAAGAGAGACAAACCATATATAGAATGATTCGGAGGTAGCAACATGGCAAAGGAACGCATCAAGGAAAATGTGATCGACGCCCCGACTCTGTTTGTGGGTGTTGGCGGCACCGGATGCCGCATCGTCCGGCGTGTGGCGGAGATGTGCCGTCCCGGCGAACGGGAGAACGTCAACTTTGTCTGTCTGGACACCAATGTCAACGATCTGGCCAGCGTGTCCGGCAGCAGGAGCCACATCTACACCGTCCAGACGTCCAACACTCAGACGGTGGGCAACTATCTGGATTACGATGCAGACGCACTGAACAACTGGTTTCCCAAGAACGCCGTCCTGTACGACAAGACGGTGTCCGAGGGTGCCGGACAGGTCCGGGCCATCTCCCGTCTGGCCCTGAACTCCACCATTAAGACCGGCCGCATCCGCCCGCTGTTGGACGCTGTGGACGACCTGTTCCGCAAGAGTGGTAAGGAGATGAAGCAGGCCATGCGTGCCGTCATCGTCTCCACGGCCTCCGGCGGTACCGGCTCCGGTATCCTGCTGCCGCTGGCCATGTATCTGCGGGACTATGTCAAGGATAAGTACCCCAACACCAGCCTGATCGTCCGCTCCCTGATCCTTCTGCCGGAGACGCTGGACAGCGTCATCGACTCCAACACTGAGCGGGAGAGCCAGCGCCGCAACGCCTATGCCACCATCAAGGAGATCAATGCCTTCATGATGAAGGGCTCCGGCTTCTTCGATATCGACGAGGATCTGCGCCGCTACAACAGACTGCACGTGGACTTTGCCAATCCCGGCACCGATGAGATGAAATCCCTGAGCCTGCTGCCCTTTGATTTCTGCTTCCTGATGGATGGCCAGAACGCCGAGGACAGCACACTGGTCAGCACCATGCAGTATGAGATCCAGGCGGCGCAGGCCCTGTATGAGCAGAACATCGGCCCCATGCAGAAGAAGGCCTTCTCCGTGGAGGATAACATCATCAAGGAGATGTCCAACCCCGGCAACTATGGCCGCAACCGCTTCGGCGGCATCGGCGCCGGCGTTATCCGCTACCCCTATGAGGAGATCGCCGACTACATCGCCTATGACTGGGCGCTGGACAGCATCGGCGGCGAGGGCGAGGCAGCCAAGTGGTCCAAGTATGACAACGCCTTTGAGGTGAAGCTGCGTGAGGCCCGGAAGAAGGGCCTGTCCGCCACCGAGGCCCCCACTCGTGCCGAGGTGTATACCGAGAAGATGAACACCGCTACCGATAACTTCACCAAGGACCTGCGGGCCAAGTTCACCCGCATTGCGCCCCAGCTGCTGGAGTCCTATTTTATGGCGCTGGCGAACCGGATGCACGAGGCCCTGAACGAGGATACCGGCATCAACGCTACCCGCAGCGCCGCCAACAGTCTGGCGGAGGAGATCGACTATCAGCACACCGAGGGCGAAAAGGGCAAGGCCCGTGACAACCTGGGGATGCTGCGTGACTACGAGGCCATGATGCGCATCAACGCCCGCAAGGTGTCCGAGGGCGTGGCAGAGGCCATCTTCGTCAACGAGGCCAAGACCATCAATGAGAAGAAGCCCTATACCATCGAGGCGATCCTCCGCAACAGCTTCGGTGAGATTTTCCATCCCAATGCCGTGCGCTATATGCTGTATATGCTGGAGCACCGCTTTGCCGAGAAGATCCAGACTACGCAGAATCGTCTGAATAACGAGATCATCCCCAATCTGGAGACCTATGCACCCGATGCCAACGAGACGGGTATGTTCGACGTGAAGTTCAACGGCAAGAAGAAGGAGCGCAATCTGGACGAGCTGTGCGCCGCCGAAAAGGCCGGCGATGCCAACCCCAATCTGCTGGAGAAGCTGGGCGGCTATGAGAAGATCTATGCCAAGCTGAACGAGTTCTTCCCCGACTACTTTGCCACCATCACCGATTTCGGCAATCTGACGGCGGAGCTGGAGGCCTATAAGTTCGGCTACGAGTATGTCAAGGATCTGTCCGCCATGTTCGAGCGCTTTTATCGCACCTTCGGCGAAAAGGTCACCTCTCTGGTGCGCCGTCAGGACGATCTGGCCGACAGCCTGAAGTTCACCAAGGGCGACTCCGTCTTTAACGTCTGTGCCTCCCGTGAGATGCTGCAGGAGCTGTCCCGCAGCACCCGCAAGCAGGGGGAGGAGGGCGCTCTGCTGGATTCCGAGCTGAATGGCCGCATCTTCGATGCCATCAAGGCCAACGTGGCCTTTGAGCGGGAGATCCGTTCCGCCGATATCGTGGAGGAGGATCGCCGCATCGACGTGTTTGACGAGATCCTGCTGGATTACTTCCGGGATACCGTCCGCCGGGACTGCAAGGCCATTGACATGAACATCATCCGGGCCATCGCTATGGAGAACCGTCTGAAGGCCCGTCTGAAGATGCGGGAAGAGGGCGACGGCGACGGCACCATGTTCGATACCGTCACCCGTGAGGATAACCTCCATTACATCCGCAAGATCATCGCCATGGGCGAGCGCCTGTCCGCCCCCGGCATCCAGCGCATCACCAACGAGGAGCCCCGTGAGGTGAAGCTCTGCGCCTATAACAAGTCCCTGTGCGATATGCGGGAGTACCGCATCGGTGATCTGCTGATGAAGGGCGACGCCGTGGACACCGTGTCCCGCTACGAGCTGCACTTCTTCAACGCCCTGTACAATCTGACCCCCGACAAGCTGAACAAGTTCGCCAGCCCCTCCCACACGGAGACCCGTGACAAGACTGCCGGCCTCTATCAGAAGGCCTATATGGCCTATGCCAAGCACATCGGGCCGGATTCTACCAAGAATATCATGATCTCCACCCACATCGACAAGCGTTGGGATTCCATCGCCGTCATGCCGGAGATCGACTTCGACTTCCAGAACCGCCAGATCATGAAGATCCATCAGGCCATGATCTACGGGCTGGTGTACGATGCCATCAAGTACGTCAATCTCTCCCATGCCGCCGCCGGGAAGCGTGTGTATAAGTACGAAAATTCCGATGAGCGCATGGTGGATATGATCGTCTCCAACGGCACCCTCTGCGACGAATTCTATGAAATTCTGGATGCCCTATACATCAATTCCGCCGTGGTGGAGGATATCGAGGTCATCAAGCGCAAGCGTCGGACCAAGGACGTGGTGCGCAATTCCAACTACTCCGACACCGCCTTTGCCCACGCCGTCCGCAAGTTCTCCATTGACATCCTCCACGAGGGCCCTGCCAGCCTCTTTGAGATCCCGCTGGCCTACTACACCTCTCTGCCCAACAGCCAGCGCTTTGTGGCGGAGATCACCGCACTGGTGGAGGCTGTGGTCAAGACTCTCAGCAACGAGCTGTATATGTGGGAGCGTCCCGACGATGCCAAGTTCATCCTGTGCGACGTGCTGAAGGAGCAGTTCGTGCTGCTGATGGAGAATTATCGCAAGACGCCCCAGTTTGAGCGGAGCCGCAACGCCGAGGACAATCTGGTGATCTCCATTGTCTACCGCAAGATCAGGGAGACCATCGAGGAGACACCGGAGCCCGACGATTTCGAGGCCACGCTGGAGATGCTGCAGAAGCTGATGCATGACTGATCGGTCAGATAGATATCTGCACGAACAGGAGAACGGAGGAAACGAATTTGTTCACTGTTATCATTGCGGAAAAAGAGCATATCGATCGGATCAGGGAGTATGACATTTTCCTCAGCCCCTTTGCCGACCACCGGCACATTGCCCTGTGCCGGTGGTATCCGGAAAAGGATACGCTGGCCGAGGCGGTGCCGGAGCTGCGGGAGACCGTGGCCCGTGAAAAAACGTGGCGTGCGCTGATCCTCACCACCGGTGAGGGCCTGACGTACCGCAATCCCTTTGACTTGGTGCCGTTTGAGCCGCCGCAGAAGGAGTGGGAGGAGCCGCTGGAGGAATATCTGCCCCGGCTGCGTCAGGTGAAGCTGGCGGCCTTTGACGCTGCGGCGGAGAAGCCCCTGACGAAGCTGGTGACCCACCTGTGCCGCCAGCCGCTGGTGCAGGCGGGACGCAACAGCGTGGGGGAGAGTGACCCGGAGTTTGCCGAGTATCAGCTGGAGGCCCAGTATAAGCAGCAGCTCCGCAGCCGCATCACCGCCAACGAGAGACTGGACATCTCCCTGCCATCGGAGGTGATCTGCGTAGCCCGACGCACCTATACCCAGCGCAGCGAGGAGATCCACTCTGCCTGGGGGGAGCACGTGGAGCAGCAGTATCGCCGCTTTCCGGACTGGAACCTGTATTTCGATAAAATGCGCTATCTGGTGTTCGACCTGCCGCCGGAGAATTACCAGAGCTACCCCTTTGACTACCTGCGCCTGCTGTCATCGCTGATGCTGCTGGCGGGGCAGGAGATTCCCGGCGGCTGCCTGCGGCCGGGACGACTGTACCGGCTGGAGTGCGAAAACGACGATGCCGCCCTGACGGAGCTTCTGCAGCGGTACGATGGAAAGCTTCAGGCGACAGACGTCCTTTTGGAGCAGAAGATCGACGCCGCACGGGAGGAGCAGCGCCCCCGCATCAGCGACTATGAGGCGGAGCGCAGCTTCTGCGCCAACGTCACCGTGCCGGTGACGCCACGGGGAGACTTCGATAAGTCCGACCTGTACGTCTCCGGCCGGGAGCTGGGACTTTCCACGGATTGCCCCACGGACGAGGCCACCTTCTGGGACAGCGCCCGTGCCGCCTCGGACAAGGCCATCCATCGGCTGATCAAGCAGCCGGCACGGGCCTTGGGCAAGGCGCTGGAGAGCTTTCGGGGCATGAACCGCATTTCGGACCGTCAGGCGGCGTGTCTGGACGGATACCAGGTGGAGGATGTGCGGGAGCACATCCACACCGAGGAGCAGGCCATGCTGGATACCGGCATCACCATGGCGGAGAATCTGGATGCGTGCCGGGTACGCATCGATAAGGCGGATCATCAGGTGCGCCGGAAGATCGACGCCCGAATGACCCGCAAGCGCACCATTGCCATGGGGCTGGTGCTGCTGGGGGTATTTCTGGTGGGATGCCTTCCCATGCTGGTGAAGAACCTTGGTGCCGTCGCTGCACGGGGTACGGCGCTGGGCTTGACGGCGATGGGACTGGCGGCGCTGGCACTGACGGCGGTGGTATGCCTGTTTTTCCTGCGCCGTGCGCTGCGCCGCAAGGTCTATACCTACAACGACGAGGTGGCGGAGCTGGACCGCACCGTCACGGGCATGATGGATGACTATTCCCGCTGCCTGAGCCATGCCTGCAACGTCATGCGTGGATGCTCGGTGGTGGCCTACCACACGGCCCACGCCAACCCTGAGGATGCCCGCATCATGGTCTACCGCAAGCACCAGTCGGATATCCGCCAGCGGCGGGAGCAGCTGCGGACGGTGTTCGCCCTGTTTTTCCCCAGAGAGCAGCAGCCGTGCCAGCAGGAGCCGGAGGCATACCCCTACGAATTTGACCGCCCGGTGGACTACGAGTATCCTGTCCCCTATGCCCAGCGGCAGCGGGCCATCGACTTTCTCCAGCCGGATAACCGGGTGGTGCTGCCGGTGGCGCACATCAAGGGCGTAACGGTGAGAACGGAGGAGCTGTATGACTAATACCATGCGACTGCTGGGCGGTGCCGGTATCACGGCACTGTTCCTCCTGCTGCTGAAGCTCAGCTCCAAAGCCAACCTGAAGAAAAAGGACCGCAGCTGCCAGCTGCTGGAGCCCATCTTCGCCTCGGTCTACTGCGTGGTCCTGATGGTGCTGGCCACCCGCCTGTGGAACTGGATGTCCCGCCTGCTGGAGGCCCTGCCCGCTGCGCTGGAGCGCTGGGGCAGCAGAATATCCCTCTCCTGGCTCAGCCAGTTCCTGACCCGCCTTGGCCAGTGGCTGCAGGAGCTGTTCCTGAGGATCAATTTCCCGTTTCTGACCATGGTGGCCCTGAATCTGCTGATTCTGCTGGCTCACGTGATCCTGAAGAAAGTCATGGTCGCCATCAGCGCCAGGCTCTGCCGTGATCCGGAGTTCGGCACACCGGTGCGCAGGCTCTTTTATGAGCACGACCGTGAAAAGGACTACTGGTACGTTCGTCCCCATCTGGGCCAGTGCCGCACGCTGGTCAAAACGGTGTATACCGCAGCGGTGCCGGTGTTGCTGGCGATGATGTTCGCCTCAGCGCCGCTGATGAGCCGGGAGCTGCTGGATCAGCCCTTCTTCCCGGTGTTCGGCATGATCCTCATGGGCGAGATTTACTACTTTCTGGACGGCCTGCTGGAGCAGGAGGATCAGGAGAACCAGCTGGAGGGCGAGGAGGACGACGCCCGCCGCAAGTGCGACTATACGGTGCTGCGGAAGGCCCTGCGCCGCCTGTTTGGCGACCGTTTGGTGGCGGATGATATCACCGCCGGAGCCTTGAGCGACAGCGATATGACCTGCGATGAGCTGCTGGCGAAGATGGAGGAGCAGGTGGGCGAGCCGGTGGAGCTGTACGGCCGCTATATGCGCTCTCTGCTGAACCGGGGCTTCCCGGTGGATAAGAGCAGTCTCATCTCCGGCCGGGATCTGCTGGAGGGCCGCAGCATCCTCTTCAACGACCCCTTTTACTATGACCTGATCCCCTACGCCTTTTATGCCATGAACCACACGCTGCTGCGCCATCGGAAGGTGCTGATCGTGCTGGGCCGGCACAGCGTGGAGGAGGATATCATCGCCTGGTGTCAGGAGGGCCTGCAGGCCATCACGGGCCTGCCGGGCCTGTGGCGTGTGGGTGTGCTGGAGCAGGAGCCCCGTCCGCTGGATGTGGGCATCATCACCCGCTCCAGCGTCCATGACCTGCCTATGCACGAGGCCAACGCCGAGTTTTTCGACGAGGTGGATTATGTGGTGCTCATGGAGCCCTCCCGCCTGATCCCCACGGCGCAGGTGGGTCTGCGCTCTCTGGCGGAGCACATGAGCCCCCGCCCGGTGACGTATTGCTCCATCGATAAGAACTGCGACGGACTGGTGGATGCCCTGTCCCATGTCCTGATGATCAGCATCAGCGAGGTGTCCGCCACCACACGGCGAGACGGAGCCTGCGCCTATATGTGCTGGGAGACGGGCCGTGAGCATCTGCAGCACCGTATGCTGCCCAACCTCTCCCGCTATTTGGGTATGGGGACGGAGCTGTCCTTCGTGGCGCTGAAGAATCAGGTGTCCGCCGCCACATGGTACGGCGGCGAGGCATTCCCCGTGACGGATATGCGCTGGATCGCCAAGCAGTACTACTATGATCTGCTGCACTATGCCCAGCTCCCTACGGAGCAGGAGATGATGGACCGCTGCTTCCGGGTATCTCCCAACCTATGGGATGCCAGAGTGGAGAAAAACCAGTACATGGTGGTGGAGGACGAGTCCTTCAATATGTTTGAGGTGAAGCGGGACTTTGCCACCCGGATCGGGGAGCAGGGCTTCATCAATGTCATCACCTCCGACTATCTTCTGCGGGACTATATGGCCGCCAACGAGGGGATCTTCAACGCCGATCCCAAGGCCATCCCGTACATCGTGGCGGATCACGCCCGCACGGAGCGCAATGTAGCGCTGCGGCTGTGCCTGCGCATGAGCGTTGAACCGGTGCCGGATCGGGAGCTGCACCGGGAGCTGATGCTGCTGGGAGCCGATTCGGGGGAACCGGCGGATACCCTGTGGCAGATGCTGTGCCGCTGTATGCAGAGCAGTGATGTGGCTCTCGCGGACGACGACGGAAAGCCGCTGCTGCGTCTGCCTTCCGGCGGAAAGGAATTTCTCTTTGGCCGCCGGGTGCTGCGGAGCAAGCGCCGCTTCTCCATGAAGACCGGCCAGACGGAGACTGTCTGGTACATTGAGGACGAGCTGTTCCGCCGGCTGGTGCTGCAGGACCTGCAAAACGCCCGCTACATTGCGGAGGACGAGAACGGCAAGCCCCATTATCTGGGCTCCGAGCTTCGGGGCCATGTGTTCCAGAAGTATCTGCCGGGCCAGTTCTTCACCTTTGACGGCAAGTACTATGAAATGCTGTCGGTGACATCCGACGGACAGGTGCTGCTGCGCCGTGCCGCCGACCACATCGATGGTCGCCCCGCCTATCGTCAGGTGCGCCGCTATACCC
>ENA-OUOW01001704-OUOW01001704.1-human-gut-metagenome-genome-assembly--contig:-NODE-1704-length-14005-cov-9.456631_pt1 | contig 14005 bp, 8 predicted proteins | sample MGYA00237938_ERZ548769 | MGnify/ENA primary metagenome ERZ548769 (study PRJEB26490, sample SAMN05356870) | human gut metagenome | biome: terrestrial biome; feature: human-associated habitat; material... | reverse complement strand
AGACTGAGAGGGGCTTGACAGAAACGTTACTTTAGGCGGAACCCCTCTCCGTCATCGCTGCGCGATGCCACCTCTCCCCTAGGAGAGGCTTTTCTTGCCCTGCCGGCAATTCACCTTGTCTCCCAGAGGAGAGGCTCGGTCGCCCTTGTTATTATCTTCTTGCCTTAGCCGGCTCAATATTAACCTTATACCCCTTGATAAAGTTCTTGTTCATCGCACCGATAACCTTTTCGGCTACATCTTCCGGTACTTCAACAAAGGTAAACTTATCATAAATATTAATCAGACCGATATCACGTGCCGGAATGTCTGCTTCGATAGCAATGGTGCTGACAATATCCTTAACCATAATCTTCTGGCTGCGGCCGATGTTGATGAACAGGCGCACCATGCCGGGACGGCCGCCGGTGTTGCGCAGGTCCTTGGACAGGATATCCTCCTGCGGAGCCTCCAGAGCCTTAATGCCCTCCTGCATCAGCTTCAGAGCTGCGGCAGCAACTTCTTCCGCACTGTAATCATCCAACAGGCTTTCGGCAATCGGCATATAGTCATGATATGCGTTCAGCTCCAGCACAGTCTGCATCTTGCTGATAATTTGGTCGCGCTGACGCTCGATAACGTTAGCAGCAGTCGGCAGCTGACGGCGTTGGATTTTAGTCTTGACGGTACGCTCAATCAGCTTCAGCTGACGGAACTCACGCGGAGTGATGAAGGTCATAGCTACGCCGGTGTTGCCTGCACGACCGGTGCGGCCGATGCGGTGAACGTAGCTTTCCGGATCCTGCGGAATATCAAAGTTGATAACGTGGGTGATGTTGTCAACGTCGATACCGCGGGCAGCAACGTCGGTAGCAATAAGCACATCGACAGCACCCTCGCGGAATTTCTTCATTACGCGGTCACGCTGGTTCTGGCTCAGGTCACCATGCAGGCCCTCAGCCATGTAGCCACGGCTGGAAAGTGCGATAGACAGGTCGTCAACACCCTTTTTGGTACGGCAGAAGATAATCAGCTTGCCGTCGATTTCTGCGTCCAACAGACGGCACAGGCCTTCAATCTTATCCTTGGTTTCGAAATAGTATTGCTCAATCAGAGGCACAGTCAGCTCTTCCTTGGAAATGGTTACATTCTTCGGCGCCTTCATGTACTTCTTGGTCAGGCTCAGAATCGGACGAGGCATGGTTGCGGAGAACAGCAGAGTCTGGCGTTCAACCGGCAGGCTGCGCATAATTTCTTCGATATCATCAACAAAGCCCATATCCAGCATTTCGTCAGCCTCGTCCAGTACCAGGAATTTGATATGGTCCAGACGGATAGTGCCGCGGTTGATATGGTCAATCAAACGGCCCGGGGTACCGATAACAATCTGCACATTGTTGCGCAGCGCACGGATCTGGCGTTCAATCGGCTGGCCGCCGTAAACAGGCAGCGCACGCACGCGGCGGGTACGGCCGATTTTGCCTACTTCTTCCGCAACCTGAATAGCCAGCTCACGGGTCGGAGTCATAATCAGCGCCTGAATATGCTTGAAGTCGGTAATTGCCTGCACCAGAGGAATACCGAAGGCAGCGGTCTTGCCGGTACCGGTCTGTGCCTGGCCGATAACGTCGTTACCTTCGAGCACCAGGGGAATAGTAGCGGCCTGAATTGGAGAAGGCTCTTCGAAGCCCATGTCAGTCAGGGCGGTTACAATTTTTTTGTCCAGCTCTAAGCTGCCGAACATCTCTTTTTGAATGGTCATTAATGTTTATCCTCCGTATTGTTTTTTTCTTCTAATAATTTATCAATAGCCATGGAAATAGCTGTCTGAGCTATTCTCAGCTTATTTTCTGTTCTTGTAGACATAAAACGGTGCTCCTGGCAATATACCACGTTGTCAGTGGCAACGGCAATATATACAAGGCCTACCGGTTTGCCCTCGCTGGCTCCCGGTCCGGCGTTGCCCGTAATGCTCACACCATAATCACTGCCCAGCTGCTTGCGTACGCCCAGCGCCATTTCGCAGGCGGTTTCACGGCTGACAGCGCCGTATTTGGCCAGCGTATCTGCCTGCACATTAAGCAGCTTCTGCTTAGCCATGTTAGTGTAGCTGACGATGCTTCCCAGCAGATATTCACTGCTGCCAGGCACATCCGTAACCAGGCTGCTGGCAAGACCGCCGCTGCAGGATTCCGCAAAGGCAATAGTTTTGCCCTGCTTCAGCAGCTCCTGCCCTAAGCAGGCCGCCAGAGTGGCATCATCCACACCGTATATATAATTATCAACGCTCTTGCGTACCTTGGCTTCCATAGCGTCGAGCAGCTTGACTGCCTCTTTATCATTGGCAGCCTTCGCCGTAAGCCTGATGAGAATTTCACCGTAGCGGGCATAAAGCGCAATCGTCGGATTGGTCTGCGCCATAATCAGCTCATCGAGCTTGGCAGCCACCATAGATTCGCCGATACCGCGCAGATGCAAGGTGCGCGACATGATAATGCCGTGCTTGCTGAAGCGCTGTAGCATTCGCGGCATCAGCTGCTTTTCGCACACATCCGTAAGCTCGCTCGGAGGTCCGGGCAGCATAATGAAGATTTTGTCCTTATATTCCAGCCACAGTCCGGGCGCGGTACCCACATCGTTCTGCAGTACCTCGGCCCCGATGGGCACATACGCCTGCTTCTCGTTATTTTGCGAAGGGCAAAGTCCCTTCTTGGCAAAATATGCATCTATGCGTCCCCACGTATCCAAATCGAGATAGCCTTCAGTATGACAAACCTCCATCACTATCTCCTTGGTAATATCACCGCGCGTCGGTCCCAGACCGCCGCTGGTAATGATGATATCGGCGCGCTGCATGGCCTGCTCCAGCACTGCGCGCATACGCTCCGGATTATCTCCGACCGTAGTGTGATATAAAACATCAAAGCCTATATTATTCAGCTTGCGGGATAAATACTGCACATTGGTGTTTAAAATTTCACCCAGCAGCAGCTCCGTCCCGGTAGTAATGATTTCAACCTTCATCCTGCTGTCACCCTCTCACCGGTTATTTTGACTCATACAGCAACGTTAAACCAGCTCTGCCACCATTTCATAGGTAAAGCCTTGCAGAATACGCACTCTTACCATCTGGCCTACCTCCAGCTCGGCGGCATTTTCGATAAAGATGTTGCCGTCGATATCAGGTGCCTCGTGATAGGAACGTCCTACCGCAAGAGCGGGGTTTTCTTCATCAAAGCCTTCGACGATAACGTCCAGCTCCTCATCCTCGCGCTCCTGATGGATTTCTTCGGAAATACCTGCCTGCAGCGCCATCAGCTCATGATAGCGGTTTTCCTTAACCTCAGGCCCAATCTGGTTTTCCATAGCGCCGGCCACAGTACCCTCCTCTTGGGAATACTGGAACACGCCTGCGTTTTCAAAGCGCTGCTTTTCAACAAAGTCCATCAGCTCCGCAAAATCCTCATCGGTTTCACCGGGGAAGCCCACGATGAAGGTAGTGCGGATAGTAATGCCCGGAATACGCTCACGCAGCTTGGCCAGAAGTTCTTCTACCTGCGCACGTGTATCGTAACGGTTCATGCTTTCCAGCAGTCTGTCGCTGGCATGCTGCAGAGGAATATCAATGTACTTGCACACCTTGTCGCATTCGGCGAAGGCTGCAATCAAATCGTCCGTAAAGTTGTTGGGATACAGGTACATAACGCGAATCCACTTAATGCCCTCCAGCTCGTTGAGGTCACGCAGCAGCTGCGGCAAAAGCAGCTTGCCGGTAAGGTCCTCGCCGTAGCGGGTAGTGTCCTGCGCAACTACAATCAGCTCCTTGACGCCGTGAGCAGCAAGGCTTCTTGCCTCTGCCATAACCTCATCATAAGGACGGCTGGTATAGGGACCGCGCAGCTGCGGAATAATGCAGTAGGAGCAGCAGTTGTCGCAGCCCTCGGCAATTTTCAGATACGCCATGTAATCAGGCGTAGTCAGCATTCTGGGTGGAGTCTGTACATTTTTGCTTTCCAGCTTCTGCAGATGCTTTACGCGCTTGCCTGCCAGCACCTGGTCGATAACCCAGCCGATATCGGTAAAGCTGTCAGTGCCGACGATAGCGTCAACCTCCGGCATGCTTTCGAAAAGCTCGTCTGCATAACGCTGGCCGAGGCAGCCTGTCATAATCAGATATTTGCAGCTGCCCTCCTCCTTATATTGCGCCATTTGTAAAATTGTGCTGATGGATTCCTCCTTCGCACTTTCGATAAAACCGCAGGTATTAACAATAATCAGTTCGGCATCTGCGGGATTATTGGTAATCTCCAGCTGCTTATCCTTGATAATACCCAGCATAACTTCAGAATCTACCAGATTTTTGGGACAGCCGAGGCTGACCATACCTATTTTCATTCTTTACCTCCAAAACCTGCTGCCCTCACCCAAGCTGTCGGGACAGCAAGCAAGAGCATAAATCATTATAATCTAATTCACTATTCACTGATGACTAATCACCAGCCACTAACAACTATTTACTGAATCTAACCTTACTCAGCCACTTATTTGTCAGGCCATCCTGCTTAACAGGCTCCAGATAACTGCTGTTGAGCCAGATTTTATCGCCATCGGCGGCAGCCTCATCAAAGCCGCGCAGGAACAGAAACAGATAGCCTGTAGCATTTTCCTGTGCTATCGCCTGCACCTGCTCGCTTGTCAAAAGCCATTCCATAACCTTCAGGCCCTGCAAATCATCTGTAGTATTCTTAAACAGGCCTACGCAGAAAAGATTGACCGGCGTACCTTCCTTGGGATAGACAACATAAGCGGGAAATTTATTTTCCAGATATTTAAACACGTAGCTTTGTCTGGTAATAGCCACATCCGCATCACCTACCGCCGCCATGCGCACAGGTGTAAAGGGAAACTTGGAATATTGCCCGATAAAGCGGTTGATATTGCCTAAATACTCCAGCGATTCATCCTCGCCGAAGCGGTCTGCCAGACCTGCCAGAAAGTTTTGCGTGCTGTTGCTGTCGGATAAATTTTCCAGAGCAATGCGCAGCTGTTCTTTCCCTGCCAAATCCTGCCAGCTGCAGATATTTGCCTGGCCGACAGTACGGGCGTACTGCTGGTTGACCAGAAAAACTATCGGATCATAGAAAACGCCGTACCAGCTTAAATCCGCATCACGGAACTTCTGCGGCAGTCTGTCGCCATCGGCAAAGGCCACAGGCTTCAGCCTTCCCTGACGCTTCAGGCCGGCAAGCGTGCGCTGCTCGGCCAGCACAACGTCCGGCAGCTCCCCGCCGGGCTTCAGCTCGTAAATAGCCTTCAGCTGCAGCTTAGCCTTCTGCTCCTTGTTGAAGGCATCCACCAGATTTTCAGTAAATTTATTATCAAGCTCGGAATACAGGATAACGGTTTTTGCCCCTGCGTTCTGTACAGGAGCAGGCTGCTCACCGCAGCCTCCCGTCAGTATTCCGGCCAATATCAGCACTAAAAAGATACAACGGATCATCTCATCCCTCCGTTACTATCTGCGGCGCTTATCCTCACGCCTTTTTCCACCGGCACTGCCTGAAGCGGTACTGCGCGTTGCATTACGCGCTCCACTGCCCGTTGCATTACGTTTCGGGCCGCGAGAAGCATCACGCTTCGCGCCACGCACTCCGCCGCGCTGTTCCTGCTCCGTATACAGCAGGCATTTATGTCCGCTGCCCACGAGGTCCATGCGTCCTGCCTTCTGCAGCGCCTCCAGCACCAGCTTGCGGTTACGCGGAGCACGGTACTGCATCAGCGCACGCTGCATTGCCTTATCATGCGGATTGCGGGCAACAAATACGGTTTCGCCGCTTTCCGGGTCGATGCCGGAATAATACATCGCCGTCGCCGCACTGCCGGGAGTAGGAATAAAGTCCTGCACCTGCTCCGGATTGTGCTTGATGTCACGCAAAAACTCTGCCAGCTCAATGGCATTGTTCAGCGTGCAGCCCGGATGGCTGGAAATAAAGTACGGCACCAGATATTGCGGCAGGCCGATTTCTTTATTTTTTTGCGTAAACATGCGCATAAACTTCAGATAAACTTCCTTGCCGGGCTTGCCCATACGCGCCAGAACCTGCGGCGCGATATGCTCGGGCGCTACCTTCAGCAGACCGCTGATGTGATAACGGCACAGCTCGTCCAGAAATTCCTGCTTTTTATCCGCCAGCAGATAATCATAACGGATACCGCTGCGGATAAACACCTTCTTGACTCCCGGTAAAGCACGCAGCTTGCGCAGCAGAGCTATATAATCGCTGTGGTCGGCATCAATATTGGGGCACGGCTTGGGAAACAGGCACTGCCTGTCCTTGCACACGCCGTATTTCAGCTGCTTGGCACAGGAAGGATGGCGGAAGTTGGCCGTAGGGCCGCCGACGTCATGGATATAACCCTTGAAGCCGGGAAGCTGCGTCAGAATCTTTGCTTCACGCAGAATAGATTCATGGCTGCGCGCCTGAATGATACGTCCCTGATGCGCATGAATAGCGCAGAAGGAACAGCTGCCGAAGCAGCCTCTGCTGCTTACCAGGCTGAACTGAACCTCCTCCAGCGCTGCTACGCCGCCCTTGGCGTCGTAGCTCGGGTGCCACTGACGCATATACGGCAAATCGTAGATAGCGTCCATCTCCTCCATCGTCAGCGGGAAGATGTTCGGATTCTGTACGATATATTTCTTCTGTCCCTTTTGGACTACGATTTTGCCATAAAACGGGTCCTGCTCCTTGCTCTGCAGCTTAAAGGCTCTGGCAAATTCCTTGCGGTCGTCCTTGATAGCCTTCCAGCCCGGAAGCTCCACATATTCATCATCGGGCAAACTGTCAGACAGATACGCCGTACCGCGGATATAATGCAAATCCTCAGCGCTGGCACCGCCTGCCAGATAGTCGGCAATTTCCATAATCTGCTTTTCGCCCATGCCGTAAACCAAAAGGTCCGCACCGCTAGACTCCAGAATAGAAGGCAGCAGCTTGTTTTCCCAGTAGTCGAAATGCACAAAACGGCGCAGGCTGGCTTCAATACCGCCGATAATTACAGGCATATCGGGCCATAGCTGCTTGACGAGCTGCGCATAAACGGCCGTAGCATGGTCGGGACGCTGTCCCACCGCACCGCCTGCGGTATATTTGTCGACAGAACGCTCATTTTTGGCTGCCGTATAACGGCACAGCATGGAGTCAAGGTTGCCGCCGGAAATAAGCACGCCCAGTCGCGGCTTGCCCAGCTCTGCCATATATTCTGCTTTATCCCAACGCGGCTGGCACAGCATAGCTACCTTGTAGCCCTGCGCCTCCAGCACACGGCAGATTACTGCCGGACCGAAGGAGGGGTGGTCTACATAGGCATCGCCGCTGATAAACAGAAAGTCAAGCTGCTCCCAGCCACGCTCGGCAATTTCTTGAGCGGAAATCGGTAAAAACTGTTTCATGAAAAACTCCTGAACAAATTATTATTTCTTCTTATCGGCCTTCGCTTCGCCGGCAGCCTGCGGCTGCTGCGGCTCAGCCGGCTTAACCTCAGCCTGCGGCTTCGGTCCTTCTGCCTTCGGCGCAGGTGCGGCTGCAGCCGGCTGCGGTGCTGCTTCCTCTACTGCGGCAGCAGGTGCAGCCTTGGTTTCAGGCTCGGACTTCGGTGCAGCCTCCTCTGCCTTAGCTGCGGCTGCAGGCTGTGCGGGAGCGTTGCGCAGATAGGTCTTGACGGCCACGCCATGCTCGCCCTTCAGGTCAACAGCCTCGCCGTTCACTTTAATGCGTACAACGCCGATGTTGCCGTATTTGATAATCAGCTTATCCTTAGCCTCAAAATGCTTGCTTTCCTTAGCATGCAGAATGCCGGCAAAAAGCTCCTTGCCGTCGGCACTTGCCTCCAGCCAGCAGTCACCCTCGGCCTCCAGGTCAACGGTAACCTTGTCCAGCACTGCGGGTGCTTTAGCTTCTGGCTTAACCTGCTCGGTCTGCTTAGCCTCATCCTTAGGCATATTTTTAAAATAGTTAATGGTAGCGGGAATAGCAAAATAGCCTGCCGTGAGCACCGCTACCGCTGCTAAGCCTGCCAGACACTGCTTCATTGGCAGCTTCGGCAAGCCCGGCATTTCAAAGCGGCCTGTACCGCTGCCGATATCACGCTTATCCTTCAGCTGTATATTGAGGCGGACTTTTTCCACCTCGCGGATACCCTGGCTGCGTACAGCCTCTGCCGCCATACCGGCAGCACTTGCTTTATATTCATTAACAAGCTCCGGACCGTTCAGTCCCAGATAATTACCGTAGTTGCGGATTATTCCCTTCAGGAAAACCTCGCCCGGAGTCTTGTCATATTCGTCATTTTCTACAGCCTGCAGATAACGGCTGCGGATACTGGTAGCCTTTTCGGCATCAGCCAGGGAAATACCCTTGGCCAGTCTTGCTTCTTTCAAAATTGCGCCGACAGTCTTTTCCTTATCATCCATTTCGCCTGCACCTCCGCTTATTCACGGCGCAGGAAGCGTTCCTCTGCTTCCTTACGCGACATTATAACCTCTCGTGGCTTGCTGCCTACGGATTGACCGACAATGCCCAGCTCCTCCATAGTATCTACCAGACGCGCCGCACGCGTATAGCCTATGCGGAAGCGTCGCTGCAGCATGGAGCTTGATGCCTGCCCCATATCCAGCACAAGGCTCAGGGCATCCTCAAAAAGCTCATCCTCTGCAGGCGCATTGGAGCCTGCATCCTCGGCATTATGGCCTTTATTATCACATTCCAGCTCCTGCTCTGTTACTTCTTCGCTGTAATTTACAGGAATGGACTGCTGGATAATGAAATCTACTATTTTATTCAGCTCATCATCGCTGACGAAGGCACCCTGTACACGCACAGGCTTGTTGTAGCCCATGGGGTAAAAGAGCATATCGCCCTTGCCCAGCAGCTTTTCGGCACCGCCCATATCAATAATGGTGCGCGAATCTGTCTGCGAGGATACGGCGAAAGCAATACGTGAAGGAATATTCGCCTTGACGATGCCTGTAATAACATCTACGGACGGACGCTGGGTTGCCAAAATCAGATGGATACCGGCAGCGCGGGCCTTCTGTGCCAGGCGCAGGATAGCATCCTCCACATCAACCTTGGCTACCATCATCAGGTCTGACAACTCGTCGATGATAATTACGATATAGGGCATCTTTTCGTCGGCCTGCGCGTTATAGGTTTTGATGTCACGCACACGGCTGTCGGCAAACGCCTTATAACGGCGCTCCATTTCCGCTACCGCCCAATGCAGCGCGCTGGCTGCCTTTTTCGGCTCGGTGACAACCGGTGTCAGCAGATGCGGAATACCGTTGTAATTAGACAATTCTACGACCTTAGGGTCGACAAGAATCAGTTTAACCTCGTCCGGTGTAGCACGGTACAAAAGACCGGCGATAATCGTATTGATGCACACCGATTTACCGGAGCCTGTGGAGCCTGCCACCAAAAGATGCGGCATTTTCGCAAGGTCGGCGGAAATAATATCACCGCTGATATCCTTGCCCAAACCGATGCACAGATGCTCCTTGGCATTGCGTACACTGCCTGCCTCCACAACCTCACGGAAGCACACGGGATCGTTCTTCGTGTTCGGCGCTTCGATGCCGATGGCGGATTTGCCGGGAATCGGCGCTTCGATACGCACCCCGGGAGCAGCCAGACGCAGGGCAATATCATCCGCCAGGTTCACCACCGAGCTTACCTTCACACCTGCCGCAGGCTCCAGCTCAAAGCGGGTAACAGAAGGTCCGCGCGTTACGGCAACAACTCTGGCACGCACCTTGAAGTCTGCCAAAGTCTGCTCCAGCACCGCACATTGGTCCATGATGTCCTTCTGATAGGTGGACGGGTCGCTGGCCTTCGGCGTATCGAGAATCTCCAGCGGGGGCAGCTGATAGCTGCTTGCGGCCTGCGCTTCAGGTTCATATGCTGCGGACTGCTGAGCAGGCGCCGCTGCGGCAATTTTATCTGCACTGTCAAAAATCGTTACGGCCGGCTTCTCCGGTTCAGGCTCAGGCTGCGGCTCTGCCTTGGCAGGCTCAGCAAACGCAGGCGCCTGCTCGCGATAGGTATTGCGGATTACGGAAGCAGGACGCTCCGGCTCCGGCTCGGGTTCGGCAGCCGGCGGCTCCGCATCATCCAGAAAGCGGCTGTCCGGCTCGTAATCATCGTCATAATTGATAATCGGTCTTACAATGACCTCGGGTTTGGACTGCTCCCATTCGGGCAGCTGCACCGGGTCACGCTCTATTTCCTCTTTTAAAGGTGATTTTTCGTAAACACTCTTGTTTTTGGTAAAGCCTAAAATGCTTCTGAAGGCACTTTTCTTCTGCACGCCCTCGTTGAAGGCATCAAATTCGGGGCTGGTATAGTTGCTGATAACATTATCCGCGGGAGCGGTATGCTGTTGAGGCGCGGCACTCTTGCGTTTGAACACAGCTCTTACCGCAGGCTCGGGACGCACGCGCTCCTCCCTCACCTTGTCGTCGGGGCGCACCAGCGTAATTTCGTCGGAGGTCAGGTAATCCTGCCACAGCTCCCACCATTTGCGCAGCGGCAGCACCAGGCCCAGCAGCCACAGCCAGCCTAAGGCAAGAATAATATAAACAGTCACATCACCGGCAAAGGAACGCAGCAGCTTCAGCAAAAGGCCGCCTATAAGACCGCCGCCCTCCGCTATCAGCGAAGGCTCCAGCTCAGAGCCAACAGGCACAAAAACATGATGAGCTGTGCCTGTAAGGCACAGCGTCACCAAAGTAAAAATTAATGTTCTCTTGTTAAAAACACCAAATTGTCCTTTAAGCAAAGCAAAGGACGCAGCAAAGAAAGCCAAAGGCAGCAAAAAGATACCCTTACCCAGTAAATAGAATTCAACCTGGTAAGGATAATGCAGTACACCATCCTCAGGCGTCAAAAGAAGCGCAGCTGTAAACAGCAGGCCTAAAAGAAGGCATATGATGCCAACCAGACGCGAGTAGCTTCTATTCTGTTGCTTCCTTCTTCTTTCCTTGCGCAAGATAAGACAACTCCTAAATTTGCAGCTGCCGGCAGTCATCCTTTATCAGCTGACTTCTGACAACCGCTCACCAAAAACTAATCACTAATAACTAATCACTATCCACTAATCACTATCAAATCTCCATGATAATCGGCAGAATCATCGGACGGCGGCGGGTTCTTTCGAACAGGAAGCGTCCCAGAGAATCACGGACAGTGGACTTGATTGCCGACCATTCGGAAACATTGTTTTCCTCGCAGCGGTCCAATGCAGCCTGCACCTTATCGCGTGCTTCATCCATCAGGTCCTCGGCCTCGCGCACATAAACAAAGCCGCGGGAAACGATATCCGGACCGGAAACTACATGGCAGGATTCCTTGTCGACGGTTACAACAACAATCATGATACCGTCCTGAGAGAGCTGACGGCGGTCGCGCAGTACGATGTTGCCTACGTCGCCGACACCCAAGCCGTCAACCAGCACCTTGCCTGCAGGCACCTTGCCGCTAATGGTAATGCTGCTCTTGGTCAGCTCGATAACACTGCCGTTTTCACCGATAACAATGTGGTCTGCCGGCATGCCGAGGGATTTCGCCAGATTAGCATGCTTAACCAGGTGACGGTATTCACCATGCACAGGCATGAAGAAACGCGGACGCACCAGATTGTGCATCATCTTGATTTCCTCCTGGCTGGCGTGGCCGGAAACGTGGACACCGTTGCTCTTTTCATAGATAACGTCCGCACCCAGCTTGTACAGATGGTCGATAGTACGGGAAACAAGCTTTTCGTTGCCCGGAATAGGTGTAGCAGAAATAATTACTGTATCACCGGGCATAATATCAACCTTTTTATGGTCATTCATAGCCATACGAGTGAGCGCGCTCATCGGCTCGCCCTGACTGCCGGTGGTGATAATAACAACCTTTTCCGGCGTATAGTTATGAGTTTCGTCAATATCAATCAGCACGCCCTCGGGAACCTTCAGGTAACCCAGCTCCTTGGCGATATTTACAACATTCACCATGCTGCGGCCGATAACTGCTACCTTACGGTCATACTTCACAGCAGTATCAATAACCTGTTGGATACGATGTACGTTAGAGGAGAAGGTTGCTACAATAATACGATGCTTAGCATAGCGGAACTCCTCGTCAAAGGTCTGGCCTACCATTTTTTCGCTGGGAGTGAAGCCCGGGCGCTCGGCGTTGGTGCTGTCTGCCAGCAGGCACAGTACACCGCGGTCGCCGTATTCGGCAAATTTATTGAATTCCATAACCTGTCCGTCAACAGGAGTGTGGTCGATTTTGAAGTCACCGGTGTGGATAATAACACCGATAGGAGTAGTAATCGCGATAGCAACAGCGTCGGGAATGCTGTGGTTTACGCGGATGAAATCGAGCTTAAAGGCACCGGCGTTAATCTTGTCACCGGGTTTTACTACGTGCAGGTTTTCGTTGCCTACACCGTTTTCCTTCAAGCGGCCTTGTAAAATACCCAGAGTAAGTGCGGTACCATAAACGGGACAATCAATTTGTTTCATAACATAGGGCAGCGCACCGATATGGTCCTCGTGACCATGTGTCAGAAAGATACCCTTAATTTTATCTTTATTCTCAACCAAATATGTAATATCGGGAATAACCAAGTCAATGCCGAGCATATCGTCTTCAGGGAACATCAGGCCTGCATCAATCAGGATCATGTCGTCCCCGTAACGGAATACCGTCATATTTTTACCAATTTCGCCCAAACCACCAAGCGGGATAATCTGGACCTTATGTTGAAATTTACCCAAAAAAAATACACCTCCATTTTTTATTTTACATTCTTCCGTACAAATGTAGAAATTGAATTTGATACTGTGTCCGCACACATACTCTCTACTTTATTATACACTAAATATGGGCTATTGACAAATAGTGATACATATTTTTTGTGAAAAGTTTGTTGCCAAACGGATGATTTTTTGGCAGAGGAATAGCGCATGCAAAAAAGGGCTGCGGGCAAGGTGCCCCCTGCTCCCTTGACATTCCCTTCCATTTCAAGTGCACTTAAACTAAGTTCTTCAAAACCGCAAGTAAGCTTATGCATCCGGCTCATTTACCTGCGGACAATTAAATAAGCAGTATATCCTGCAGATGCACCTTTTCTGCAGAAGCTTAAGCAAGGCCATTTATATTTATATGGTACATTCTAAGAGTAGTACGAACTGACGATTTTTTATCGTCAGGGTACTGCTCTTTTTTTGGTTTTTAGGCGTCTTGATAACTGCTTATGTATTTTTTTATTCACTTGTGTTAAAATGAAAGGAGAAAAACCATGCAAGACCTGGCAACAAAATTTGCAAACCTGACTATCCAAAGCGACTTCATTTTCAAGAAGGTTATGTCGCGCAAGCGTATCTGCAAGCATCTGCTGGAGGAGCTGCTGCAGATAGAAATTGCAGACATTAACTACATTGAGGCAGAAAAGACGCTTGAGCCTGAGTACACCAGCCGCGGTATCCGCCTTGATATCATCGTAGCGGATGATAAAAACACGCATTATAATCTGGAGATGCAGGTGAAAAACAATAAAAATCTCGATACGGACACCTACGTCCTGCCCAAGCGTTCACGCTATTATCAGGCGCTGCTTGATATTGATTTGCTGCAGAAGGGACAGCCGTATGACCTGCTGCCACCGACCTTTATCATTTTTATCTGTGTTTTTGATTTCTTTGAAAAAGGTAATTATGTCTATACCTTTAAAAAACGTTGTCTGGAGAATCTGGAGCTGGAGCTTCCGGATGAAGCGACCACGATGATTTTGAACACCAAAGGTACGCATGGCGCTATTTCTCAAGACATCAAAAGCTTTTATGATTATGTAAACAACCACATTGTAACTACTGATTTTACCAAGCAGATAGATGATGAAATCAGCTATCTGAAACTCGATACGAAAGTGAGGCGAGAATTTATGCTTATGGAAGCACGTTTGTTAGATGAAA
>ENA-OUOW01001693-OUOW01001693.1-human-gut-metagenome-genome-assembly--contig:-NODE-1693-length-14110-cov-14.458983_pt1 | contig 14110 bp, 9 predicted proteins | sample MGYA00237938_ERZ548769 | MGnify/ENA primary metagenome ERZ548769 (study PRJEB26490, sample SAMN05356870) | human gut metagenome | biome: terrestrial biome; feature: human-associated habitat; material... | reverse complement strand
CTTCGATACCAATAATCTCGAAGGTGGCACGTTCTTCTCGCCGGAAGACGAGTGATCTGCCTCTTTGACCAATCGTTCGTTCACTAGGCAAGCAGATGTTCGGGCATATGCCCACCTGCTTGCCTGAAGAACGGACATATAAGGAGTAAACCCAATGCCTACACCTAAGAAGGGCCCGCGTCTGGCTTCCAGCCCCGCACACGAGCGCCTCATGCTGGCAAACATGGCGACCAGCCTGTTCCAGAACGGCCGCATCACCACCACGCTGCCGAAGGCCAAGCGCCTTCGTCCGCTGGCAGAGCGCCTGATCACCTTCGCCAAGCGCGGTGATCTGCACTCCCGCCGTCGCGTGATGCGCGTCATCCGCAACAAGTCCGTGGTGCACATCCTGTTCACCCAGATTGCCGAGCAGATGGAGCAGCGTGAAGGTGGCTACACCCGTATCGTCAAGATCGCTCCGCGCGTTGGCGATGCCGCTCCGGCCGCTGTGATCGAGCTCGTCACCGAGCCGGTTGCCAAGAAGGCTGTTGTGAAGGAAGCTGAAGCCGCCGCCAAGGTTGCCGAAGAAGAAGCTCCGGCCGTTGAGGCTGAGGCCACTGAGGCTGCTGAGGCTGTTGAGGCTCCGGTCGAGGAGACCGCCGCCGCTGAGGCTGAGGTTCCCGCTGAGGAAGCCGCTGACGCCGAGAAGGCCGAGTGAGCTGAATAGCGTTTCGCTAAGCTAGCTGAAAGGGCTGGAATCCGTTTGGGTTCCAGCCCTTTTGCGTTGTTTTCATAGAATCTACAACGTACGTACGGCCCGAATGGCCTCGGCTCTTGCGGCCAGCTGATCATCGGCGGGATATGCGATATGCTCCAAAGTCAGGCCCTGCGGCGCAATCGGCCCGCTTGAGCCTTCACGTACTGGCTTGGCCATTTTGCCGGCAAACCACTCCAGTGATTTGCGTCCCGAACCAACTTTGATGCATGAGCCGACCAGGGAGCGCACCATATTGCGGGCAAAGGCGTCCGCCACAATCGTGAACACTACCAGGCCGGACTCCAGCGACGGAGTCCGATATGCTTCATGCGATGCCATCTCATCCGGTACTAGGGGAGTGATCGGCACCCGCCGCCAATAGGCGGTCTTGACTTCACGGATCGTAGTGCCTCCCGGATTCGGAGTGGCGAAGGAACCAAAATCGTGCAGGCCGATGGTCAATGAGGCTGCGCGGTTCATAAGCTCCAGATCCAGCGCTTCATCCACGGTAAGCACGCATCCACGCAGGCGCGGGTCGACCTCAGACGAACGATCGGCGACCCGATACACATAAGTGCGCTCCAATGCGGAGAACCTGGCATCGAAGCCGACCGGAGCTACGGCAATGCCATGAATGACGATGTCCGAAGGCAGCACAGCCTTGAGTCTGCGAGTCAGCGCCTCGGTGACCGGAATGGTCATGTGACCTACGCAGCGATTCAGTACCTCATCGGATACATCCAGATGCGCCACTTGGTGGGAGGCATGTACACCGGTGTCGGTGCGTCCAGCCACCGTCAGACGCAACGGTTCGGCCGCGTCATCGGCCGGCACCCGCAGCACCTTGTGCAGCGCATCTTCAATGGTGCCTTGCACCGTACGAAGATTGGGCTGTTTGGCCCAGCCATAGAATCCGCCGCCGTCGTAGGCCAAGTCAATGCGCAGTCGTGTCATAGCCATTCATTGTAACGAGTGCGGTCGGCGAGACGAGTGCGGTCGGCGAGACGAGTGCGGTCGGCAAGATGCGCGCGGTCGGCGAAGTGACCTGCCTGTAACATTCTCGCGCATTTGCTGAAATGAGCCCCGCCTAGGTTGAAACCATCAAACCCGGTTACGGCTTGCGGCGTCAGCGTGCGCTCAACACGCCTAACCGCTTGAAGCCACAGAAGCCGCCACAGCAAGGAGCAGGCACGATGATCGAATCCGCAGCACGCAGACTGGCCCATGAACTGGTAAACCGCCGCGAAGCGATCAATCGAGAGCTGTCCCGCAACGGTGTGCGTTTCGGCATCTACAAGAACGGCGAATACCATGACCGGCTGTTCCCGTACGACCCTGTGCCGCGCATTATCGAATCCGACGAATACGACGAATTGGAGAAGGGCCTGAAGCAGCGCGTCAACGCCCTGAACGCCTATCTGAAGGACATTTATTCCGATAAGCGCATTATTCATGATGGCGTCGTGCCGGAAGAATACGTATACACCTCGGCCGGCTACTTCCCGCAGGTCAACGGTGTGACCCCTCCCGGCGGCATTTTCGCGCATATCGCCGGCGAGGACCTGGTCCAAGGCGAGGACGGCCGCTGGTGGGTGCTGGAAGACAACCTGCGCATCCCCTCGGGTGCCAGCTACCCGCTGTTCGTGCGCGACATCGAGCGCCGCATCTCCCCGCGCCTGTTCCGCGACGTTCGTATTCGCGATAATCGCGAATACCCGCGCCTGTTGCGCAAAGCCATGGACTTTGTCTCCACCGAGGGCATCGCCGTGGTACTGACTCCCGGCCGCTACAATTCCGCGTTCTTCGAGCACGCCTATCTGGCGGAGAAAACCGGTGCGGCGTTGGCCTTCCCCGAAGACCTCGAAGTGGTGGACAACAAGGTCTACTTCCTCGACTACGCCGGCAAACGCCACCGTGTGGGCGTGGTCTACCGCCGCCTGTCCGACGAATTCCTCGACCCGTTCGCCTTCAATCCTGATTCGGTGATCGGTGTGCCCGGTATCCTGTCCGCCTACCGCGCGGGCAACGTGGCCATCGTCAACGCGCCGGGCAACGGCGCGGCCGATGACAAGGCCATCTACTACTTCGTGCCGCAGATGATCAAGTACTATCTCGGCGAGGAACCGATTCTCAACAACGCGCCCACGTATATGCCGCTGTTCGAGGCCGACCGTAAGGAAGTCCTGAATCGTATGGGCGAGCTGGTCATCAAGGATGTGGCCGAAGCCGGCGGTTACGGCGTGGTGTTTGGTTCGTCGCTGGATGCCGCCGCACGTGAGGAGCTCGCCAACCGGATCAAGGAGGAGCCGCGTCGATTCATTGCCCAAGAGGTGATTCAGTTCCGTGATATCGATGTGGTGGACCCGAAGACCGGTGAGATGTCGCCTCGCAAGTGCGATTTGCGTGCCTTCGTGGTCACCGGCAAGAATACGCATGTGTGGTATTCGGGCTTGACTCGATACTCGTCGGTGCCCGGCCAGATGATTGTCAACTCGTCGCAGGGTGGCGGATTCAAGGATACGTGGGTGTTGGCACCCGAATCCGGCGTGGAGCATGAATACGGTGCTGAAGTGCAGGTGGCGAACCTGCTGAGCCAGTCCCGCCGCCACTCGTTGTCTCTGGTCACCGCTTCCAAGGCAGACAACCTGTATTGGCTGGGTCGGTACACCGAGCGCGCCTTCACCACGCTGAACCAGTTCTTCCCGTTCTACGATCGTGTGATGGACACCGATGTGGACGCCTTCCGTCCGTTCGCTCACGCACTCGACCTGCCCGAAGATTTCGAGGACTTCGACGGGTTCGTGAACAGCTTCCTGTATGACGGGTCCAATCCTGATTCGGTGCGGTCGGCCGTAACCTCCGCATTCAACAACGCCGTGATTCTGCGCCCGGAATTGAGCTCGCGTCTGCTGCAGTACGTGGAGTTGGCGATGACCAATATCACCGATGCCGCCAAATACGCGGCCGATGCCGAGGACATCTACAAGCAGCGCGATATTACCGATGACATGCTCGCCTTCTGGGGCGGCATCGAGAATTCGCCGGTCGACCCCACGCTGAAGGCGTTCATCTTCATCGGCAAGTATCTGGAACGCATCGACCTGTACACGCGCTTCGGTTTGACGATGGAGGAGATGGAAGCGCCGCTCAAGAAGCTCGCCGCCTATTCGATGACCTTGGACGGCATGCCGCTGCCCAGTTGCTTCGCCGATGGGCTGAGCTGGCTGGTCGGTCAGCTGCCGTCTCGCGGCTACCAGGAGATCGCCGACCTGCTCAAGAAGTATCTCGACGACTACTCCGGCCGTGTCAGCGCGCTGGCCATCAAGGACATGGGGTCCCTGAGCTCCATGAACATGGACGCCAAGCGTCCCTGATCCCGACCTGACACCCTGACGGGTTCAAATGCTATGGTGGTATGGCGAAAAAACCGTGCGCCCGAGTGCCGGCCTGTGCATATCAGCAGATTGCCGGAATATATGCGTGGGCTGTGAGCGCACGGACCATACCTCAGCCATGGCTGTAGTGTTGTTATCCCGAGAATATGCCGGTTGCCGGCTCGTGTGTAAGTGCAGGAGACGTTGTGAAAAAACTCGTGTTCGACTATGAGATGAGGCTGTCCTTCAGCGCACCGGTCACCGATCACAGGTTCCAGCTTCGCTGTATTCCCTCCACTGGCCCTCGCCAACAGGTGATTGACGTGGAAGTGAAGATTCAGCCCGAAACCGAACTCGAAACCACCATCGACTCCTTTGACTCCGTGGTGATGACCGGATTCATCCCTGAGCCGCACGACATATTCAGCTACTCGGTGACCGGCATCGCCTTCGTGGACAATGCGCATATCCATAAGGAAGCCTATAAACCGCTGTACCGATTCAATTCAGCGCTCACCATTCCCGGCCCGAACGTGGAGGCGATGATTGCCGTATGCCGCGAACGCTTGGCGGCGCTGCCTTCCGACGCCACTCCGGTGCAGCAGGCCGCCGAAGTGATGGATGAGGTCTACAAGGCGTTTGTGTACACGCCCGGTTCCACCACGATTCGCACCACCGCCGAACAGGCCTTGGCCCAGCGCAAGGGCGTATGCCAGGATTATGCGCACGTGATGCTGTCCGTGTGCCGGCATGTGGGATTGACCGCGCGTTACATTGCCGGTTTGCTTGGGGGAGAGGGCGCGACCCACGCTTGGGTCGAGGTGTATCAGGATGGCCGATGGGTCGGACTGGATCCCACGCATAACCGATTGGTGGACGACAGCTACATCACCATCGCCCACGGCCGCGATTACCGCGACTGCATGCTCGACATCGGCATCTTCTCCGGCTACAACGTCCAGCAGTCCCAATGGGTCAACGTCTCCGTCCACGAACAGGTGGCATAAACAAAATTCCAAGCCCCCTCTGATGAGCTGAGCCGTGAAGAAAACGCCGGAGGCGTTTTTAGGCGAAGACGAACGACAGTGAGCAAATAAAATGGCAGCTGGAAAGCTGTCCTTAATTGCGTTCGAGCTGTCAGCCGTAAGGCTGACCGAGGGAGAGACCACTCAATGCAGAGTGGCCCCCGTCGCCGCTTCTACCACCGCCAATATTCGGATTTTCGTCGTTGCGACATTCGGATTTTGGTAGTTGAAGAATTCGGATTTTCGCAGTTGACCAATTCGGACTGTTAATCGGCTCATCGTCTGACCCATCGCAATCTCACACAAAATCGCATTATCCCACGCCGAATCGAGCTCAGCGAAACTCCGATTTGCCAGGTCGGCAGAATGTGGCATAATGAACAAGTTGCCATTTTGGCAGCATGGATAAGTGTCCGAGCGGTCTAAGGAGCACGCCTCGAAAGCGTGTGAGGTGAAAGCCTCCGCGAGTTCGAATCTCGCCTTATCCGCCTTTAGGGTTCCGGGTTTGTCCCGGAACCCTTTTTGTTTTTGATACGAACGTCCGTATTCGCTCCTGTGCTGTATCGTATACGGCGTGTCGGGTGGAAAATAGCGAAAAGGATAACGTTGTACTCAGCGGGGCTTGCGTACTAAGTACAACCATCGTATTATCGATATCAACAGAAGTACAAGGTTGTATTAAATATCCAGAACGCACATTCACCGCTGATTGGCGATGCCGCAAAACAGGTGAACCAAGAAGATGGGCCGATTGCTTTTGGTATTTAGCACAACGTTGTCTTGCGGTATTGAAGACAACGATTAAAGGAGAGCACATGTCCGAGCATTCGCACGACAATAAACCGGGGGAGCTGGAGGAATCTCGACTCGTCGTCGATAATGACTTTGAAGTAGCTCCGGTCAACGACAGACTGTTCGGGTCGTTCGTGGAGCATCTGGGTCGCTGCGTATACGACGGCATCTATGAGCCGGGCCACCCCGAAGCCGATGAAGACGGTTTCCGCAAGGACGTCATCGAACTGGTCAAGGAACTCGGCGCTACCACGATTCGCTATCCTGGCGGCAATTTCGTTTCCGGCTATCGCTGGGAGGATGGCGTTGGTCCTCGTGATGAGCGGCCGCGTCGCCTGGACTTGGCATGGCATTCCACCGAGACCAATCAGTTTGGTCTGCACGAAATGGCGAAATGGCTGGAAAAAACCGGCGGCAACGAGCTGATGGAAGCCGTAAATCTGGGTACCCGTGGTCTTGAAGAGGCCCTCGACCTGTTGGAATACGCGAATATTCCCGGCGGCACCAAGCTCTCCGAGGAGCGTCGCGCCAATGGTGCCGATCAGCCGTTCGGCATCAAGATGTGGTGCTTGGGCAATGAGATGGATGGCCCGTGGCAGACCGGTCACAAGTCCGCCGAGGATTACGGCACCTTGGCGGCCTCGGTGGCGGCAGGTATGCGCGCCATCGATCCGAACGTTGAACTGGTGGTCTGTGGTTCATCCAGCCACGTGATGGACACCTTCGGCAAGTGGGAAGAAACCGTACTTGAGAAGACGTTTGACAACGTCAACTTCGTCTCCTGCCATGCGTACTACCATCCGGAACTTCAGCCTGATGGCACCCGTGACATGAAGAGCTTCCTTGCCTCGGGCGTCGATATGGACGGTTTCATCAACGATGTCGCCGCCGCCATCGATGCAACCAAGGCCCGGCTGAAGAGCAAGCACGACGTGTTCATCTCGTTCGATGAATGGAATGTCTGGTATCTCAACGAAGAGCCGAGCAAGAATCCGGAAGGCATCGGCAATTGGCCGGTTGCCCCGCGCCTGCTCGAGGATGTGTACAGCGCCGCCGACGCCGTGGTGTTCGGTGATTTGATGATTACCCTGCTCAAGAACGCCGACCGCGTGCACGCCGCCAGCCTGGCCCAGTTGGTCAACGTAATTGCGCCGATTATGACCGAACCGGGCGGCCCGGCGTGGCGTCAGACCACGTTCTATCCGTTCTCGCTGACCGCAAAGCTCGCCAAGGGCGGCACGGTGCTTGAACCGAAACTGGCTTCCGGAACGTATGAAACCGACAAATACGGTGAAGTGCCGACGATCAATTCCGTAGCCGTGCGTGGTGAGGACGGTACGATCAGCGTGTTTGTGGTCAATCGCTCCATGGAAGCGGCCAATGACTTTGCCATCAAGCTGCCGGAAGGATTCGCACTTTCCGCGGTCGAGGCGCAAACCCTGCACGAGGATGATCTGCTGGCAAAAAACACGCTGGAAGACCAGAACCGAGTCGTTCTGCACCCCAACACCACCATCACGTCCGACGCCGATACCGGCACTGTGCGTGTGACCTTGCCGCCGGTCTCCTGGACCGCCGTGCACGTGAAGTGATTCGAGTGACGGTGGCGCATGACAGGGCGCAGTCTCTTATGGTTGCTGTGCCCTGTACAACCACCAAGCAATACCCAAACAATCATCAACATGCCCGGATTGCAGAAAGAGAGGTTCGGATTCGCCACTAATGTAATGTGGCATACCAGTCAAAGGAAGACAATGCCGTCATTCACATCGACTGGAACAATTCGATACCCAACAAAGGAATAAGGAGAAAAGACGGGTATGTAAAAAGCTAGGTTGAAAGCCGGCGGTCAGAAAGTCCCTTGTTCGGATGGCGTGCGTGCGTTTCTTCAACCAGAAAGTTTAACCTCTACGTTCGATCGTCCTGCAGTATTGTCAGAAGGATATTTGCCTAATGGTGCATGGGGTCCAACGGAGGAAAGCTCCTTGGCTGAATTCTGAGGTTGAGGGGTAGATGATTCCGATATGAGGAGGAGATGCTCGACCCGACTGTGACTTACCATAATAAGAACATAATGACGCTGTTGAAGGTGTGTCATGTAATAAGCAGAAATGGATTCGAACAATGGGAAACCGCGTAACTATCAAGGACGTGGCGCGTGAGGCGAACGTCTCCATCAAGACGGTTTCCAATGTGCTGAATGACACTGGCAGTATGAGACCGGATACACGTCGCCGTGTGGAAGAGGTGATGCGTAAGCTTGGATATACCGTCAATATTTCGGCGCGTGCAATGCGATCTGGCGGCACAAAGCTTATTGGACTCAACATCTTCGATTTCTCGCAGCCGTTCGTTCCTTTTTTCACTGACAAGGTCATTGAATACGCAAAAGAACGCCATTACGGTGTAGTCATCAACACATATGGTTCCGACGGTGAAGGGTTGGTTGCCAGCGTTGACGAGTCCTATCGTTTAGGGGCGGAAGGATGGATTCTGTTCGTAATGTCGCCGCTCGCGGATGAAGGGGCCGTTCTGGAGCAGCCATATCCGATTGTAACGACCGGAGACCATCTGGCCTACGGGAAAAGCGATTGGATCACCATGCCCAACATTGAATCCATCTCCACGGTTGTAGGAAGATTTTTGGATGAAGGTGCCCAAACGGTTGCTCTGATGGGTGTTCTTCCTGAACTGGTGGATGAGGCAGTGCTGCGTCGTCAGACGGAAGGGACCCAGGCGTTACGCGCCCAAGGATATGTGAAGGCATTTGAAGAGCGCGGATTATCGGTGAATTGGCGGTATGTGATTCCGGCAGAAAGCATGAATCAGCGTGAAGGTATGCGCGTGACAAAAGCTATGCTAGACAAGCTCCCATGCCCGGATGTTGTAGTGTGTCTCAATGATGCCATTGCTTTAGGCGCAATTCATGAATTGCAACGACGTGGTTTGCGTGTACCTGACGATGTACAAGTGGTCGGCTTCGATAACGTGCCGGAAGCCGAGTACTCGGTGCCGGCGCTGACCACCATCGATCCTCATATCGATGATTATGCCAAGCATGCCGTTGACATGCTTATCGACCGCATCGAAGGATACTCAGGCCCGGCCCGTACGTACACCACCGATTTCACATTGGTGGAACGTGCCTCAACTCGACTTGCCCACTAGCATCCAACAAGTTCGCATCGGCTTCGTGAGGAGTGTGTGTCTACTCGAACAATTCGGCGTCAGTCGCTGGGTAGCCAAGTTGGAACGCGGTGTAGGCGTGCTTGGCGGCCAGTGCGGCGAGGATGAGCAGCATATCGCTCTCGGTGGAAGATTTCGATTCGGTCACGGCCTTGATCTGCGCGCGGGCGCAGTCCATTTCGATGGCGGCGGCGGTCGGTACGGTTTGGCCACTTGCCTTGTCGGCGATGGTGGTGGGGTTGGCCAGTAGTTGGTCGATGGCATAGACCTTTTGGCGGGGGTCGCTTTGGCCGGAAGAACTGGATTGTGCGCCGGAATCATCAAAATTGCCGTTCGCCAGCGCAACCAACTGCTGCCCGGCGGTCTTATGCATATCACTCAACGCCAACGTAGCCCCAGCGGTCTGTCCTCGTGCGGCCAAGACCTCGATAGCGAATCCGGCGCGATCCTCGGCCACGGCCATCGCATCCAATACCGATCGGTCAACGTTGGCGGACGTGACGCCATCAAGACGCGCCGGCGTCACCTCAGGCGCGGACTGCCCGAATTTATCGGCCAGAAAAGCCATCCATTGCTTGGTCTGCGCGTCACGTAACGTTCCCTCGGCAAAACGACCCGAACAATACCCGGCAACGTCAATCCAAGCCAGGGGGGCGGCCAGACCGGTGGCATACTGCTCTAATAACGGTGTGCCTTCAGCCGGATGGGTGGCGTAGTTCGCCAACGTCATCGCTTTCTCGCAAGGGGTCATTTGAGCTTCCGCCTCGGCCCGTCCGGCCAATCGCGGCATCGAACACGCCGAAAGCGAACACAGCATCGCGCTCGCGCATAGTACGGATGCCAAGCGCCGGGTAAACCGTCCTGAAGAGAAGCGTGTCTGCATGGAAACATACACTAATAGCTAACTGTGACTACTCATAGGCCATGCGCCACATAACTTCATAGGAGGTACGGATCGATGGAACTGGACCTGACAGGAATACACAAGCTCGCCGCCGAGCAAGGAATCGACCCCGAAACCCTGGATGATGCGCTGGCAGAGGCCCTGCGCCTCGCCTACCTCAAGACCCCGCACGCCGCCAAGCACGCGCGCGTGGAGCTTGACGAACGTTCCGGCAACTTCACCGTGTGGGCCGCCGACGAAATTCCGGTCGAACCCACCGAAGACAACCCTTACCCCGCTCCCAAGCTGGGCGAGGAATACGATGACACCCCGCGTGACTTCGGCCGTCTCGCCGCAGCCACCGCACGCCAGGTCATCACCCAGCTGTTCCGCCGCGCCGAAGATGAGAAGGTATTCGGTGCGTTCTCCGGCCAGAAGGGCAAGCTCATCACCGGCATCATCCAGCAGGATGCTTCCGACCCCTCCAACGTGCATGTCGCGATGGGCGATGTCGAAGCCATTCTGCCTCGCCGTGAGCAGGTGCCCGGCGAACGTTACCGCCACGGCGAACGCATCCGCGTGTACGTGGTGAACGTGGCCCGTGGCATCAAGGGCCCGGAAATCGTGGTGTCCCGCTCCCACCCGGAGCTGGTCCGCAAGCTGTTCGAGCGCGAAGTGCCGGAACTGGTCTCCGGTGCCGTGTCCATCATGGCCATCGCTCGTGAGGCCGGCGCCCGCACCAAGATCGCGGTCAAGGCCAACACCGATGGCGTGAACCCGAAGGGCGCGCTGATCGGCCCCGGCGGCGCTCGCGTGCGTGCCGTTATGGAGAACCTTGGCCCGGAGAAGATCGACATCGTCGACTACTCCGACGATCCGGCCAAGTTCGTGGCAGCCGCGCTGTCCCCGGCTGTGGCCACCGGCGTGCAGGTGATCAGCGAGAAGAACAAGACCGCCATCGCCTTCATCCACGACGACCAGCTGTCCCTGGCCATCGGCAAGGAAGGCCAGAACGCACGACTGGCAGCCAAGCTGACCGGCTGGAAGATCGGCATCGAATCCGCCGAGGCCCATGCCAAGAAGGTCGCCGCCGAAAAGGCCGCCCAGGCTGCGGCCGAGGCTGCTGCTCCGGAAGCCGAATAGGCCGCCGGGCTCGAAGACGAATGATCTTCAGGGCGCATTATTTCCTGATACGAGCCGCGTCAGCAATGGCGCGGCTCGCTGCGTCTACGCTATCCAGCGCTATGAGTATGCTTGATTGGCGTATGTGGGCTGGCGCAGTGTGCGCGAAATCGCCCACACCAGAGACGAGGTAACACGATCATGGTCGCACGATGAGACAGGGTAGGCTTGCCGTCATCACCAACTGACCACGCCCATGCACGCGCGTGGTCACAGAATAGGAGTAATTAGTGGCGAAACCACGCGTATACGAACTGGCTAAGGTTTTGAATGTCGATAGCAAAACCGTGCTTGAGAAGCTTAAGGACATGGGAGAATTCGTCAAGTCCGCTTCTTCTACGATTGAACCGCCGGTAGCCCGGCGTCTGAAGGCAGAGTTCGCCAAGGACAACGCCAAGGGCGATTCCAAGCCCGTGCAGCAGCGCCGCCCGGCCGCACCTTCGGCCCCGGCTTCCACTTCATCTTCCGCACCGACTCCGGCCGCTCCCGCACGTCAGGCATCGCCTGCCTCGGCACATCAGCAGGCTCCGACTCCGGGTGCACCGACACCGCGTCCGCAGGGCGGTGCACGCCCCGGCATGCCGACCCCCGGTCGCCACGGTCAGAACGACAACCGTGAGAATGGTCGCGATAATCGCGAAGGCCGTGAGAACGGTCGTCAGAGTCGCCCGAACGATCGCCGTAACAACGATCGTCGTAACAACCAGGGCCGTACGAACAATAGCCAGCCGGTTCAGCACCAGAACAACCGCGGCAATGCTTCGGCTCCGCGCCCGCACGCTCAGGGCGGCGCCGGTGCCAATGGCGGCAATGCCGCTTCAAATGCGATTCCGCGCCCGCACGCTCAGGGCCCGCGCCCGGGCAACAACCCGTTCTCCCGCAAGCAGGGTATGCACACCCCGACGCCGGGTGATATTCCGCGTCCGCATCCGATGGCTCGTCCGACTGCTGATAACGGTCGTGGCGGTCGTCCGGGCCGTCCCGGCCAAGGCCAGGGGCAGGGCCGCGGCTTCCGTGGCGGTCGTCCGGGCCAAGGTGGTCAGGGCGGTCCGCGTCCCGGCCAGTGGGGCCACAACCGTCCGGGTCAGGGCGGTGGCTCCCAGGGTGCCGGTCAGGGCGGCGCACGCGGCGGCTTCCGTGGGGGCCAAGGCGGCGGCAATAACTTCCAGGGCGGCGGTGCACCGAGCAACGGTCCCGCACGTGGCGGCGGTCGCGGCGGTCGCGGCGGTGCCGCAGGCGCATTCGGACGTCAGGGCGGCAAGTCCTCAAAGGCCCGTAAGAACCGTCTGGCAAAGCGCCATGAGTATGAGGAGCTGAAAGCACCGACCATCGGCGGCGTTCGCATCCCCAACGGCAACGGCCAGACCATCCGTCTGCGTCAGGGCGCGTCCCTGGCCGATTTGGCGGAGAAGATCAACGTCAACCAGGCCGCGCTGGTCACCGTGCTCTTCCACCTGGGTCAGATGGCTACCGCCACCCAGTCCTTGGATGAGGAGACCTTCCAGATTCTGGGTGAAGAGATCGGCTGGAACATCCAGCTCGTCTCCGCAGAAGAGGAAGACAAGGAACTGCTCCAGCAGTTCGACATCAACCTTGACGAGGAAGAACTGCAGGACGACGAGGATCTCAAGCCTCGCCCGCCGGTCGTTACCGTCATGGGCCACGTCGACCACGGTAAGACACGACTGCTGGATACCATCCGCAAGACCAACGTCATCGCACGTGAGGCCGGCGGCATTACCCAGCGCATCGGTGCCTACCAGGTCACCGTGAACCTTGAAGGCGAACCGCGCAAGATCACCTTCCTCGATACCCCTGGCCACGAGGCGTTCACCGCCATGCGTGCCCGTGGTGCCGAGCTCACTGACGTCGCGATCCTCGTGGTCGCCGCCGACGATGGTGTGATGCCCCAGACCGTTGAGGCCATCAACCACGCTCAGGCCGCCAAGGTGCCGATCGTCGTGGCCGTCAACAAGATCGATGTGCCCGGTGCCAACCCGGAGAAGGTCCGCGGCCAGCTCACCGAGTTCGGCTTGGTCCCTGAAGAGTATGGTGGCGACACCATGTTCGTCGACATCTCCGCCAAGCAGAACCTGCACGTCGACAAGCTGCTCGAAGCCGTGCTGCTCACGGCTGACGCTGAGCTGGACCTCCGCGCCAACCCCGACATGGACGCCCGTGGTGCCACCGTCGAAGCCCGACTCGACAAGGGTCGTGGTGCCGTGGCCACTGTGCTGGTTCAGCAGGGTACGCTCCACGTGGGCGATGCCATCGTGGCCGGCACTTCGTACGGCCGCGTGCGTGCCATGCTCGACGAGAACGGTCAGCCGATGGAAGCGGCCGGTCCGTCCACACCTGTTCAGGTGCTGGGCTTGACCTCCGTGCCCACCGCCGGTGACCTCTTCCTGGTCGCCTCCGATGATCGTGCCGCTCGCCAGATTGCCGAGAAGCGTCAGGCCACCGAGCGTGCCGCCCAGCTGGCCAAGCGTCGCAAGGTCGTCTCCCTCGAGGACTTCAAGAAGAAGTTCGCCGAGTCCGAGATCGACATGCTCAATATTGTCATCAAGGGCGATTCGTCCGGTTCTGTCGAGGCGCTCGAGGATTCCTTGATGAAGATCGAGGTATCCGACGAGGTCGGCATCCAGGTCATCCACCGCGGCGTCGGTGCGATCACCCAGAATGATGTCAACCTGGCCACGGTCGACAAGGCCGTTATCATCGGTTTCAACGTGCGTCCGAACCGTCAGGTCGCGGACCTCGCCGAGCGCGAGGGCGTGGAGATCAAGTACTACTCGGTCATCTACCGTGCGATCGAAGACATCGAGGCATCCCTCAAGGGCATGCTCAAGCCGGAATACGAAGAGGTCGTCACCTCTCACTCCGAGATCCGCGAGATCTTCCGCTCCTCCAAGTTCGGCAACATCGCCGGCGT
>ENA-OUOW01001692-OUOW01001692.1-human-gut-metagenome-genome-assembly--contig:-NODE-1692-length-14118-cov-4.164474_pt1 | contig 14118 bp, 25 predicted proteins | sample MGYA00237938_ERZ548769 | MGnify/ENA primary metagenome ERZ548769 (study PRJEB26490, sample SAMN05356870) | human gut metagenome | biome: terrestrial biome; feature: human-associated habitat; material... | reverse complement strand
ACATTAAGACGTTGGACGAACTGATTAAAAAGGCTGCGGAGCTGAAAGAACTGCTGGAGACGGTTGAGTGATGGCGAAGGAAGTGAAAATCAACCTGCGGCTGAGCATGCGTGTGCGCGAGGCGCTGAATGATGAAGCCGAGGTTGAAGACACCCGCATTGGAACCGTAACGAACCGGCTGCTGCAGGAAGAGCTTGGCAGGATGATGGCGGTAGGTGCCGACCGCTGCGTGATGAAAGATACCAAAGAATACCGGGCTTTGATGCCGCGCCTGGAGGGCAGCTATGTGCTGCCGACAGAACCGGAAATCAACCGGTACATTGCAACGCGGCTGGATGACAAGAACTACCCGCAGGTTTCTTTATACTTTACGAAAGAGCAGGCAGAGTTCATGGCCAGGCTGGTGAAAAAGCAGAGAATACGAGGGACCCTTTACTATGACGGCAGTGTGAAATCTTACCGGTATTTGATTGTGGGGATGCTGTTGAAGAACCCGCTGTTTGCTGATTTTGGCCTGAACTAAAAAAAATAGCCCCCGTCCGCTGGGTGACAGTGGATAGGGGCTTTGTTGTTTTATTCGCTGACTTTTACTGCGAAGTCTTTAAGCTTTTGATAACAGGCAACATAGAGTTCCTGCTTATCGCCGTTATAGGTAGCTTCGTAATACAGGCCGTCTTTGACAGGGGTGGTGAAAATGCCTTTATTGTTCTGAAGAGTTTTGCAAGACCAGACGGTATAGATATCATCCGGTGACAGATAGACACCAGTTACATCAGCGTTATCATTGAAGTAGCGGGAGATGGCGGTGCAGGCGGCCAGTTCAAATTCTTTAGGATTCATGGGCGGTACCTCCGGTAGAAATACAAGTTACATCAGGTGGCGCTTTCCAGGTTATATCAATCGGCTTGGTGTTTGGCGTTACCGGCAAAATTGTTTCGCCCTGTTCGGTTGTAATGGTACGCTTGATGAGATGGCCGGCATCATCAAATTCTTCTGTAAAGGTAAAGATTGTTTTACTCAACTTTCCAGCCTCCTTCCTTATCCCAGGCAATGAGCTGGTTAAGGGTTTTGGGGGTATAATCATGCAGCATACAGCCAACGTTGATGATGTTGCCCTTGTTACTGGCGATACCGACCGCGTTATCACGCAGTTCTGCTTTCCACTTGGCGAGATAGGTGTTCTCACGGGTGTTATGGACGTGGCCGCAGAGCATATAGCAATCCGGCGAATAGGAGTGGTTGTAGAACATGACAGGGTAGTGGCAAAGAATAAGTTTGTATTTGCCGGCTGCGAGTTCATCATAGCCCTTGATGGAAGAAAAATAGTGCATCATTTCCGGCGTGATTTTATCGTGGTTGCCCTTGATAAGATGGATGTGGCCGTTGAGCTGTTCAAGGATCATAGGGGCTTCGGACGGGTCCCAGAACATATCGCCAAGGACATAAACGTTATCACCCGGAGTGACGACGCTGTTCCAGCGCTTGATAAGCTCCGCGTGCATAGAGGGCAGGTCAAGAAACGGACGGTCATCGAAGCGGATAATGTTACGGTGAGAAAAATGAAGGTCAGCAGTAAAGAAATTCATAGAGAAATCACCTCTGATATGGTAAGATAAAAGAAAAAGGCAAGGAGTGGTTATGAATGGCAGGACCGACAAGCGTAAGATTTTGCAATGAGATGCTGGAGCTGTGCGGCTACCAGGAGGATGCCCTGAACGAATGGAAACAGCGGATACAGGAAGGGGACAGCTGCACAAGAGAACAATACATCCAGATTGAAAAGGAACAGCAGGCCCTGCGGGAGATCCAGGCAAAAATCACGGACTATTTTAAGGTGCGGGCCAAATTTGACGAGGAGTTTGAAACAGCGTTTGAAGTTCCGAAATGGAGTTTGTTTGGACATGCACAGCCGCGAGTGGTGGTAAGACGAAGAAAGTAATCAATGCTTGCTGCTGCTGATATGAGGCCAGAAGAAGATGCCGCCGATCAGGCAGGCCCAGGCATATGTAGAGGGCAGCATTTGCGGGGTGAAGGATGCGGTGTTGAATAATTGGTTCAATGTGGAGCAGATGGCGGTACCAAACAGGGGTACCAAAATGAACTTGGCGAGGGCCAGGTGAACCCAGAAAGCCAAAAAATAAACCAGAACGGTAATAAGAATGCCGGTAAGAATTGAAAGAAGTTTATCAGTATTAGCTGTCATTGATTACATCTCCTGTGCAAGTGCGGCGATACGGGAACGGTAGATTTTTTGGAGCTTGACTTCGCCATAGAAATCCTGACCGCGGAAGACCTGGGAGAGGCGGCGCATACCGTTATTATCGCCAGAGTAGATATCGAGATCGACCTGAGCGTCATAATCACCATCAATGATACAGATGGAATCTTCGCCGATACGCTGAAGAGCAAGCCGCATCATTTCAATATCAAGGTTCTGGGCCTCGGTAATATAAACGGCGCAGTTCATGCCGGTGGTATCAAAGCCGCGCAGGTCCGCAAAGGGGAGAAGCTGGATTTTGTTGGCGTCAATATAACGCTTAAGTTCCATGGTATCACCGAGTTTAGCGCCGAGCATATTGCCGATCTGGCTGTCAAGTAGCTTTTCATCGCGGGTGCCGGGGTAAAAGCCAAGGCGGGCAGCACCGGACGTGGCGCAGGGATTGGTGAACACAATGATCTTATCAATCTTGTGGGATTCCAGCAGCTTGAGCATATGAGCGAGGGCCAGATAGCTTTTGCCAGTACCGGCAGGACCGCACAGCATGGTGATTTGGTTATGTAAGAGACTGTCAAAGGCGAGCATCTGGTAGATATCCTTCTCCTTGGCCCTGACAGCGCCAAATGCCTGCGTTCTGAAGGGCTTGTAATCCACGGCGACATGTTTACCGCCCGACCACTTAAACGCCTGTGGAGAGCCGTCTGCGGGGCTGTGAGCGATAAGATACTGGTTGTGGATAAGACCGAAGGTGTTTTGTTCCGGCTGCTCATAGAGGGCGGCGTACTGTTCATCTGTTGGAGTAACTTCGAGAAAGCCGGTATAGGTTTGACGGGGAAGAACATCCTTGGAAGAGCAGACGGGCAGGTGAGCAGCCGAGGATGCCAGGTGTTTGCAGCAGAGATCGTCCGTGCAGAAAATAAAATCCTGTTCCTGGTGATAAGTTTTCCAGGCCGCATAGATGATGATGGAATCCGGGGTATTGGGCAGGGTGCTGCGGAACGGACAGGTTTCATCGTTCAGGTAGTCGGTTTCATTGATGACGTGGTAAAGGCCGGAATCGCGTGCGGAATCGAGATAGTGGACCATCTGGCGGGCACGATAGCGGGTAGATTCATCTTTGGTGCGGCTGGTCTTGATAGATTCGAGTTCCAGCAGGGTTTGAACGGAGATAATAAATGGACGATCGACAACATGTGCGCCCATATTGAGCAGGGCGCAGGTATCATAAAAAATAAGCAGAGAGAATTCCCCCTTTGAACGTCTATTGCAGTTTGAAAACCGCTGTGATATACTAAACGCAAGAAATATTTTTGGGAGGTTAGCATTATGCCGAGAACCAAGGGAAGCAAGAATAAAATGAAAACTGCCGGGAGTGATTATGCAGCTTTGATTGCCCAGGCCCAGAAAGAAAAGGAAGAGGCAGAGGCCGAAGTTGCCAAGACCAACGCCAGCATTGAAGAGCTGAAAACCGACCTGAAATCCATGAAAGAAACACTGAAGATGCAGAAAGCGGATGTGAAGGCCGCGGAGAAAAAGCTGACCAAGCTGGAAGAGGAAAAGGCCAAGGCAGATGCAGCAGCAGAGGCCGAGGCAAAGAAAATGCAAGCGCAGGAAATGATCAACCAGCTGCTGGCGGACGGCATGAGCGCTGACGAGATTTTAGAAAAATTAAAGTGATGAGATTGGCCGTGTGGGTGGTTATGCCTGCACGGTTTTTGTTTTTATAACTCCCAGTAAGACTTGACATCTTTGCTGACTTCAACTGATAGTTTGCGGGCAATCAGGCGAGCGTGATTATACTGAGCTTTGATGCCGTAAAAATAGGAGGCATCCATAATAGATTTATTGTCTTTAGCAATGGCTTCAGCCGTTTGAATGTTCTCACGGTTTTTGCGTAAGAGATCATCCTGATAGAGCTGTAACAGGCGCAGCAGTTCTGATTTTTCTGATAATGTCATAAATAATAAACCCCATACCCACCCGCGCGTTAAGAGCGCAACCTTTAATGTTTTTGTTACTTATTTAGAGCGTTGATTTGATCCATCAGCTCACGAATTTCAGCGGTTTCCTGAACGGGTTCTGCGGATTCCAGAAAGAAAATGCTATGTTCGGTTGTGATGGCAAGCTTGGCATAACCTATATCTAGGATAATTTCAAGCTCTTTAACAAGGCTGGTATGTAAGAAGCCAGACTTGGAAGCGCCGAGGTTATCTTTGGAGTATTCAAACCAGGCAGGATAGCCGGGGCCAAGGAAAGAGATGCTTTTGAAGGTACTGCCGATGCGGCGAAGGTAATCGTCCTCGGTGCGGGTTATGATACCATCGGGGTATGTAATGTCTGACATAACCCAGGTGGGAGAGATTTTTTCAAGGGCATTTGGAACAGAAGTAAGATTCATTAAGTGTTGCCTCCTGTAGATCCAAAGCCGCCGCTACCGCGGTCTGTATCAGGGAGTTCTGTGACCTGGGTGACGGTGCAGTGGACGACAGGCTGAACGACCAGCTGAGCGATGCGGTCTCCGATGGCAAACGCCTGGGGTTCATTGCTGTAGTTATGTAAGGCCACGATGATCTCACCGGTATAGTTTTCATCAATGACGCCAACCATATTGGCGGGGGCGAGGCCGGTTTTGGTGGCAAGGCCGCTGCGAGGATAGACAGCACCGAACGTGCCGTGAGGCAGTTTGACCGAGATACCGGTATGTACTTTGGCGGTCAGGCCGGGCTGCAGGATGCAGGTGGCCATAATAACAGTACCGGGAGCTTCGACACTGATGGCGTGCAGGTCCAGGCCGGCATCTGTGGGGTGGGCATAAGAGGGGAGAGGGATGTTAGGGGCGAGAGGTTTGACGGAAAGATCATCCTTGAAAACGACATCGCCTTCATCCAGGACGGCCTGGGGGAAATCTCCAGGGATGGTATAGTTTACATACGGAGTTTCATAGTGCATGGAAATACCTCCCTTACTTATACAGACCAATCATCTGGCGGCGAAGATAGCTGAACCAGGCGCGGAACATGGCGCGGTAATTGGGTTTGACCGAAGGGATGGGTACTGGAGTGGTTACGGGTTCGGGAGTTGCGGTCGGTGCCGGAGTATCTGTGGGTTCAACAGTCGGTTCCGGGGTGGGTTCCGGTGTGGCAGTGGGTTCAGCTGTGGGAGCAGGGACAGGGCCGAGCCACTGAGCATAGAGATCCATATTGCCGGTACAGACATATTCCTGATGAGGAGAGTACCAGGTGCCGGAGCCATCGGGTTCGGTGTTCCAGCCGTTGAAGGTATTGGCACCGTAGGTAGGCTTGGAATCAATGATCTGATAGGTTTTGCCTTCTTCCTGCTTAAATTCTTTGGTGGCAAAAGAATAAGCCGGGCGGGACCAGTTGCTCCACCAGTAGCCGCCATTGGCGTGGTAGGTGACGGTGTAAGTAGTGACAGCGGTTTCGGGCGTGGAAGACTCAGCATAGGCGGTGGCGCTGAACCGGGGGTAGAAAATAATCAAAACGAGCGTTGTGAGGGACGCTGCGAAAAGCACACCAAAGCGAAAAAGTTTGTTGCATTTATTAAGATTCATGGTTAATCCTCCTTGAGGTAGAGGCCGCAGTGGCACAGGCCAGAGGGCTGAGAACGAAACTCCTGACACATACATTTGTTGGCGGGGATATGCTCAATGCGACAGGGACAATAGCCGTTGTTGGACTTGATAGAAGCACGGAATTCATCGACTTCTTCTTTTGTCCAGCTGGGATTTGTAATAATTTTCATGTTAAAGCCTTTCTGCATACTGATTGGAAGATGCGAGCGTAACGCCGAGAACAGGATCTTGGATTGGCACACTGCCGGGAACATAGCGGCCGAACTTGATGATGATGGTACCGCCATAGACGGTGTTTAACATACGCAGAGAAACCAGCTGCTGTGTTAGTTCCTGCGGATAGTAACCGGTATAAATCACAAAATCATCCAGACAGTCCTTTTGGCGAAAGTAAGCGATCAAACCGCGCAGTTCTTCAAACTGGAGAAAGGGTTCTAAGCCGCCAACGACAACTGCGGTAGTGATTGGGTTATGAATGTACCGGCCAAACAAATCAGCATAAGAAATGGTATGTACAGGTGAATTAGCAAGAGGGCTATTTTGACACATGGAGACATTGCACCCGGCATCATGACAGCACTTCCAATCACAGGTGGAGGTGCCAAGGAACATGGCAGGTTTTTTATACTGAATAAAATCTTCATCCAGAAAGCCGCGCAGAGTAATAGAATCCGGCATAATCACATCTCACTCATCGCATTTAGGTCCATCCAGTCACGCATTTTGAATTCGGCCTTGCGCTCCTTGGAATAGGTGCGTTCCGGGGTAAGGAAACCAACGATACGCTGATAGGTAGTCACTTTGGGTTTGCCGCAGATAGGACAGGTATCACCGTAGAAGCCGTGGTTTTCCTCGCAGGCGCTGATGCGAGTGCAGAATGCAAAGTAAACAACGCCCTGGTCGGCAACATAGTTCAGCATCTTCCATGCGGTATCAAAGTTATTGAACGGTTTATCAATGTTGATGTGAGCGATGGAGCCGCCGTTGCAGGCTTTATCGAGAGCGGCAGACAGGCGGACTTTTTCCTGCAGGGTGGTTTTTACACCGAGGGGAATCCACTGGTTGCCGTACAAGGGCAGTTCATATTTTTCATCCGGGAAGAACAGCATATCTTTCTGCATCAGAACTGCGGCGGCACGCTCACCGGGGATCTCCTCAATGTTTGCGCTGTAGTCTTTATCTTTGATGTAATCGTTCTTGACGGTATTGATGGTTTGCAGGATATCTTCAGCGAATTTCAAGCCCTCATCGGTATAGAACGTATTGCCGAACTCATCTTTTGAAGTCATGCCGAAGTGCTGCAGGGTTTCGTAAATACCGATCACGCCGATGGTGTTGTACTGGGAGGCCATGTTCATAATGTGCTTGGAATAATTGGGGAGTAGGCCCTTTTCGATATTGCGCTTGATGATATGGCGGACAGAATCCAGAGTGTCCAGGCAGAGCGTTGCAGCATTTTTGAGGTTGGCAAAAAACTCTGCAGGGGTGGCGCTGGAATAAGCAAGACGGGCAAGATTGACGGTGTTGACCTTAATAGAACCAACCTCCAGTGCAGTACCGCCAATGGAATTAAAATCAGGACCCCGTATGTTTCCATACGGTCTGGGCTATCTCTTATACAACCGAAACCGCTGTTCAGTTGTAAATCCCCATTTCCATCTGCGTATCAATAACAGATGTACTCCTGTTGGCCAGGATAGTCTCTACAGGTTGCGAGCTTGCACTCGCTTTCCCACGGGATTCCCATATTCAAAAAGAACGTAGGGTTCCCCGTTAGCCGCTGGTGCGACCCCGGTGATAAACCGGAAAAGGGATTATAGGGCATCTTTTTAATCTTCACCCAAGATCTTTGATATCCGAGACAAGGCGGCAGCAGTTGGAGAGGCTGGTGACATCTTCGCTGATGAAGAAGTTACTGTCTGCCCAGGCAATGTTGTGAGCGCAGCACCAGCGAGCAAATTCTTCGTTGACGAACTTGCCGTTTTTGCGCAGCAGGGAGTAGGTAAGAACCGGGAAGGTCATCATGTTTTTGCTGCGGATCTCGCTGACGACATCCATAAAGGCTTTTTCGTATTCGATGATGCCGTCAATTTCGTCAATCATAAAAGAGCCATCCGGGAAAGTTTTGCCGCCAAAGATCGCTTCCAGATAAGACTGGTCCATAATAGTGAAGTTAGTAAAGGCGCTTTGGTTGACGCGCAGGTACGGCTGATTAAGCTTGTAGACAATGCGCTGAAACTCCTGGTTACGGTAATATTCCGGGGACTGAATGTAATAACCGGATTCGACATCTTTTTTCCAGAAATAATAGGAATAAACCAGGAAGCTGGGCAGGCCGCAAGCGCCACTGCTGCGATTGGAGGTCCAGCTGACAAACTCACCGACAAAATCCGTGAAGGTGGTCAGGTGCTTGGGCGGCTGGGCGTTAAAGTTGTCAATAAAATAAAGGCCCTTATTGACAAGTTCCTCGATATCATAGGCAAAGCAGTAGGGAACGAAAGTGCTGGATGCGGCATCGTGCAGGTAGAAATAGCCGAGATATTCAGCGGTCAGCCAGTTCTTGGCGGTATCCAGCCCCCGATTCTTTTTGAGTTCATAGAAAATTTTGTTGAAGGCGAGCAGCTTGGAATGAGGCTTGTGCATCTCAGTAGTGAGAGAGCAGATATCCTTGGTACCGACATTGGCATTGCCGTCGATACTGGCATCGGCCACGGTCTGTTTGTCGATGAAGTTATCAATGAAATCCGTATAGTTCAGCTGCTCATTTGCGAAGCCGTTCAGCTTGGCCAGGTCAGGGCCGTACTTTGCGATAAGATAATCCAGCTGAGTAGTAAAATCTTTATCAAGTTTAAGGTTAATAGAAAAATCCATAGAATCACTCCTGTTTGTTAATCCAATCATTTGCAGTCTTAAAATCCATCAATGTGCCGTCCACCGAAAGCATGGGGACGGTAGTAATACCCATAGAAAGCATAACTTCTGTGTTTGTTTCTTCTTTATAATTCACCCCCTTTGCGGCGAGTTTTGCGGCCAGCACTTTGCAGCGCGGGCAGTGGGTTGTATACATAATGACATTCATTCGGCAGCCCCCTTTAATGTAGCGGTGGGAGCGGGGGTTGCGGGGGTACGGATGGTGCCGTCAGAGATATACTTGCTGTAATCAAACTGCGGAGTTGTACGATATGTAACGGCAGAAGCAGCCTGAGCGAAGGCAGAGGAGCTTGAAGCGTTTGCTTTTTCTTTGGCCTTATCCAGCTCCATGACGGTGAGGATACAGTAGTTGGCGAGATCCAGCAGGGTATCGCGCAGAGATTCGTTGACCTTGGCGGGGGTACCCTTGATAAGATTCATGAAGCGGTGGTGCTTATGGGAGATCTGGACGGCGGCGGTGATGATGCCGTTATCGCCAAACTCCTGATAGAGCTGAGAAAAGGAATTGCCGTAATCGGCATTTTTGGATTTGAAGGTATCGCACAGTTCGACCTGGATGCGGCCGAAACGCTGAACATCATTCATGAAGTAACCTCCTTATAGATACATAAAAAATTTAATTAGCCAGCCGGCAAAGAGGGCGACCAACGCGGGCGGGCAGAGACCGGCAAGAGTGCCGAGGAAAACACACAAGCCATCCGGTAAAGACCAGGAATCAAAGCAGCTGGACTTGCCGTCAATGACGTTTTGAACATCATTTTGCAGGGGGATTTTGTGGGGGATGCCGGTGGTATCAACGATGAATTCAAGGGCCAGGCCGATGCCGGCTGCATGAAAGACGCCGATGGTGGGGATAGGGCCAATGGCTAAAAACCAGTTCCAAAGTTTGGATGCGGCGAACCCCCAGACGGGAATGTGCAAAGCCCAGGCAGCAACGGCGCAGGCATTAAGCTTTACAGCGCGGGTGGAATCAGTGAGGACTTTATGGGCAACTTCGAATAAGTCACGAAGAGCGGTTTCATCGTCTTCCACCTGGTTGATATGTAGCTCGCAGGTTTTGAGGAGCTTGCGGATTTCTTGCTGGGTCATTCGGACACCTCGATATCATTGAAGATTTCCGGGTAGACGGCCTGCAGCTCCTTGAGGACAGGAATCATGAGGGCGCGGATAGCGGGGTGGGCATCCTTGGCGGTGCGAAGGCGGAGGACTTCATGCCATTCGCGCAGGTTCCAGGTGCAGACGATCTCGGTTTTAAGGCAGAGGGGAAGGACATCGCGGGCTTCTTCCGGGGTGGCACCAGAGGCCAGCATGGCAAAGTACGCTCTCTCTGCATTTTCGCAGCCGGTAATCCAGTAGGAACGCTTTTCATTGATATAACCGTGATCGATAACGGTAATTTCATTGCCGAATTTATCTTTGCTGTAGTTACAGTAGCGGGTGGATTCCTGGGCGTAGGAGCCGATGCGGTGGCGAACAATCTCGTTAGCGACGCCGCGGTCGGTGATGAACTTGATGGTCAGACTGATATGCTCGACCATGGCATAATGATGATTTTTGCAGAGCATGGCGACCATTTTGGAATCACTGCCGGGCTTGATGGCGTCCTCGCTTTTATAGCAGGTACGGGCGATACGCTCGATACGCTGCATGGTGACATCACGGTTGAGCGGGGTGATCCACTCGTGGGATTGAGGGATGATTTTCATTCTGTAGATGCCTCCTGTAAGATGATGCAATTGGATGGGTAAAGAAGGATATAATCTTTCTCCCAGGCGTAGCCACGATAGGTAGGGTTGGAGACTTTGACGCGGCAGGGGGTGAAACCGATAACAACATAAGTGTTCCAGTTGATGCCGCTGTTTTTATCCGTTTGGGCATAGGCAACGGTATCGCCGACATGGATTTCGCGGCCGATAGCATCGGTGATTGGTTCAGTCATGGGCGGCCTCCGGTTCAGGTTCACGCTGCTTGATGAGATGGCCGATCCAGAAAAGGCGCTTGGGAATTGTGGGGTCTTCTTTTAAGCAAGCGAGGGTGTGGTTTTTGCGGTAACGGGATTCAAACTCCAGGGTGAAAACGGTATCGGCGTTGGAGAGAACGAAGTCTTTATAATCCTGGCGAAGTTTAGGCCAGTCGGGATCATTCTGGATAGCGGCGAGGTCAAGCTTGACTTTATCGCCATCCTTATAATCCAGGATGTTGCCGGCGTTCTGGTAGAGCCAGGCGATTGCTTTGCCGTTGCGCTTGATGTTGACGGCATTTGCGATTGCTTTATTTTTGATAAGATCACCTGCTTTGATACGAATGAAAAGGCTGGCGGGCATTGAACGCTGCACGCTGAGCGGGTGTTAGATCATGGATGTTATAGGTAATGATGAGCGTGGAACACTTGGAATCATAACTGCGGCAGATAGATTCAAGCTCTGCCTTGGCACGCTCTTTGCGGTGGAGTTCACGGGTGGTGTTCATGGAGAATGGGGATCAGCTCCTTTGATGATATAGGTAGCACCCTGCAGCGAGATGGGCAGAAAGACCAGACGGCCGGCAGCAACAACGAAATAGCCGATTTGCAAAGTGGAAACGACCAGGTAGCTGCGGCCGGCGCGGAGCAGGGGAGAGGAGGAGGGAAAGTTAGTAAGAGAAACGGCCTGCATCATGGTTGGATCGCCTCCAGATGCTGTTTCATTTCGCGGTAGAGGATATCGTGGATGAGCTTGCCGGAGGTTTGAGGCTCACAGAAAATAATGGGCGTATTGTATCGCGCCATCCAGGTGGTTAGGCTGGAAGTTAGTGCAGGCGGAGCCATTTTGCTGCGATACTGGCCGCTGTAAGCTTTTTCCCACGTTGCCTGTTCCACAAGGATATAGGTTTTGGCGTTGCTGGACTTGGCGCGTTCAAATTCGCGGGTAAAGCGGGCACGGTTAGTGCCAAAGTTGCCGCAGATTTCGGTGAGGGACTGTTTGCGCTCAATCGAAACCTTATCGGCAAGGGTATATGTAATGCCGCTGGGGAGCACGCACTGAGCGGAGTAATCACCAAAGTTCAATTTGGTTGTAAGAACCGGGCAGCCCATCTGCTGAATGCGCTGGGTAAGCGCCGGGGTTTCGTGCTCGCGGGTATCGATCAGGATGGTGAAAGATTCAAGAGCGGATTTGACAAAGACTGGTTCGATAACATCACCCCCTTAGGAGAGGAACCACCAATACCAGCTGAAGGTGATGGCCGTGAGAACGAGTTTGAAGCAGGCATCACGGGGTAAAAACCAATCATCGTCACTGTAACAGATGGCAACAACATAGATGACGGTGTTAATAGCCGCCATAATGAAAGAAAAATTAACGTACATGGCTATACTTATAAAGGAAGGTATTGAAATCCGTTGTGGACTGAACCCAGCCGGTATCGGTGCAGGACCATTTGCCCTCGGTTTTGGTGCCGAGGACCTTGATGATATCGCCTTTAGCGACCGGGTTTTGCTCCATGGTGGAGGGACGGATTTTGAGATTGACGGTTTGACCGGTTGCAAGCTGGTACAGTGCGATGGTCTTGTTTTTATATTTGCCGTCAATGGAGAGAACGTAATGGTAGGTGGAAGCGAGAGAGGGGTTTTGGTATTGGAGGTAGCCAAGATTATCCATCTCATACTGAAGAATATCGCTGACCGGAGTGATGATTTCTGAGGTTTCTTTGGCGCAGTGACGGACAATGCCGAGCCAGTCCACGTTGATGTATTTCTTTTCAGTTTCTTTCTCACATAAGGTGAGCATTGCATCATGGTTAATGAACGGGTCAACGGTTGCTTTGGAGAGCTGAATGGAATCACTGTATTGATCGAACAATTCAACCTGGGCTTTGAGCTGGTTGGGATTGCCAAACTCGTGGAAAAAATCAAGTTCAATCAGGATTTGAAGCTGGCGGGAATTGACCGAGGTTTTATGCTTGATATCTTGCAGGAGGCTGATAAAATCAGCGTAAGTGTTATCCCGCAGAGCATAAAGTTCACGGCCAATGCGCTTGTTGAGGTATTTGATGGAAGCCATGCCTTTATAGATGGCACGATTGGCAACATCCGGGGTGTATTGATCCAGCGAATGACGGAAGCGGATGGGCATGATTTTGATGCCGCGCTGTGCTGCCAGAGCTGTGCCGGCAAGGATTTTCTTTTGGTTATCCGCGGTGTTGAGCAAAGCGGTAACGAATTCAACAGGGTAGTAATAACGATAGTAGGCGCAGTAATAGGTAAGGATGGAGTAGCCAGTAGCATGATTCAGACCGAACTGGTAGTTGCTACTGTCTTGAAGAATTTGAAGGAATGCTTTGGCTTCTTGCTCTGCCTGAGCGCGAGAACTGGAAGCGTGAGCACAGTAACCTTCCAGAATATGGGGGAGAGCTTCCTTAATAGCATTTTCATCTTTGTGACCGATAGCGCGGCGAACAGAATCAGCATCACCACCGGACATGCCGCAGATTTGCTGCAGGAAGGAAATAGATTGTTCCTGAAAAATCAGCCAGCCGAGCGTGTCCTCAAGCAAGTTGTCAATCTCTTTGGAGGGGTTCTGGCCGCGTTCATGGCGGAAGAGCTTGTCCCGATACGATGCGCCGCCAGGGCGGATAGCAGCGGTTACAATACTGAGATCCTTGATGGAGTGGACATCGTATTTTTTTAAGGATTCAAAAGCAAAATCTTCCACGAACTGGAACAGGCCATAGGGACTGGCTTTCATATCCGTCCAGACGGTAGGGTCATCAAAGTTGATCTGCCAGGTATGAGGGTAGGGGATGTGAGCGAGCTTACAGGTTTCATCGAGCTGGGCAATTGTTGACAAACCGAGGATATCGTATTTGGCCAGACCCACAGCATGAGAGGCGTCCATATCCAGCGCAAGAACTTGCAGGCCGTCTTTATCACGGAAGACACTGTAACGTTCGTACAAATCAATGGGAGCGATGATAACGCCGGCCGGGTGATGAGAAAGAGAAACTACTGTGTCCTTGATGCCATCAAAGTAATAGAAAAGATCAGGATAATTCGTTCTGCAGGTTTCGGGATCGGCATCGTATTCGTCTTTGATTTGAGCGATACGATCGAGCGACCATGGGTTAAATTCTTTAGAGCTGGTGGGATTGGCTTTCTGCCAGCGTTTGGCGAGGGCACGGCCAATTTCATCAATCGTACCTTTGTCGGATACAGTACCGAGAGCCAGTACATAGGCACATTTGCGTTGGCCAAAGGATTCAAAGATGTGGTCATAAATCAGGGGGCGGTAAGCATCAGGAGTATCAATGTCCACGTCACCAATTTCGACACGGTTTTCATTACAGAAGCGAGAGAAAACAACTGTCTCTTATACACATCTCCGAGCCCACGAGACTCCTG
>ENA-OUOW01001690-OUOW01001690.1-human-gut-metagenome-genome-assembly--contig:-NODE-1690-length-14125-cov-3.917058_pt1 | contig 14125 bp, 12 predicted proteins | sample MGYA00237938_ERZ548769 | MGnify/ENA primary metagenome ERZ548769 (study PRJEB26490, sample SAMN05356870) | human gut metagenome | biome: terrestrial biome; feature: human-associated habitat; material... | reverse complement strand
AGGCGGTTGTGCTCGGGCGCAACGGGAACCAGCTCGAGGGTGGTCTCGCTGGGAACCAGGTCCGCTGGCATGGCCTCCCCATCCTGCAGGTAGGGTGCAAGGAGCTTTGACGCCGCGGACCCCACGCGCCCGCGCAGGAGCTCCCTCGTGGCAGCGGCAACGGGAGCGCTCGTGGCCTTGGGGTTCTGGAGCGTGGCAAGGACGTCCGCGGGGGTGAGCAGACGGTCTGCGCGCCACGCACGATCAAGCGAGACGGCGCGCTCGGTGGGAACGTGCGCGATGTCCTGACGCAGGAAGTCCGCAAGCGCACGCGGCGGCCACCAAGTCATATCGCCCAACACAACGAGCTCCCCCTCGGGGCTCTCCTCAGGAGCCGGCCACGAAGCAGCCAGCTCAGAGAGCTGCGCGACAGAGCTTGCAAACTCGAGGAAGGCCCTCCCCGCCTCGAGCTGGTCCACGCGCGAGGAAAGCTCCGCCTCACACGTCACGCCGCGCGAGAAGAGCTTGGGCGAGAGTTCGCGCCAAGCTCGGGCGGGGTCTGCCGCGACTACAACCACCTCGTGCGCGCCCGACTTTGCAAGCTCGACCACACGGGATGCTACCAGCTCCGCCTCGGCGAGAGGCCCGGCCGGAGCGAGAAGCTCCACCGCACCCGTAGGCGCGACGCCCGTCTCGGTACCAAAGATCGATTTGACAAGGTTCTGAAGCTCTGGTGCCCTATCGGCGTTAGCCACCGGCCCGGGAGTTGCCTCCCCTTCCCTAGAGACGCTGCCGCCGCGTACGGCTATGGCCTCCTCCACCTGCGCAATGGTGGAACGTTGTCCCTCCAGGGCAGCGTCATTTCCAGTCTGGGCAACAATGGTGAGCTCTCCTGCGCAGGCGAGGTCTGCCAGAAGCTCGCGCGTGGAGCGGGACGTCTCGCCCAAACCTGCAGCAACGACACACCCCGGACCAACGAGTCCCTCTGCCATTGTGCCGACAACCCGCGCCATTGCCTCGGATTCCTCGACGTAGCCCGCCTGGTGAATGATGCGCGCGTACTCCCCCGCCAGGGCAACAACGCCCACCTCGGCATCTGTGAGACCAGCCCCGTGGCAGGCAAGCTCGTTTGGCTCGCCCGCAGAATCCAACGGAAGCCAAGGCAGCGCCTCACGCACGAGCGACGAGAGGAGCTGCACCGTCCCCGCGTTGAGCGACACGCCGCGACTAAGCGATTGGGGGGCTTGCGCAATGGCACGCTGCACGGCGATGGTCCTCGCAAGCGGCTCGACCACGTGCGTGCCGTCTCCCCACACCTCCCAGCGTTCCTTGGTCCATGCAACAGGCGTGGTGACAGTCACACCAAGCGAGAGGGCAGGATATGCAGAGAGCTCCTTCTGGGCAACCAGCTGGTCGGCAAAGCTCGAGACCAAAAGCGTTGCCGTGCCGTGGGTGTGCAGCGCCTCCTCCAGGCACGCACGGACCTCTGCGCTCGCCAGGCACTCCTCGGCAGTTGTCGCAATGTGAAGCATCCCTAGACCTGTCTCCCTTGCATCCCTAAACCATCGGCCTTCTCGGCATTCGCGCGTCCTGCCGCGCCCGGCTCGCCATCAAGTCGCTCCAGCACAAGACGGTAGCCACCGCGTTCTCCCCTCAGACACTTGGAGACGCGGCTCACCGTGGTAGACGATGCCCCCGTAGCGCTCGACACATCCACGTAGGACCTCCCGGACCGCAGGAGCGTCGCCACCTCAAGGCGTTGCGCAAGGTCACTCATCTCGTGCGGACTGAGAAGGTCGGCGAAGAAGGCCAAGGCCTCCTCCGGCGTCTTCACAAGGCATGCCGCCTCGCAGAGACGTCGCGTCTCCTCAGAGCCAAACGTGTTGTCACGCGTCATCCACAACCTCCCACGCCACTTTGTGCCAGCGAGCAGTGTCACGTGCGTGGGAACCACTTTAGCGCATCAAAGTGAACCGAGGGGAACGCGCCTGCTAGCGGGCATCTGTCACATAGATGCCCACGCGCACCTGCTTCCAGGGGTCGGCATCCTGCTTGACCTGTAGCACCCTTACCTCAAAGACGTCCGCATGACCGTAGTGACACATGAGCGATATCAGCGCATTCTCGCTTCCGGGAACAAAGCCCAGCTTGTGGCCGCCAAAATAGATGGCAACAGCATCCGGGTCATGAGGGTTGTCCGGCTCGGGGACAAGTTCGAGGGTGGACTCGCCTGGCTTGAGGCTCGAGGGCACAAGTGCACCGTCGTAGTACTGAAACCCCGCAATGAAGAATGACGAGATGAGACGAGAAGGTTCGTACATGACTTCCTCCATTCCCCAGGCCGCTTGGGTGGCCGTCCTCTGTGTTGACCACAGTATGGAACGGGGGCGCGACACAAATAAGCCCCTCAGAGGGAGGCGTCCTCTGCGTCGGTGTCAGGCGCGGCATCGACGGGCGCCGGACCTTCGGGGAGCACGCGAGCCTCGTCCTGTCCCCGCTCGCCAGCGTCGCCCTCACTCGCGAGCCTGTGCTGCGGGAGCATGGCCCCCACGGCGCTCAGGGCGGCGCGCGTGGCGCTTGCCACCGCAGCAACCGTGGCATCCCAGGTCTTGCCAGCGGCAACCTGGACAAGCTCGCCGAGAAGCTCCTTAGTGCGGGGGTCCACGTCCCTCAGAGCTGCAAGCACGCGCTGGGTACTGGCAGGATTGCCCATAACCTCGTCGAACGTGGTCGCTCCCCCGGCCTCGAAGGCGTCGAAGACCTGACGCGTGAAGAGCTCGCGGTCCGCAAGGTTGGCACCGCGCATCCACTTGTCGAAGATCGCGTTCACGAGCTTGCACTGCGGGAGCAGGTCGTCTGCCTCGTCCAGACAGTCAGCGTGTACCTGCCAGGTGGTTGGGTCGTGCTGGAGGGCGCCGTCCCCGGTGCTTCTCACGATGGTCTTGGGCTCTGCCGGGTCGTCGAAGAGCATGCCCACCACGCTGTAGGTGGGAACTATGCGCACAAAGCGATCGCCGTACACGTCGTGGCAGCTCAGGGGCACGACCTCCGACGCCATGAGGGGGCCGTCGTTGGAGTAGACGCGCCCAATCACGTGCTGCAGCTCCTCAGGCAGAAGCACCGCCGAGAAGCTCGCCAGGTTGCCGCCCTTCGAATGGCCGCCCACCATGAGGCGCACACCCTCGGCCTCGGCATGGCGCGCCTGTCTCAGCAGGTATTCCGCCGCCAGCCGCTGCGCCTCCGTGACCTCGAAGCTCAGCATGAAGTCCTCGCGCCAGCCCACCAGGGAGTTGTCAGTCCCCCTAAAGGAGACAAAGCGCAGGCCGCCCGGAAGCTCCACCGTGAGCGCCGCAAACTGCAGGTCGCGGTCATGGTCGAATACGTCCACGTAACCCTGTACGAGAGCCTGCCCAAAACGCTTGGATGACCCAAGGAGCCGCAGGTAGCGCTCGTCGATCTTCGCGAGCGAGCGCACGTAGGGGGAAACGTCCCCACCCGCGCGGTCGAGCAGCGCCTCGCATGCGTACGATACGGTAACCGGCCCCTCTCCCTCCCCGGGAACAATCCCCGTGAAGTCGACGTAGGAGAGCACCGAGAGGACCAGCCCGTCCACCACGTTGAACGGCCGCTCCTCAAGCGTGATGTCGCCACGAAGGTCGAGGTAGTCGTGGATGTTTGCCATAAATGTCCCTTCGGGTGCAGATGATGGCCGGTTGGTATGAGGCAGTATGCCACGAACGCGCGGAGGTGGGGAGAAACCTGCGGCTTAATAGCAGTTAGCCTGGAGCGCCGCTGAGAGAAACCACAGGTAGACGGCCCGCTACCTTCTCGGGAGGTGCTATTAAACCGCAGTTTTTCGAGCCCGGCTATTTCGGTCGCAGTCTCTCCCCGGCAGTTTCTCGGCCGCAGCTTTTCGCGGCAGAGCCGAGAACTTGCACCCCAGCAGAGAAAAATGGCCCGACCGGGAAAACCTCGACCGGGCCAGGAATCGCTGTTCTTCTCGCCTACGCCATTACCTTGCGGAACAGGGCCTTGATGGTCTCGTGGTCGGCGGGCTTGGGCGTGCCGGGGAAGCACGCGTCAGCGGCCGCGTCATCTGCGAGCTGGTCGAGGTCGGCCTCAACCAGGCCGTTGCAGGTCTTGGGGATGCCCACGTCCTCGCCGAGCTTGGCAACGGCAGCAACCACGTTCTTGTTCACCACGTCGATGGGGTCGGTATCCCAGCCGGCCACGTCCATCACGCGGCCAATCTCGCGATAGCGCTCGCCGCAGGCGTCGGCGTTGTACTCCATGCACACGGGCAGGAGCATTGCGCAGGCCACGCCGTGCGGGGTGTCATAGTGCGCCGAGAGGGTGTGCGCCATGGAGTGCACGATGCCCAGGCCAACATTGGAGAAGCCCATGCCGGCGATGTACTGGCCCAGCGCCATCTCCTTGCGGCCCTCACCCGGCTTCTTGGACTTTGCCTCGGCCACGGCCTCGCGCAGGTTGTGCGAGATGATGCGAATGGCCTCGAGGTGGAACATGTCCGAGAGCTCCCAGGCACCCTTGGTGGTGTAGCCCTCGATTGCGTGGGTGAGCGCGTCCATGCCGGTTGCAGCCGTGAGGCCAACGGGCATCGAAGCCATCATGTCCGGGTCGACGACGGCGACCTCAGGAATGTCGTTGGTGTCCACGCAGACGAACTTGCGGACCTTCTCGGGATCGGTGATCACATAGTTGATCGTGACCTCGGCCGCGGTGCCCGCCGTGGTGGGCACGGCAATGGTAAAGGTGGCGTGATTCTTGGTGTCTGCCACGCCCTCGAGCGAGCGGACGTCTGCGAACTCGGGGTTCTCATGGATAACGCCGATTGCCTTGGCGGTGTCCATGGAAGAGCCGCCTCCGATGGCGATGATGCAGTCAGCACCGGAGTCCGCCATGGCAGCCACGCCATCCTGCACGTTCTTGATGGTTGGGTTGGGCTTGATCTCCGAGTAGACCACATAGGGGAAGCCCGCCTCGTCGAGAAGGTCGGTCACCTTGGCGGTGACGCCAAACTTCACGAGGTCGGGGTCGGAGCAGACGAAGGCCTTGGTGAGGCCGCGACGGCTCAGCTCGCCAGGGATTTCCTTGATGGCCCCGGAGCCGTGATACGAGATGGTGTTGAGGACAAACCGATTAACCATAGAGCCCTTCCTTCCCGTTGGATGCCGGTGACGCCTGTGCCACCGGACACGTGACCGAGAGCTATCTACCCAACGAGACGGTACGTCAGACTGCCGTGCCGCGACCCTCCCCCTACCCCGTCCGCGTTCTTTAGCGGAAATTGATAATCGCACCTCTCGACAACAGGGCAAACGTGGCCTTCGATTCTCAAAAACCGCTAAAGAACGAGAGGGGGATGCGGCAGAGGGGCGTGGTGCGTGGCCGCAGCCCGCGAATTACCCTTGCATCGCCGCCACCAGGGCAAACACGCAGATGGCCACCAGCCCTGCCACGATGAGCCAGCTCGCCGGCCTGCCAAGGTTGAGCGTCCAGCCAATCCCAAAGCGCTTGGGCACCACGACCGCCGGGTCCTTCCGGTTGGCATAGAACACGCCGCCGTACCAGCGGTCGTCTTCATCTGCGGGAAGCGTGAAGTCCTCGGGCAGACGCGCGAGGAGCCTCGTGCCGTTCTGACCGTAGCGCACGCCGAGAACAACACAGGGGACAAGCACGGCCAAGGCAACAGCCGTGAGCGTCGTACCGCCAACGTCAAACGACACCCATCCCACCATGGATGCCTCCAGCACCACTCCGGACGCGTTCAGCGCCAGGCCCATGCCAACGCAGCACGCACTCCATGCGTGGATATAGGCACCGTAGGCGAAGGCGCTCGATGCGGGATGACGCGGGTCGATTGGCCGCTTCGAGCCCAGAAGCATGGCATGGGAGATGGCCATCGTGCCGGCCATTGCAAGCTGGAAGACGATGGGCAGAAGCATGACCGGCACTGACTTCTCGGCCCAGCCATTCACGACACCGTCCATTCCAGCGTGAATGGGGATGAGGTCCGGCGCGCTATCGTAGCCCAGCACGGCGACCATAACCGAGGCAGCAATGGGCAACAGGTTGAGGAGCTCCCAGCACAGGGGGACCGGCTTGGGAGCGCCGGCGCTGCCGAGCATTGCCGCACTTTTTCGCGCCTTGGCCTTCCAGCCGCGGGCCTGCTTGAGGTCCTGTGCCTTATCGCGGTAATGCAACATGAGGAAGTAGCCAAAGAGCACCAGCACAACCGTTGCCACGCAGGAGGCAAGGGCAGCCATGTTGGGATGTATCGCAACCAGCACGTAAGAAACCCAGCCCGTAAGCAAAGCCGTCACCACAAGCACCCACAACGAGTAGGCACGTTTGAGCGACCGGGCCCGTGGATCACTTGCAGCGGCAGTAGGAACGCTCACCGAGAAGAGCTCGCCCTTTGGCGTGAGCCAGGGGGTCAGGGCAAAGATAACGCCACACAGTGGCACAAGAATGAGAATCGTGACTACTGAAAGGACAGACTCAGCACTCATCCGTACCATCTCCTTTGGCCAAGGATTCTCCCGCCCCGTATGCCGCACGCGCCTGGCGGGCCGCCTCCTCCACAAAGCCTTGCTCCGAGCCCCCGCGAGCCCTATACGCAACTGCAAGTCGCAGCAGCTCACGTGCCATGAGCTGGTCCTGCTCGGCTGAGAGATGACGCGCGGGCGCACCATCCGCATCGGCTACAAAAGAGCCGGAACGGCCGCGCATGGTGAGGTAGCCCTCGTCGCGCAGGACGGCATACGCCTTGTTCACAGTATGGAGGTTCACTCCAAGGTCGCGCGCGAGCGAGCGCACCGAGGGAAGGGGGTCACCGGGAGAAAGCTCCCCCGTGGCGATGGCCTCAATCACCTGCGCGCGAATCTGCCGGTAGATAGGCTCTTCCGACATCTGGTCAATCACAACGGGCATGCTGGCACCCCCTTCGAGGTAACGACATTTGTTCTACTTGAACTATAACAGATAGAACAAGGCTGTCAATCACGAGAAGGGGGCGCCTAAGAACGCAGGACCAAGTGACAAGCCTACTGCTTCGAAATCCTAAGCACGGCCTTGATCGCCTTGCCGCCGGACGTGTCCGCAAGGGCCTTATCTATCTCGGAGAAGTCGTAGAACGAGAGGATCTTGTCCACGGGGAAGCGGCCCTCCTTGTACCAACGCACCATCTGCGGGACGAAGGTCTTGGGGTCGGACTCTCCCTCGCAGGTGCCCTTCATGGTACGCATGGGCATCATGATGTCGCCGCCCACGTCAAAGTGGTCGATGCAGCCAGCCGCCGCAACGGGCAGGAACGTTCCGTGGAACTTGAGGCTGCGGATGGCATTGACCATCATGTACTGGTTGCCCGAGGTATCCACCGTAGCGTCGACGCCGGCCGGGCAGATCTTGTGGACCGCCGCTGGAACATCATCCACCTCCTTGCGGTTGATGGTGTGGGTAGCGCCAAGCTCGCGCGCAAGGGCCAGGCTCTTGGGGTTACCGCCCACTGCGATAATGACCTTGGCCCCCGCAACGGCAGCACCCATGATGGCCGACATACCCACGGCGCCGCAGCCAAAGACGGCAACGGCGCTTGTCTCGTCCACGTGTGCCACGTTGATCATGGCACCGGCACCCGTCTGCACGCCGCAGCCCAAAGGAGCAACAATTCCCAGGTCAACGTCATCTTCAACCTTGCAGACCGAGGCAGCGTTGGCCACCGAGTAGGTAGCAAACGAGGACTGCCCGAAGAACATGCTCACGTCGTGGCCGTCTTGGTGAAGGCGGGTGGTGCCGTCCGTGGCAACGCCGCCAAAGTTGATCTGGTTGAAGTTCTCGCAGTAGTAAGGCTCGTGCGCCTGGCATGCCGGGCAGGACCCGTCGAAGGCATAGGTGATGCCCACGTGGTCGCCGGGCTTGAGGTCGTCCACGTTGGCGCCCACGCGCTCCACGATGCCGGCACCCTCATGGCCAAGCACAAGCGGCAGCGCGATGGGCACGCCCTGCGAGCGGCCAAACTCGTCGGTGTGGCAGATGCCAGAGGCCACGTTGCGCACGAGGACCTCGTTGTCCTTCGGTTCGTCCAGCTCGACGTCCTCCATGCAGTACGGACCGTTCTTCTCGTGCACGACCAAAGCCTTGATCTTCATGAATGCCCTCCCGACATCACTTTGCGTGCGGGCCTCTCCCCGCCTACCTAACGACTGTATGCCAGGACGCGGGCGCATGCCGCCGCATCCCCGCCAGAGGGGCAGAGGAACCCGTGGTTGGGATAGGCTTCTCTATAGGAGGTAACCACAGGAGGCCACATGAATAATGCCGAGAACCACCAGCTCTCTGCGGACCAGACGCAAAAGCGGCTCTTCATTGCGTTGCGCTTCTCGGAAGAGGAACAGGAGGCGCTTGCGCGGTCACGTGACGCCGTACTGAAAAGGCTTCGCTCTGGGCGTCCCACTCCCACTACAAATATCCATCTGACCATGGCGTTTCTCGGGATGCTCGACGGCGCAGGCGAGCAGCGCGCGGCAGAGGCGCTGCGTTCTGCGGCACGCGAATGCGGCCCAGTGAGCCTTTCTCTTGGCGACCTTGGCGCCTTTGAGCACCGGCGCGGGGGCATCGTATGGCGGGGCGTCTCTCGGCAAGAGGGGCTTCTCGTCCTCCAGCGAACGCTCGTGCGGGAGCTGACCGCAGAGGGGCTTCCTGTGGACAAGAGGCCCTTCGTGCCGCATGTAACCCTTGTGCGTGGCGCGCGGCCAGCAAGAGAGGTAGGAGCCAACGGGATGCCTGACCTGTGGCGCATTTGCAAGGAGGTCTCCTGCGGGCTTCCCCCTCTCGAGACGCGCCACACGGAGGTGGCCCTCATGTGGAGCCACCACCCCACGGGCGAGCAGCTCACCTATACGCCGATTCTCACTGTGCCGTTGTACGGCGAGAAAAGCTGCGTCTAGCAACATGAACATGCCGCGTATCCCGAACGGTTAGAGCTGTTTAAACGTTCGGAATACGCGGCAATGTTCGAATGACGCTAAATTTCACCGGTTAAGCCGGCCTAAACGTTCGGAACTCGCGGCATCTCGACGAGAAGAGCTACGACGGCGAGAAGCTCGGCGAGAAGCGCAACCCTCTGTCACCGTAGCTCGGCCGAGAACCGCCCCCTACAGGTTGCGCAGGGCGTCTACCAGCGCAGTCTTGGCCTCGGTCTTCTCGTCCTTCATCTTGATGACGCGCGCGGGGCAGCCGGCAACAACCGCACCTGCGGGTACGTCCTCAGTCACCACAGCACCGGCAGCCACAACGGCACCCTTGCCCACGCGGCATCCCTCGATGACCACGGAGTTTGCGCCGAGAAGCACGTCGTCCTCAATCACCACGGGCGTCGCGCTCGCGGGCTCAACCACGCCGGCAAGCACGCAGCCGGCACCCACGTGGCAGTGCGCGCCCACAGTGGCGCGCCCACCCAGGACGGCACCCATGTCGATCATGGTGCCCGCGCCAATGACCGCACCAATGTTGATGATTGCGCCCATCATGATAACGGCGTTGTCGCCAATCTCCACCTGGTCGCGAATGATGGCGCCAGGCTCGATGCGGGCGTTCACGTTGCGCACGTCAAGCAGCGGCACACCGGAGTTGCGACGGTCGTTCTCGACAACCACGTCCAGAACGTTGTTGCCAGCCGCCTCAAGCGCCGGCCCAACCTCGGACCAGTCGCCAAAGACCACGACGTCGCCCGTCCCAAAGACGTGGGAGCTGGGCCCAAAGTCCACGTTCGCGCCGGGGGCAAGCTTGACGTATGCCTTGACCGGCGTCTTCTTTGGCGCGCTTGCGATGAAGTCGATAATTTCCTGGGCGTCCATGGGTCTTCCCCTCTCGCCAGCCACCTAGCGGTTCTCGTTGACCTGGCGGTTTTCGTTTCTACAGGCTATCCAAACATGAGCGTGTCGAAGTCGTAGAAGCCGGGCTCGCGCGCCAGCAGGCGCTTGGCCGCGGCAATGGCGCCGTTCACGAAGATCTGACGGCTCGTCGCGCGGTGCGTGAGCACGACCTCCTCGTCCTCGCCAAAGAAGAGCACCTCGTGCGTTCCCGCCACGGTGCCGCCGCGCAGGCTGTGCATGCCAATCTCGCCCGCCGGGCGCGGCCCCACAATGCCCTCGCGCCCGTAGGCAACGCTCCTCTCACCCGTGGGATCCACGGCCTCGAGCAGCATCTTTGCCGTACCGGAGGGGGCGTCTGCCTTTCGGCTGTGGTGGCACTCGACGATCTCGGTGTCCCAGCCGGGAAGCGAGGCCGCGGCCTCTCTCGCCAGATGGCGGAGCACCGCCACGCCCAGCGAGTAGTTACCGCTCCATATGACGGGTGCCACCTTGCCCAGTGCCTCGATGCGCGAGAGGTCCTCCGCCGAGAGGCCCGTGGTGCCCGAGAGCAGCGCGGCGCGCGTGCGACGCACGTAGGCCTCCACGTGGGAAATCGACGCGGGCGCCGAGAAATCGATAACGAGGTCTACCGCTGGGGCAACGGAGTCAAACTCAGAGATGTTGTCTGCGTCGTAGCCGCCCGCAAGCGAGAGATCCGCATCCGCCTCGACGGCTGCCCGAAGGAGCGTCCCCATGCGCCCCTTGGCGCCAACCACCAGCACGCTAGCCAAGAAGACCAGCCCCCTTCATGGCAGCCTCCAGACGCGCGTCCGCCTCGGGCGAGAGTTGCCAGAGCGGCAGGCGCACGGTAGGGCCAATGAGCCCCATCTTGGCGAGCGCGGCCTTCACGGGAATGGGGTTGACCTCGCCAAAGAGCGCATGCACCAGGTCGAGGTTGTCCAGCTGCACCTTAAGCGCGCCCTTGGTGTCGCCGGAAAGCCACTTCTCGCACATGTCGTGCACGGTGCGCGGCGCGACGTCTGCCCACACCGAGACCACGCCCACGCCGCCCAACGAGAGGATGGGCACCACCATATCGTCGTTGCCGCTCATCATGCGGAAGTCATCCGAGAGGTAGCGCGCAACCATCGTCGCGTAGGAGATGTTGCCCGAAGCCTCCTTGATGCCCCACGCGTTGGGGTGCGTGGCCAGGCGTGCGACGTTTCTCTCCGAGATGGAGCAACCCGTGCGACCGGGGATGTTGTAGAGCAGGCACGGCACGTCCACCTGGTCGAGGACCGTCGTGAAGTGGCGGTAGATGCCCTCCTCGTTGGATTTGTTGTAGTAGGGCGTAATGAGGAGAAGGCCGTCGGCGCCAAGCTTCTCCAGCGCCTTTGCCTTGCGGAGCGACTCCGCCGTGGAGTTGGAGCCCGCGCCGCCAATGACGGGGATACGGCCAGCCACGCGGTCGATGACGGTCTTGGCTACCTCAAGGTCCTCCTCGTCGGTCATCGTGGAAGACTCGCCCGTGGTCCCCAAGACCAGGATGCCGTCGGTCCCGTTCTCGAGGTGGAAGTCGACCAGGCGCTCCAGCGACCCATAGTCGATGGAGCCGTCCTCCAGAAACGGCGTGACCAGCGCCACGACAGAACCGGTAAGTCCCTGCATGTCCATTGTGCGTCCCCTCTCGTGTGCGCCCCGCGGGCGCCCTGCGTGTAACCCTACGTGTGTCCTAGCCCTCTGGGTGGACAAGCGCCGAGAAGCGCGAGCCCGGAAAGTCAAGTGTTGCAAAGTAGTCTGCGGGCGTCTCGGCGCGCCGAATGAGCTCGAACGAGCCATCCTCGCGCAACAGCAGCTCCGCCGAGCGGAGCGTGCCGTTGTAGTTGTAGCCCATGGAGTGCCCGTGGGCGCCAGCGTCGTGAATGAAGAGCAGGTCACCGATGTGGACCTCGGGCAGCATACGGTAGCGCGCAAACTGGTCGGAGTTCTCGCAGAGCCTGCCCACCACGTTGTAGCGCCTGGTTGCGGGCTCGCCCTCGTGACCCATCACGGTGATGTGGTGGTAGGCGCCGTAGACCGCCGGGCGCATGAGGTTGGAGGCGCAGGCGTCGACGCCCAGGTAGTCGTGGTAGGTGACCTTCTCGTGGATCACACGGGTCACAAGGCCGCCCGCAGGCGCCAGCATCCAGCGGCCAAGCTCGGCGGCAAGGGCCACGTCACCCATACCCGCAGGCACGAGAACCTCCTCGTACACGCGGCGCACGCCCTCGCCCACGGCAGCGATGTCCACGGGAACATCCTCGGGTCGGTAGTCGATGCCAATGCCGCCGGAGAGGTCAACCAGCCGCACGTGCACGTCAAGCTCGCGCGAAAGTCGCACGGCCAGCTCGAAGAGCACGCGCGCGAGGCGCGGGTAGTAGTCCTCCACCTGCGTGTTTGAGGCAAGAAACGCATGGAGGCCAAACTCGGTAACGCCCATGGCGGAAAGCCTGCGCGCCGCCTCCATGACCTGGTCGACGGTCATGCCAAACTTGGAGTCCTCGGGCTCGCCGATGATGCCGTTTGAGGCCGTGAAGTTGCCTCCCGGGTTCACGCGCAGGCAGACCATGGCGGGCAACTTTCCGTCCAACGCGCGCGACAGGCAGTCCACCATGTCGAGCGAGTCCAGGTTGATGATGGCGCCTAGGTCGCGCGCGCGGCGGTAGTCCTCGTCGGGTGTGTCGTTGGAGGAGAGCATGATGCGCTCGCCTCGCACGCCGCAGGCGCTGGCAAGCGTGAGCTCCGTGGCGGTTGCGCAGTCGCAGCCGCAGCCCTCCTCGGCCAGAATCGAGACGATCGTGGGGTTGGGTGTCGCCTTCACGGCAAAGTACTCGGTGAAGCTGGGGTTCCACGAGAACGCCGCCTTCAAGGCGCGCGCACGCTCGCGGATGAGCTTCTCGCTATAGACGTGGAAGGGCGTGGGCCACTGCGCGGCGGCACGCTCGAGCTGGTCTCTTGTGACGAACGGTAGCTTTTCCCCCATTGCTCCCCCAGACGCGCCGCAGGGGCGCCGCCGGGGACCACGCAGCAGCGGCGCGTGGCCGGGGATAGCGCTCCCGCGGATCTTCTCCACGGACAGTCCCGGCGGTGTTCCCGCCGAGCCCACCGCCGCGCCATGCCTGACGCGGAAGTTCGGCGGGCATCGCCTCTCCCGGAATCCTTGCCCGCCGGCTCCTCCAGGACCATCGTGCCCGCTCCTCTATCGTGCGGACAACGCTAGCATCCGCGCCGCGCCGGCGCAAGGTCGAGCGGAACACCAACGGAGAAAAACTTCTTCACGATGTGGTAGACAGCTCAACGGCCGATAGGAGATCGGCAGGGCGACGACGGGGGAGTATGCTAGGGGCAACACGCACGCTACGCGGCGGCGCGCCGCGCTCTGGAGGACCTCATGAACCCAAGGGAGACCTACACAGCACTGGAGTTTGCGCGAGAGGTGCGCGAGGAGTCGCTCGAGCTTCTGCGCGCGCTCGGGCGTATTGGCGCCCCCACGGGTGACGAGGGACGCCGCGCCTGGTTTGTAGCAACCTGGCTCCGCGAGCAGGGCGCAACCGACGTCACCGTGGACGAGGCGCATAACGTTGTCTGCATCCTGGGCGACCGTTCCGAGCCAGGCCGCGCGGTCTTCTCCGCCCACACCGACGTCGTCTTTCCCGACACGGGCGAGCTGCCACTCACCGAGGACGAGGAGAACATGTACGCCCCGGGCATCGGCGACGACACGGCCTGCCTGGTGACGCTGCTCATGGCCACAAAGTGGTTCCTCAAGCACCGCCCCAAGCTCGACACCTGCGTTGTGGTGGTGGCGAACTCCGGCGAGGAGGGACTGGGCAACCTCAAGGGCACCAAGCAGCTCATGCGCGAAGCCACAGCCCCCGTGACCGAACTCACCGCGCTCGACGCACACTTCCCCGAGGTGGTCACCGAGGCAGTGGGGTCGATGCGCTACCGCATCAGCGTGCACACGCAGGGCGGCCACAGCTGGAAGAACTGGGGCGTCCCCAACGCCATCGAGCGGCTCTCGCGCGTGGTGTGCGCAATGTACGACCTGCCGCGCCCAACCGAGGCCCGCACCACCTGCAACGTGGGGCTCATCGAGGGTGGCACCACGGTCAACAGCATCGCGAGCGAGGCCTCGTGCCTCTGCGAGTTTCGTTCCACGAGCGAGCCGTGCCTGCAAGAGATGGACGAGAAGCTCCGCGACCTCGTTGCCCGGGCGGACGCCCGCGACG
>ENA-OUOW01001685-OUOW01001685.1-human-gut-metagenome-genome-assembly--contig:-NODE-1685-length-14167-cov-4.435445_pt1 | contig 14167 bp, 13 predicted proteins | sample MGYA00237938_ERZ548769 | MGnify/ENA primary metagenome ERZ548769 (study PRJEB26490, sample SAMN05356870) | human gut metagenome | biome: terrestrial biome; feature: human-associated habitat; material... | reverse complement strand
TACGAGATGCTCAGGAGTCTCGTGGGCTCGGAGATGTGTATAAGAGACAGGGCTACGATTCTGGTTAACTGGAAGAGTCTAGGGCATACGTGTGGTGAGATTGAGGGGCCGAGAGGCTCGCAGCGTGCGGCGACCGGGCGTCTCTCGGCACGCCGCCTACGCTCACAGCGCGTAGCAGTCGTAGCGTATGGCCTTGCCGGCCACGGTGTAGCTGGGCTTCTCGCCAGCAAGCCATGGCCCCTTGGCCGGACGCTTCACCACAATACGGCGAGGGCCCGCAGTCCTAGCGGCGTCCATGAGGCCGCGCTCGTCGTCGCACGGCCGCTCCAGGCGCTGGATGAGCTGCAGCTTCTTCTTGACAGCCGCGCTCTTGCGGCGCTCGGGAAACATTGGGTCGAGAAGGACCACGTCAGGCGAGAAGCCCAGCGCGGGAAGCGCCAGCACGGAGTCCTCTCCGCGAAGCTCCATGCGTGAGACCGCCTCCGCCAGCGCCGGGTCCGACGCCGCGCGCGCCAGCGCGTCGGCAAGCAGCGCGCAGATCACGGGGTCGCGCTCGAAGAGCGTCACCGAAAAGCCCGCCGCAGCCAGGAGCAGCGAGTCCTCCCCCATCCCGGCCGTCGCGTCCACGGCCGTGAGCGGACCGGCCGCTCCACGGATGCGCGCCGCGCGCACGACCAGCTCGCGATTGAGGTTGCCCGCGCGAAGGCGCGGCACCATGCGTGAGAGGTCCGCGGCAAGCGACATGCCGTCGCCCTCGAGCGAGAGGCCCTTCTCGCCCACAAGAAGGCACAGCCCACCTGCTGCCTGCGCAGTGCCCACAGGCGCCACGGGCACGCCGAGACGCGCCGCAAGCTTCTGCGCCCGAACGGCGTCCCCGCCCGCACCAACTTCTACAACCAGGCCCTCCACCAGCGCCTACGCCCCGTACTGCCCGCGCATCGAATACCAGCCGTCGTGCTCGTCCACCACAAGGGGCACGTCGAAGAGGTTGGAGAGGACCTCATCGCACAGGATCTGCTCCTTGGGGCCGTCAGCGAAGATGGCTGCATTCTTGATGAGCATCACGCGCCCGATGGCCGGGATGATGTCCTCGGGGTAGTGCGTGACCAGGATGATCGAGCGGCCCTCTGCGGCAAGCGTGCTCATGGTCTCGCGCACGTGGTACATGCCCTCGGGGTCAAGGCCGGTGCACGGCTCGTCAAAGACAAGCACCTGCGGGTCGCGGATAAGCTCACGTGCCACCAGGACGCGCCTGGCCTGGCCGGTCGAGAGGGTCATCACGTCGCGCTCCGCCACCTCGGGGATACCCAGGCGGTCAAGCGCGTCGAGCGCCAGCTGACGATCGCGCTCGGTGACCTCCACCTGCTTGGGCAGCCCCAGCGTGCCAAAGAGCCCACCTACCACGATGTCGACGGACGGCAGGTGCACGCGAATCTGCTCGTGCATGGTGGAGCTCACCACGCCCAGCGCGCGGCGCACGTCGGTGAGCTGCGGGCGCGGGTTGCCGCGAAAGCGCACGGGCGGCTCATCTCGGTAGAGCGGGAAGACCTCCCTGGTGAGGAGCTGTATGAAGGTAGACTTGCCCGCACCGTTGGGGCCGAGAAGCGCCACGTGCTCGCCCTCGTGCAGCGTGAAGTCGTCCACGTGGAGGATGGTCTTGCTCGCCCTCACCACGCTTGCGTCGTGGATGGCAAAGAGCGGCGTCTTCTCGCCGGCGTTGTTCTCGCCCTGCATGCGGTCTCCCGGTCCTAGACTTCATTGAGGTAACTTCTCACAAACGCACCACCAACTGGCGGGTCGTGAAGACCTACTATAGGCAATGCGCGCGCGTTCGCGGCAGGTTGGCGACGCGCCGTAACACACCCACACGTCATTTGCGCAGATAGGGGTCCACATGCCAGAGACGCTCACGCTTGAGGCCTTCGAGGAGGCATCCGAGAAGGTCAAAGAGGTCACGCTCGAGACAAAGCTTGTGGAGAGCCCGTACCTCTCGGCGGCGACCGGCAACCGCATGTGGCTCAAGCCCGAGAACATGCAGCGCACCGGCGCCTACAAGCTGCGCGGCGCGTACTACAAGATCTCGAAGCTCTCCCAGGAGGAGCTTGACCGCGGCGTGATCACCGCAAGCGCCGGCAACCACGCGCAGGGCGTGGCATATGCCGCCACCCACGCAGGTGCGCGCTCCATCGTGGTCATGCCCACCACCACGCCGCTCATCAAGGTCGAGCGCACCAAGGGCTACGGCGCCGAGGTCATCCTCTACGGCGACGTCTTTGACGATGCCAAGCAGCGTGCCGTTGAGCTGGCCGAGGAACAGGGCCTCACCTACATCCCGCCGTTCAACGACACCACGGTAGCAACCGGCCAGGGCACCATCGCCATGGAGATCATCCAGGAGCTGCCGCTGGTCGACACCATCCTCGTGCCCGTGGGCGGCGGCGGCCTGGCCTGCGGCGTCTCGACTTTCGCCAAGCTCTACAACCCCAAGATCCGCGTCATAGGCGTGGAGCCCACCGGCGCAGCTAGCCTCACGGCGGCGCTCGAGGCGGGCCACGTGGTGAAGCTCCCCAGCGCCAACACCATCGCCGACGGCACGGCCGTGCTTGAGGTGGGCGACAAGGTCTTCCCCTACCTGCAGCAGAACCTCGACGACGTCATCTGCGTGGACGACGATGAGCTGGTTGTCTCGTTCCTCGACATGGTCGAAAACCACAAGATGATCGTCGAGAACTCCGGCCTGCTCACGGTTGCCGCCGCCAAGCACCTGCCCGCCGAAGGCAAGCGCGTGGCGTGCATTCTCTCCGGCGGCAACATGGACGTGATTACCATGTCGAGCGTGGTGCAGCACGGCCTCATCCAGCGCGGCCGCATCTTCACCGTGAGCGTGCTGCTCCCCGACCGCCCGGGCATGCTGGTGCGCGTCGCCAGCGTGATCGCCGAGCAGAACGGCAACGTGATCAAGCTCGAGCACAACCAGTTTGTCTCGACCAACAGGAACGCGGCGGTCGAGCTGCGCGTGACCATCGAGGCGTACGGCGAGGAGCACAAGGCGCAGATCGTGGACGCCATCCACAAGGCAGGCTTCGACCCCACGCTGGTGCAGACGTCGCTGTAGGAGCGCAGGAGCGCTACCCCCTCCGGCACCTCGTGTCGCCGGAGGGGGTATTTTGTTGCAGATTCACGCAAAAATGTGCCCCCCGGCGACAGTTTGCCTCCGGAGGGCTTGTTCTGTTGCAATTGTCGCCAAAACGGGCCTTCTGGCGACACGGGCGCCGAGAAGCGCACGGCCGACGAAGGCGCACGCCCCCTACAGGTACTCCACGACCTTGTCGCCCATCGCGGCGCAGCCCAGCACGTGGTCTGCCGGCGTGGCGTCATCGGCGATGTCGCGGGTGCGCCAGCCGTCGTCGAGGACGCGCTCCACGGCAGACTCGACCCAGCCAGCCTCCTCGGTCATGTCGAAGGCGTAGGTGAGCATCATGCCCGCCGAGAGGATCTGCGCCAGCGGGTTGGCGATACCCTTGCCGGCGATGTCCGGCGCGGAGCCAGCGGAGGGCTCAAAGAGCGAGACGCCGTCGCCCAGACTCGCGCTCGCGAGCATGCCAAGCGAGCCCGTGATCTGCGCGGCCTCGTCGGAGAGGATGTCGCCAAACATGTTCTCTGTCACGATGACGTCAAAGTCCGCTGGCCTGTTTATGAGCTGCATGGCGGTGTTGTCAACGAGCAGGTCCTCAAGCTCGACCTCGGGGAACTCCTCGTCATGGACGCGATGCACAACCTCGCGCCACATGCGGGAGGTCTCCAGCACGTTGCGCTTGTCGACGCTCGTGACCTTGTTGCGGCGCTTGCGGGCAGCCTCAAACGCCTTGCGCGCAATGCGCTCGACCTCGTACTCGCGGTACTCCATGGTGTCATAGGCGCGCTGCCCGCGGCCGCCGTTGGCACCCGCGCCAGGCTCATCGTAGAAGCGCTCGCGGCGCCCAAAGTACAGACCGCCGATGAGTTCGCGGACAATCACCAGGTCAACGCCCTTGATGACCTCCGGGCGCAGCGTCGAGGCGCCCGCCAGGGCGTCGTAGATCTTCACGGGGCGCAGGTTGGTGTAGAGGCCCAGGCCCTTGCGAATGCCGAGAAGCCCCTGCTCCGGACGAGGGGCGTTTGGGTCGGTAGAGTCCCACTTGGGCCCGCCCACAGAGGCGAGAAGGACGGCGTCCGAGGCCTTGGCAGCGTTGAGCGTCTCGTCGGGCAGGGGACTTCCGCAGGCATCGATGGCAGCGCCGCCAATGAGGTGGTCCTCGCAGACAAAGTCGACATTGGCCTTCTCGCCCACTGCTGCCAGGACCTTCTTGCCCTCGGCCATGATCTCGGGGCCAATGCCGTCGCCCGGCAGTGTGCACACGCGATAGGTTGCCTTAGCCATTGCTATTCGCCCTTCTTCTCGGCCAGCACGCGCTTGGTGCGCGCGACAAGCCCGCCCTCGTTGATGATGTCCTGGATGAACGGCGGGAACGGCTGCGCGTGGAAGACGGCGCCCGTGGTCTCGTCCGTGATGGTGCCGGTATCGGCGTCAACGCTCACAACGTCGCCGTCAGAGATGGCGTCCGCGGCCTCGGGGCACTCCAGAATGGGGAGACCCATGTTGATCGAGTTGCGGTAGAAGATGCGCGCAAAGCTCTTGGCAATGACGCACGAGACGCCCGCAGCCTTGATTGCCACGGGTGCATGCTCGCGAGACGATCCGCAGCCAAAGTTCTCGTCGGCCACGATGATGTCGCCTGGCTTCACGCGAGAGACGAAGGTCTTGTCGAGGTCCTCAAGGCAGTGCTTGGCAAGCTCGGCGGGATCTGACGTGTTGAGGTAGCGAGCAGGAATAATGACGTCGGTGTCTATGTCTCTGCCGTAGCGAAAGACGGTTCCTCGGAACTGCATGGGTTTCCTTTCTACTCGGGAGCGGCGGCCACCCTTGCCTCCCGCTTCGGACAGTCCTCGCCGCAAAAGGCGCGGCTGCGGAACTCGCGGAGCGGCAAGGGTGACCGCTGCCCCGGAGTTGAAACAAAAACGCAGGCGAGAGGAACCGCCTTTCGCGTCAGAACCCTGACGGAACCTCCACCCCGGTAAAACAAAAGAAGCAAAGAGCGCGGCCTGTGGGACGCCCGTGGCCGGCTGCAAGCTTGCGGCTATCTTGCGACCCAAGGGTGCGGCCTTTCTCTCCTGTGCGAGTTCTTGGCGCAGCCAAGCTGTCTGAGCACGGGAAGAAAGGCCGCACCCCCCTGTGCCTACAGGTCAGACGGCAGCGCGATGTGGCCGGCCACGGCCGACGCGGCACACACGGCCGGGCTCGCCAGGTAGACCTCGGACGTGGGGTCTCCCATGCGACCGACGAAGTTGCGGTTGGTGGAGCTCACGCACCTCTCGCCTGCCGCCAGGATGCCCATGTAGCCGCCCAGGCACGGACCACAGGTAGGCGTCGAGACCACGCAGTGAGCGTCGATGAAGACGTCCATGAGGCCCTCGTGCACGCACTGCAGCCACACGGTCTGCGTCGCGGGAATCACGATGCAGCGCACGTTGGGGTTGACAGTCCTGCCACGCAGCACGTCTGCCGCAGCGCGCATGTCCTCGATGCGCCCGTTGGTGCAGGAGCCAATGACCGCCTGGTCGATGGTGATGTCGCGGCTCTCGGCAACGGGATGTGTGTTGGAAGGGAGATGCGGCCAGGAGACCTGCGGCACAATGTCTGCCGCGTCGATCTTGATGACCTGCTTGTAGGTGGCGTCCGGGTCGGGGTGGTACTCGGTGTACGGGCGCTCGGTGCGGCCTTCCAGCCAGGCGCGTGCGGTATCGTCCACCTCGAAGAGGCCAGCCTTGCCGCCGGCCTCGATGGCCATGTTGGCAATGGTGAGGCGCCCCTCAACCGAGAGGTCGCGAATGGTCGAGCCTGCAAACTCCATGGCGCAGTAGAGCGCGCCATCCACGCCGATCTTGCCTATCACATAGAGGATGATGTCCTTGGCGCTGGCTCCAGCGGGCAGCTTGCCGTCGATCTCGAAGCGGATGGTCTCGGGCACCTTGAACCACGCGCGACCGGTCGCCATGCCCACGCCGGCGTCCGTGGAGCCAACGCCCGTCGAGAACGCGCCGATGCCGCCGTAGGTGCAGGTGTGGGAGTCCGCGCCAATGACCAGGTCGCCAGGGCCCACAATGCCGCGCTCGGGGAGAAGGGCATGCTCAATGCCCATGCAGCCCTGCTCGAAGTAGTGCGTGATGCCCATCTCGTGCGCAAAGTTGCGCGTGACCTTGGTCTGCTCGGCGCTCTTGATGTCCTTGTTGGGGCTGTAGTGGTCGGGCACCAGGCAGATTCGGTCGCGGTCAAAGACGCCAGCGCCAATCTCGCGCACGGTCTTGATGGCGATGGGCGCCGTGATGTCGTTGGCGAGCACGAGGTCGAGGTCGCATTCGATGAGCTGGCCGGGCACAACCTCGGGAAGGCCCGCGTGGGCTGCGAGGATCTTCTCGGCCATGGTCATGGGACGTGCCATTTACTTGCCCTCCTTGGAACGTGCGGTTTGAATCATGCGGTTGATGGCGTTGACGTAGGCCTTTGCGCTGGAGACCACGATGTCGTTGTCGGCGCCGCGGCCGGTGTAGACTCTGCCGTCCTCGGCCGTGATGCGCACCGTGACTTCGCCGATGGCGTCGATGCCGCGGGTGATGGCCTTGACCGAGAACTCCGCGAGGTCGCCGTGGACGGCAACCACCTGGTCGACGGCCTTGTAGGCGGCATCGACGGGACCGGTGCCGGTGGCGCAGACCACGTGCCTCACGCCCAACTCGTCCGTGATGGTAGCCGTGGCGGTGGGCACCAGCGGATCGCCGCAGGAGACCTGCAGGGCATCCAGGGTGTAGACGGCCGCAACCTCGCGCTGACGCTCCTGGACAATGGACTCCAGGTCCTCGTCGTAGACTTCCTTCTTCTGATCCGCGACCTCGAGGAAGCGCTTGTAGATGTCGTCGTACTCCTCGGCGGAGAAGGTGTAGCCCAGCTCGGCAAGACGGTGCTTGAGGGCTGCGTGGCCGGAGCGCGCGGAGAGGATGATCTCGGAGCCTGCGGCACCAACGTCCTCGGGGTTGATGATTTCGTAGGTGTCGCGTGCCTTGAGCACGCCGTCCTGGTGGATGCCGGAGCTGTGCGCGAACGCGTTGGCGCCCACGATGGCCTTGTTTGCCTGCACGTTCATGCCGGTGATGCGGCTCACCAGGTGGCTCGAGCGCGTGAGCTCGCGGGTGTTGACGTCGGTGTAGGCGTCAAGCTCGTCACCGTGCATCTTGATGGCCATGACGACTTCCTCGAGCGCGGTGTTGCCGGCGCGCTCGCCCAGGCCGTTGATGGTGCACTCGATCTGCGTTGCGCCGTTCTTGACGCCGGCCAGCGCAAGCGCGGTTGCCATGCCCAGGTCGTTGTGGGTGTGGACGCTGATGGTGACGTTCTCGATGCCGCGGACGTTGTCTGCCAGGCCCTTGATGCGGGCGCCAAAGTCATCCGGCATCTGGTAGCCGGTGGTGTCCGGGATGTTCACCACGGTGGCGCCGGCGTCGACGGCGGCCTGGATCACGCGCTCCAGGAACTTCTGGTCTGCGCGGCCGGCGTCCTCGGCGTAGAACTCCACGTCATCGACGTACTGCTTGGCGTACTTCACGCAGTGGATGGCGCGCTCGACGCACTCGTCCTCGGAGATGCGGAGCTTCTCGCGCAGGTGCTGCGGCGAGACGCCCAGGCCGGTGTGGATGCGCGGGCGCTTGGCGGTCTTCAGCGCCTCGGCCGCGCGGTCGATGTCTTTGTCAACGGCGCGCGTGAGGCCAACCACCACGGCGTCGTCGCCGGCGAGGCGTCCGATCTCCTGCACCGAGCGGAAGTCGCCCGGGGAGGAGATGGGGAAGCCTGCCTCGATGACGTCCACGTGCAGGCGCAGCAGCTGCTGGGCGATGACGAGCTTCTCCTCGGTGTTCATGGACGCGCCGGGCGACTGCTCACCGTCGCGAAGGGTGGTGTCGAAGATGGCGATCTTGCGGGTCATTGCTACCTCCATTGGATATGGACCCAGTGACTGGTACCAGGTTGCCTTGGGATGGTGGCATGACACACGACAAGACCCAGCTGCCGCTGTCCCAAGGCGGGACGCGAACGCAAGCTGGGTCTAATGATACCTGCTGGACCTCGGACCTAGCGTGCGCTCGCGCACGTAAGCTCTAGGCCGAGTAGATCGAGGGCGAGAAGGTCCATGGGCAGCTCCTGGTGATTCATGCGCATGTTCCCTCCCCTCTTGGCCGAGGCTGCTGACTGCAGCCGGTGTTGATTACTGTGGCACAGCGACATGGAACGGACGCCGGAGTTTTGCGAGCGGTAGCCGAACGGAAACATTGCAGGGATACCTCCTGGACAACGTCTCGGCCTGTCTCCACCTCACAGGGGTGTTCGTTCTCAGCACCCCCCAGATCCATCTCCAACATTGCCACATTCAGAAGGCTCCAAAGACATGGGGAAGATCAACCTCTGCATAAAAATGCTCTATCGGACGGCGTTTTCGAAACTTCAGCATAAAAGTGCTCTATCGGACGGTGCTTTCGTTCGCTCACCATCAATCTTTTTACTAAGATTGCATATGTATGCATATTTTTTTAGTAATTGTCTAATTTTTGCATATGCATTTTCGGAATTGATATAGCTTCGTCAACAGCACCGTCCGATAGAGCGCTTTTGTGCAGCGGATGCGATTTTTCTGTCCGATAGAGCACTTTTGTGTATCCAGCCATCTCTACGGCAGACGGACTCAGCACAAGAACGGCACCTAACTTTTGAGTCCCATAGATTTCGATGACAAAATAATCAGAGCAGTGACAAATACTGCAACAATCCAAAGGAGCTATCTCTATCATTCCTGAAGTTTACTCAGGAATTTCAGAACGGGAGTGCGAGGAGAGGCAATGGGCGAGGTTTACGTTGTTACTGGCGGAGGCTCGGGGATTGGCCGCGCGGTGGCAGAGACACTGCCCAAGGAGGCAACCGTTGTCATCACAGGCCGCACGATGGCAAAGCTGCAGCGCACGGCCGACGCACTCAATGCCAATGGCCACCACGTGGTACCTTTCACGTGCGACGTTTCAAATCGCACCGAAGTTCGCTCCCTCGCCCAGCGCACGGCAAAACTAGGCCAAGTCACCAAGGTAATTCACTCAGCAGGCATCTCGGGATCCATGGCAGACGCCGAGAAGATCGTGCGCATCAACGCCCTGGGCACGGTCTATGTGAACCAGGAGTTCTACAAGGTGATGGACGGCGGCGTGATCGTCGACGTGGCCTCCAACTCGGGCTACATGCTGCCTGGCGCGATGGTTCCGCGCCGCGCCTTCCCCCTCGCCCTCACTAACGAGGACGCCTTCGTAAAGCGCCTCGTCCGCCGTGCATCTCTCATGCACAACAAGGACGTAGACCCACAGATGGCCTACATGATCTCGAAGAACTTCGCACGCTGGTACGCTGCAGGCTGCGCCTTCAAGTACATGCGCCGTCGAGGTATCCGCGTGCTCTCAGTAAGTCCTGGCTACGTTGAGACCCCCATGACTGAGAAGGAAAAAGGCAAGGCAACAGATATTCTGCTTTCCTACTCCGGCCCAGGACGTGGCGCCAAGTCCGAAGAACAGACTTTTCTCATCGTGAGCCTCGCCGACGAGCGCTGCGGCTACCTCATGGGCACCGATGTCCTCTGCGATGCCGGCTGTGTAAACGCTGGCTATGGCCTCACCGTGGCAACAAACGAGAAGAAGCATCCCTCCGCAGACGGCCTCTGGTAGCAGTTGCGCCGCCCCTACAGTCCCAGCCCGGCTGCACCCTTCGTGCGGAACAGCTCAATCATCTCGCCCGTAAGGCTGGCGTGGTCGTTCGCGCGCTCCAGCGGAATCTCCTCCGGGGAAAACCAGCGTGCCTCCGCAAGCTCCTGGTGGTCGGTGCGGATGCGCCGGCTCCCGTCCACATGGCACCAGAACCCCATGAGCAGCGTGTCCGAGAAGGGCCAGGGCTGGCTCTTGTAGAAATGCAGGTCGCGCACGCGCAGCCCCACCTCCTCCATGACCTCGCGGCGCACGGTGTCCTCCACTGACTCGCCAATCTCTGTGAACCCGGCGACAAGCGCCCACAGCTTGAGCGCGCGTCCCTGGTAGCGCGTGAGCACGATCCTCTCGCCATCCGTCACGGCGGCAATCACGCCCGGCTGGATTTTGGGGTAGACGATCTTTGCGCAGTTGGGGCACACAATCTCGCGGCTGCGCGGCGCAAGCTCCATGGCGTGTCCGCAGCGCGAGCAGAACCTGTTGTCGCGATACCACGAGGCAAGCTGGGACCCAACAGCCGCGGCAAACGCGAGGTCGGCCGGGCCCACCCCGCGCAGCCACCCCACGCGCTCGTAAGTGAATCCCGCCGGTGTCGCAACCTCATCGTCCAGCGCAAGGAAGAAGTCATCCTCGCCAATGCGGAACGCAAACACGGTGCGCTCCGGCGGTGTGGGATAGTCCACCAAACGCGGCAGCTCGATCATCTCGCCCGAGGAGAACTCGTCCGCGCCGCGCTCGCCTGCAGCCACCACGCGCACAAGCGCCGAGCGGTCGCGGTAGTGCAGCACGTAGCTCTCGGCCTTGGCCTCCTTGGGCTCGAAGTGGTTGTCGTATGCCTTGCCCGTCTCCTGGATCACGCCAGCTCCTCCCCGATGAGACAAAGGGACTGTCCCTTTGTCTCATGTGTGCATTATCCCCACGCGCGCCGACGAATGCCCGTAGCGCGCCAACATATCCGTACAATAGCTATGAGATGCGTTGAAATATCACCACCAAGGCTGCGGAGGCAACCATGGCAGACTACATCCTTGTCACCGAGACCGGCTCCGACATCCACGAGGAGACCGCACGCCGCCACGGCATTGTGGTTGTTCCCATGCACGTGAACTTTGGCGAGGTCTCCCGCGACGACGACTCCTTCCCGCCCGAGGAGCTCTACGAGTACTACAAGACCACGGGCAAGCTGCCACAGACCTCGGGCTGCACACCTGCGGACTTCTCCGCAGCATTCGACCGCATCCACGAGAAGTACCCCACGGCCAAGATCCTCTACCTGTCCTACTCCGCGGCGACCACGGTCTCCTACCGCAGCGCGCACCTCGCCGCAGAGGGCCGCGACTACGTGACCATGATGGACACTAAGTCCGTCTCCTGCGCGCTGCGCCTGGTGGTCACCAACGTCGCCCGCATGATGGAGGTCAACCCCGACGCCACGGAAGACGAGGTCAAGGCATTTGTCGAGAGCCAGGTTCGCCGCATCCGCTTTGCCTTCATCCCCGGTGACCTCGAGTACCTGCGCGCGGGCGGTCGCCTCTCCAACGCTGCATTTCTCGGCGCGACGCTCCTGCGCATCAAGCCCACGGTCGAGGTGCTCGACGGCAAGCTCGTGGCTACCAAGAAGCGCCGCGGCGCCATGGTCAAGTGCGTGGGCCAGCTCGTCGAGGAGTTCGTGACCCGCGAGCCCATGGACCTCTCGCGCGTGAACCTCACGTATACGGTGGGCAACGCGCCCGACCCCATCATCCGCGCGCTGGTCGAGAAGATTCTGCGCGACCACGGCGCACAGGAGATCGAGTGGGTCAAGTCCGGCTGCGTGATTGCAAGCCACTCCGGCCCAGGTGCCTTTGGCATTGCGGCGGTAGCTGCCGAGTAGAACCAGCGCACGGGGACCGCGAAGCCCCCGCGTCTCCGCACGCCGCTCACGCCCGCTGTGCCGTGGCCCTTCTCAGCAGCATGGGCCCAAGCTCGCTCGCGAGCACGCCGAGAAACACCAGCGAGAACCCCAGGACCAGCTGGGGTGTGAGCTGCTCGTGGTAGAAGATCACGCTCGCGATGACCGCAAACACGCTCTCAAGCGAGAGGAGCAGCGCAGACTGAGCCGGCGGCACAACGGTCTGTCCCACGTTCTGGATGAGCGTTGTCACGCAGGACGAGAGAATCACCAGGTAGGCAAGGGAAAACCAGAACGAGGTGCCAAGCCCGGATAGCGCCGGTGCCTGCTCGCCCAGAACCAGCGAGAACACGGCGCAGGTCAAAGACATGAAGCCCAGCTGCACCACAGAGATGGTGGTCATGTCGTGCGAGCTGGAGAGCCTGTCGACAAACACAATCTGGATGGCAAAGAGCACCGCCGAGAGGAGCGTGAGCCACTCGCCAGTCCCCAACGACGGGCGCATGTCGTCCCCCAGTGAGATGAGCGCGATTCCCACAATGCTCAGCAGCGCCGCCACCAAGCTTGACGCACCCGGACGTCTGCGAACGACCACCCAGTTGATAAACGGCACCAACACGCAATAGGTTGCAGTGAGAAAGGCACTTCTCCCCGGCGTCGTGTAGGCAAGACCGAGGTTCTGGACGGCAAACCCCGCGCCATACAGCACGCCCAGGATTCCCCCCGCAAGAACATGGCTCCAATCAAAGTTGTCACGCAGACGCTTCCAGAAGATAACCGCCATGAGCACAGTAGCAATAAAGAAGCGAACGGCCATGAGCCAGCATGCGGGAGCAACGTCCAGAGTGTCTTTGATGATGACAAACGATGCGCCCCAGATGACGGCACAGGAAAGCATCCCGATCTTCCATGCCCACATGGGAGCGGTTCGTATGTCACGCGTGTTTGGCATGCGGGCGATTATACGACCCGAGAACGGTCTCACATAGCGAGCGCAGGGATTTTTCTCGCGCTCGTCTCCGCAGCCCCGTGCATGCCGTAAACTTGAAAGCGCTGGAGGATTTCCGGCACCAGAGCTCTAACCGGCATGGCCGGCAACGATCGCGTCGGTGCAAGGGGCATCGGCGAGGGAGTTCGGAGAGGAGAACACATGCAGTATTCGGCAGAAGTGGAGCGCATGTGCCCGGTTGCCAAGGGTGCATACCACGGACCGGCGCCCATCCCCGAGGAGGGCAAGTGGGTTCAGGCCAAGGAGATCACTGACATCTCCGGCTACACCCACGGTGTTGGTTGGTGCGCCCCGCAGCAGGGTGCCTGCAAGCTCAGCCTCAACGTCAAGAACGGCGTTATCGAGGAGTGCCTCATCGAGACCATCGGCTGCTCGGGCATGACCCACTCCGCCGCCATGGCCGCCGAGATTCTCCCCAAGAAGACCATCCTCGAGGCCCTGAACACCGACCTCGTGTGCGACGCCATCAACGTCGCCATGCGTGAGCTGTTCCTGCAGATCGTCTACGGCCGCAGCCAGACCGCCTTCTCCGAGGACGGCCTGCCCATCGGCACCGGCCTTGACGACCTCGGCAAGGGCCTGCGCTCCATGGTGGGCACCATGTACGGCACCGCAGCCAAGGGCGCGCGCTACCTCGAGCTCACCCAGGGCTACGTCACCCGCATGGCCATCAACAAGAACGACGAGATCGTGGGCTTTGAGTTCCTCAACCTCGGCAAGTTCACCGACGCGGTCAAGGCTGGCGTCGATCCCGCAGAGGCCGTCCAGAAGGCCATGGGCCACTACGGCCAGTGGGATCAGGCTGTGAAGTTCATCGATCCTCGTACCGACGAGGAGACCCACAGCACCGAGTCCACGTTCCCCGTCCACGAGTAACTCCGAGTAGAGAGAAGGAGGTACAGCACATGGCCATCACGTTCGAAGGCTACGAGCGCCGCATCGCCCAGATCAACAAGGCGTGCGAGCAGTACGGCATCAAGGACCTCGAGGAGGCCCTCAAGCTCTGCACCGACCGTGGCTTCAACCCCTATGACATCACCACCGGCATCCAGTCCATCGCGTTCGAGAACGCAAAGTGGGCCTACACCCTGGGCTGCGCCATCGCGCTGAAGAAGGCCGAGAAGGGCGAGGTCACCACGGCCTCCGAGGCTGCCGCCGCCATCGGCGAGGGCCTGCAGGCCTTCTGCGTCCCCGGCTCCGTCGCCGACGACCGCAAGGTCGGCCTTGGCCACGGCAACCTCGGCGCCATGCTGCTGAGCGAGGAGTCCAAGTGCTTCGCGTTCCTGGCCGGCCACGAGTCCTTCGCCGCCGCCGAAGGCGCCATCGGCATCGTCCGCAACGCCAACAAGGCACGCAAGACCCCGCTGCGCGTCATCCTGAAC
>ENA-OUOW01001679-OUOW01001679.1-human-gut-metagenome-genome-assembly--contig:-NODE-1679-length-14211-cov-19.979585_pt1 | contig 14211 bp, 14 predicted proteins | sample MGYA00237938_ERZ548769 | MGnify/ENA primary metagenome ERZ548769 (study PRJEB26490, sample SAMN05356870) | human gut metagenome | biome: terrestrial biome; feature: human-associated habitat... | reverse complement strand
ATCTGCCTTGCTTTGTTGCGTGTTTCCACGCAGATTGTCAAGGAACAAAGCGCACAAAATAAAGCGTCTGCGTGTCGTTGGGATTGACCACAACAGTCTGCGTGCGCGTATTCTCGTCGATGGTGTAACCGGAGATAGATTTTTCCTCTGTCACCACCAGTGTGCCGGTGACGCCCTTGAGGATGATCTGCCCGTTCTCATCCGTGTAGTACAGACCGTTGGAGCTGATTTTTCCGTTTTCGTCGGGGACGAACTCGCCGGTAGCCGTAGTGATTTTGAAGGTAACGCCCTCCAGCGGCGTCTTGCGGTCCAGAGAGGACAGCTTGTTGATGATGAGCGCGCCCTGTCGCTCATTCCAGAAGGTCAGCCGCTGGGGAGACTGGCTCTGGTCGATCTTAATGCTCTGCGGTGTCCCGTCCAACACGAATCCATCCACAGATTTAACCTCTTTTGCGGTAACAGTCATGCCGTCGGTCAGACCCTCAATGACGATCTGGCCTGCAGCGTCGGTGGTATAGTAGCCGTTGTTGGGGCCAACTACCGCACCGGAGGAGTCTGTCACAAGGAACTGTACCCCGGCCAGCGGCTCATTTTTCGTGCCGGAAATGTATTTCTGGAGAATCAATGTTGTAGTGGGTTTGTTGTAAAAGGTCAGCGTCTGCGTGTCGTTGGGGTTGACTACCACGGTCTGTGTGCGGGTAGCTTCGTCAATGGTGAACCCCGGAATCGTCTTGGTTTCCGTCGCTACCACGGTGCCGACGATGCCGGAGATGCGGATCTCACCGGATTTATTGGTGTAATAAATGCCGTTGCTGGACAGTTCGCCGTTGGCATCCGGGACAAAGCTGCCGTCTGCATAGGTGATCTTAAACTCTACGCCCTCCAGCGGCTCCTTGTTGGGACCAGAGCTGACCTTGCGGATGATGAGATTACCGGCAGGCTGGTTCAGAAACTGCAGATGCGCCGTTTCGCCGCTCTTGATGAGTGCGTGCTGGGGGCTGTCATCCAGCAGGTAGCCCGTTTTTGCTCTGACTTCACGGGCAATGACCGTCATGCCGGGTTCCAGACCATCCACCAGAATTTCGCCCACGGCATTGGTGGCGAAGCGGCCGTTGTCATTGCCGAGATAATGGCCGCTGCTGTCGGTCAGCAGGAACTCTACGCCAGAGAGCGGTTCGTGCTTGTTGTCATCGCTCAGTTTAGTAATCAAGAGCGATCCCAGCGGGGCATTGCCGAAACGGAGCGTCACCACATCCTGATCCTCGCCGGAGATCCACACCGTCTGGGGTTCGCGGTCGATGATGTGATTTCCGTCGCTCTCGAGTTCCTGACAGACATAAGTGCCTTTTTTAAGGTTTGTCACGGTGAATGCCCCGTTGGGGCCGGTCAGATAGGTCCCGATGACTGTACCGCCAGTACCGGAAGTGCCGCCGCCTAAATATCTCAGTTCAAAGCGGCAGCCCTCCAGACCTTTTCCGGTTTTGGAGTCATATTTGTACACGACGAGGGCACTGTGAGGAACATTGTCCACGGTCACGGTCTTAGAGGTATTGGCTTCCAGATAGAACTCGGTGACCCCGCTGCCCTGAATGCCGAAGCCCTTGGGAGCGGACTCCTCCACCAGCTTGTACCAGCCACGGTTTACGTCGGTGAGCGTGATTTTACCATCGGAGGCCGTTGTGAACACGCCGAGGTCGTTGATCTCGCCGGTGGTGGTATTGTCCGAGCCGTAATAGATGTGAAATTTGGCATTGAAGAGAGGATCGCCGGTGACGCTGTTCCGCTTCAGGATCGTCAGGGAGGGCTTGACCGCGTTGAAGAAGGTCACCGTTCTGGTGCAGCCTGCTTCCAGATAGACCTCCTGGGGGATCTCAGAGAGAATGACATGGGAAGGCACATTTTTCTCCGTGACCTTGTAGCTGCCCACAGGGATATTCGACAAGAAGATGCGCCCCGCACCGTCCGTGGTAGCGCTGGTGGAGTAGCTGCCGTCGATCTGCTCAATGAGATAGGTGACACCATCGATAGGCTCCCCGGTGGCAATGTTTTTCTTCAAAATCTCCAGACCGGGCTTCTGGTAATCCTGAAAGCGCACCTCAGAGGTTTTGCCGGGTCGGAGCGCTACGGTCTGCTCGGTGTGAGACAACACATACGGCTCCGGCACGGATTCCTCCCGGACGACATACACATCAGCAGGCATATCCGAAAGAGTTGCGGAACCGTCCGAGCCGGTGGTGACGGAGGTGGAATAGCTGCCGGTCACGGATTTGATGGACAGCACCGTGCCGGGGATCGGCGCACCGGTCTGTGCATCGGTCTTGACGATCTTCATATCGGGCTTTTCGTAGTTGATCGCCGCAACGGTGTATTCGCGGTCACCCTCGGTTACATCTACGTACACGCTCTTCGGCGTGGGATCAACACAGAAGCCGTCCGGTGCAGAGGTTTCCACGAAGCTCCAAAGGCCGGTGGCGGCGTTCTCAACATAGATCTCACCCTGCGCATTGGTAATGTCGCTGCCGACGATCTGCCCGTTGAAATAGATGCTGAAACGTGCACCGGCGAGGCCGGTTGTGGTTCCACCGGCGGTTTTCTTCAGCACGATCTTGCCTGTGCCGCCCGTAGGCTGCTCGGGCTGGTCAGGCGCAGGCTCGCCCGTTACGAGCTTGCGGGGGCCATAGTAGTTGAAGAATGACTGATTTTTGCGGTTGCTCGAGATCGCAAAAACCGCCCACTTTGCACTCTCATCCTCTACGATGGATGCGCGGATGCCCCGTGCGTCGTACTCTTCAATCTGACGCTGAAACTCAGCATCCTCAGCCGCTTTTTTGGCAAGAAGGTCGTCAATAAGGCTCAGGTACAGCTCGTAGGTGTCTGCGTTGGCGTAACCGCCTGCGTCACCGTCTCCGCCGGGCTCGCCCTTGTAGGACTGGTTTTCCCACACATACGTCTGCACGGCCATAAAAAGCTGGCCAACGTTGGAATCCTTGCAGTCGTTGAGGTAGGTCATCATCCACTTGACGTTTTCGACGGTCATAGCGTCCATCTCGCTGAGACCGCTGTTCGTGAGTGCCGACTGCAATACGGCATCCGCGTCCGCGCCGGAGCCAGATGTCCACGAATATGAATCGAGGAACGATTTTGTGGCGTAGTGATAGCCGAGGCCGCTGTCCATGCAGTACACGAGCTTACCGTCTGCCAGCGGCGGACGGTAGCTGTACGGGGTACCGTTGGCCAACAGGCGTGTACTCCAATATGCCTGATTAGTCGTGATTTGAATGCCAGAGCCGGTCTTAGCCGCGGCAAAGGCCGAAGTCGGCAGCAGGCTCAAGATCGTCACCAGCGTTAAAAGCAGTGACAACAGTCGTTTTTTCATAGGTTTCATAATTTCTCCTTTCTCAAGAGAGGCAACAAAAAGAGCAGGCCGTTAAGGTCTGCTCTTTCCTGATAGTTGATATTTGCTTGTTCGCGGGCGTATCCACCCGGGTAACTTCACAGCCGTCCAGCAGGAAGACCTGCACACAGTACCAGCAGTCGAAGCCGTCCTTGTCAATACCGCGTGCCAGCCCGACGCCGATCTCGCCGTAGCGGGCGCTTGTCATGTTGTCCGCATGGGCCTTGGAGTTGGACCACAGCTCGACCACCGCTTCAGAGAGCGTTTTGTGCTGCTGCTCAAGATACAGCTCCGAGATGTTGTGAAGGTTTTCGCCGGTGTATTTGCTGTCGGTGACGGTGTTGCTCTTGCGCCCATCCGGGCGGGTGTGGGAGTAGACGCCGCTCGCGGCGATCTCATCGGCGCGCACCTGCGCCGCCTGCGTGAGCTTATCGTTGACACGCAGCGCAGCAACACCTTTTGCGCGCCGCAGCGCATTGGTGCGGTCCACGATATCCTGCTTTGCGACGGCAACTTCATCAGCAGGCGTCGTGACCTCCGGCTGTGAAGCAGGTTCGCTGGTCCCCGCTTTCACCGGCGCTTCGCCGGTGTAGGGCTTGTCCGATTCAATTTGAACACATTTGGTATCGCCGTCCCAGTAAACCTCGAATCCTACCGTCTTGCCGACATCGCGCAGCATGACGTAGTTGTTGCCGTTGATGTTGTACGCCGTCAGACGGACTTCTTTACCGTCCACAAGGATGCGGTTGGTCGACAGTGTCACTTTCAGCGATCCCACTGCCCGCGCCGCGGGAGAACTTAGGGTAAGCCCCAGCACAAGACCGCAGAGGATAAGTCCGATGTTTTTCATTCTGTTCATACGCTGCCTCCTTTTTAATATGTGGAGACATGGTATCGCAGAAAATAATGCATGTCAAAAAACTGGGAACCATTTCTGCTTTGATCATTTCTGTCGTGCCTGCACACACCAGCGATAGTCCGGCTGATTCATCACACAGGTGACGAGTGTAATGATATTTTCGGTGCTGTCGTTCAGAACGCTGGTATCATCCGCGCCGATTTTGGCAACGGAATAGACCTCGTAGCTGCGTTCGCCGAGTTTCGTCGTCAGCTTGATCGTATCGCCAACATTGAGTGTGTGGATCTTGCCGAAGTGGTTATTAACGCCACGGTTATGTCCGGCAATCGCTGCGTTTCCATCCCAAATCGAGGTGTTGGTAAAGTGGCCGGCTCCTTTGACAAGCGCCGCGCTGTCCGTCCCCTGATACACCCTGACCGTCAGGCCAATGGACGGGATATTCAGCGTTCCAAGATAGCCGCCGCTGTAATAGAGGTCACTGGTAACAGCCGTGTACTTACTCGTCCCCGCTGTGCCAACATCGACACTTGTTCCTCCCGCAGCAGCGGGCGGCATCACCGTTGCACCGCCGCCGCTGCTGATATTTCCGTCTGATACTGCATCACCCACAAGATTCGGCGTCAGCAGCTCTCCTGCGTTCAGCGTGTAAGATGTCGGTGAACCAAACACAGGCGGAATATAGGCCGCGTTTTTGCTGCGGTCAATATTCGTCGGTTCTCTGGACACATAGATCGTCTCAACAGACGTTGGCTTTCCGAATTCACCTGCATCCGCTCCGTCAAAGCTGTATTCCAACGCCGAAACAGGCATAGAAAAAGCCGCCAGCGCGCAGCTGACAGCAAGCAGCACCGTGATGTACTTTTTCATTTACTCATAACCTCTTTTCTTATTAAGGTAGTGCTTGTACCCCTTATAACCGGCATAGCCGCAGCCGCCCAGCGCCAGCACACCGAGCGGTGCCAGAACCCACATCCAGTTGAAGCTGCCGGTTTTAGGAAGGACCTCCGCTCTGCCGGTGCTGGAGAAAATTGCGGTGTAGATCACCGTGTCGCAGCTTGTACGGGTAACATCGCCCTTATAGTCCGCCGTGACGGTGTAGCCGGTGGCATATTTGCTGGTAGCGGTCCCCGAATAGCTCGCCATGGCAGTATAACGAATCGGAATATCATAGCCGTCCGTAGGATCGGTGGCGGCCTCCTCCCAGCTCACATCCGCGAGTGTCAGGGTACGGCCATTTTCATTCACAGTCTTGGGGATCAGGGAAACATCGGCGTCGGAGAGGTTGGGATAGGTACGCTCCGCCGTCACCGTGCGGCTGCTGGTGCTGTAGCCCGCTGCCTCTACCTGAATGGTAGTGTGGTCAAGGGAAAGGATACCCTCATAGCCATCCTCGGTTTTAACCTCCAGCTTCGGCTCCAGCATCTTCAAAATCTCAGCCATATCCTTTGTTTTGCTGTCCAACGTGACCACCTCGATATGCTCCCGCGTATCCGTTTCCGTCTGGTCGTTTTTCAGCATGTCGAGGAGCGTATAGGTGCGGCCCTCACGCTCAAAATCAGCGGTGGGAATTGTGGAAGGATCGTCCTTTGCGGTCAGATAGTAGACCTTCTCCAGATGATAGACGCCATTTTCCTCGCTGGTTCTGACCTCAGCAGGATAAGCCGATACGCTCGGAGGCATATCGGCGGCGGAGATCAGCGCAGATGCCGGATCGGCGTCCTGCTCGGATTCCGCGGCCAGCACCGCGCCACTCGTGCTGCACAGCGTCAATGTCATGCACAATAAAAAAGCAAGTTTCTTTTTCACACTCTTTACCTCTTTTCTCAGCGGACAGTCCGGTTCTGCTCCGGCTGCTTGCGCTCCTGCGGCGAGATCTCCCGCTGAATGTCTTTTTGCAGCCTACGGAAATACTTTTGCAGGCTGTCCACCACACTGCGGCGATCCTGCGCCTCCATGCCGTCAAACGCCTGTCCCACGCGGCTCACATTCGGCTGCGGCACATCAATGCTGAAATTGCGGCAGAGCATATAGCTGACACACTCTGCATCCATCGCGCAGTCCTCGCGGGAATAGTAGGGATAGCGCCCGCGGTCATGAATACCGGCGTGGACGATCTCGCGAGCCAGCGCCGCGAAAGTTTTGCTGTCGCTTAGGCGGGTAGAAACGGTAATGCGCTGCGCCTTGGGGTCATAGAAAGCATCTTGGTACATTGCAGCGTCGGTCACGACGGGGACGCCCGCGCTGTCCAACAGACGGCTCAGTGCCGCCTCCATCTCCGGCGTGTTGTCGCGGAGCGTCAGCGGCGCAGGCACAGCCTTGCCGTGGGTCTGCGTCACATCAAAAACACGACCGATCTTATAGCCGTGATACTGCCGCCCGTCTTTCACATAGGGATCGGACACATGAATTTTCAAACCGGTCTCCTCACGATTCACGCTGCGGCCCAGCCGTCCCCAATTCTCCAGACTATTGATATAAGTAATGTCAGGGTTCTGTGCCATCGCCAACATGACGTTGGCGGCGCTGTACTGCGGATTGATCGCCTGCGTATCCAGATAGCGCAGATAGGCGTTCGGCTCACTGGTAACGCGCATCACAGCATCGTCAGAAAGCTGCCGCAGCTCTTCACGTTCTGCCGTTTTCTTCGCTTTCCAGTCCTCGTCACGCTGCTGCTTTTGCTGGATCAAATCGTCTAATTTTGCCATAATTCTCTCCTTTACTCTTATTCCCGCGTGGGCACGGCTTTTTTAATAGTCTCCCGCACGGTGTCCTTTGCGGGCGCGGTGTCATCCCGTTCCGCCGCAGCTTGCAGAGCCATCAGGCGGCTACGGACGGAGGGGCGCTCATCAGGCTTCTCCATAGTCGCTTCCATAGACGCTCTCGCACCAGTCCCGCGCTCCTTCAAGCTGCTCTCGGACGGAGCGCGGGCGTTCTCTTTTTTTACGGCAGCGTCCTCCCTCACCGGTGCGGGGTAGCCCATGCGCTCAAAAATGCGATTGATCTGCTTGGCATCCCTGGCTTTTGCCATAATTTCTACCGTACCGGTCTTTTCTACCTTATTGACGATGGGGTAAAACAGCACGCCATAACGCTTAGCCTCCATCTGAAAGCCCTTTAGGTCTTCGCGCTTTACAGAAAAAATCGTCAATTCCTCACCATCGTGAATGAGGCGCTTGAGATTGGTCTTACCGGAGAGCTTCTGGTTGTCGTTGGCAAGAGCGATCAACAGGGCGGCAAGATTCTTCGCCCCCAGCCCTGCCAACTTGACCGCACTCTCGGTGATCTGGATGCCCTCACGCACCATCAGGTCAGCGGTTTCACCGCTGGTACTCATGCTCATGTTCCTCCTTTTTTAGATTCTCCTGCCGTTCAGCCTGCGCCTCCCGGCATTGCTGGGATACCCTCGGAATGTCCGATTGTATTCTGCGGCACAGGCGCAGCTCCCTGCGTTTTTCCCGCAGGGCGGCAGTCTGCTGTTCGATTTCCACGCTGTACCGTGCTTGCGTTTCTTCATCTTTTGCATTCCTCCTTTCCCGATAAAGTGGTTTTCTCTGTTCCTTCAACAAGCGAATATCCCACTCCAGCACGCGGATACGCCGCTCCAACTCCACTTCGGTGGTAATTCCGCTTGATAAAAGGTATTTGAATTGCTGCTCATACCGCTCCAAATGAATGACCTCCCGTTTAACGGAGAAGGGCATCTTAGGCGGCAGCTTTTTCCGTCTGCCTCCACGCAGCAGATAGAGGTAGCGGAGGTATAGTGCGTAAAATCCTGTAATTTTCTTTTTTCGGGCGGTATTCAACTTGCCCTTCACACGATAGCGCTTGACCGTATAGACGGTACGGATAACAACAGGCGCGGCCATACCGCCGCGCCGCCGCCCGGAAAGCCGCCGCAAAATATCTGCTTCGGTATAACCCTCGCCCAAACTGTCCAACCGAATTGCCCGCTTCGCTCCGGGTGGTTTGACCGTGGTGTATTTTCGGTTGGGGCCACGGCGCACCTCATAGCCGTTTTTTCGCAGCAGCATAAGGAACGAATCGTAGGTATAAGCTCGCTGAATGATCGCGTCAATGTCGGCGCGGATCACACCGCGCACGGTGGGCTTGCCGACCTGCTCCGCTTTCCATTCAGCATAGTGCTTGCCCTTGCCCCGCGGCGCAATGACGGATAAATTGTTCTCTCTGCACAGCTCGTCCGAAGTTCCGCGCACGTCGTTGTAGTAGCTCTCCGGGCTGGAGTGGTACTTGTGGCCGTCTATGCGGGACACAGAATTGGCGATGATGTGATTATGCGGATGGGCTTTGTCCAGATGCGTCCCAACAACGACCTCAAAGTCCTCGCCGAACAGTCGCCGCGCAAACTCACATCCGATCTCATGTGCCTGCTCCGGCGTGACCTCTCCGGGCACAAAGGACTGAATAAAGTGATAGCCGAGGACGCCGCCCGTCTTGCAAAACTTCTCCTTGGTCCTACGCATGGCGGCAAACGCGGTTTCCGCTGATTTACAGTTCAACGCACTTACGAAGCGGACGGAATTTGTTTTTTGTAAATCGGCTGCGTAATTGATTTTCTCGCCCAGCTCCGTCTTGTCCCCATTGATGGCATACTTTACGCGGTCATCCAGCCTTGCGTGGATGGCAAATACTTTCGTGTACGCCATATCAAAGCTGCTCCGCGATGGCCCAAATCGTCTCCTGCGCCGCTGCGATCACAGCAATTTCCTCCTTCGCAGCAAAACCGCGGGCATTGACCGCGCGGGCGATCTGATTGATGTTGTTGCCAATGGCGGCAAGCTGACGCCGGATCTCAGCGTATTCATCAGGCGGACGCGGGCGCAGATTCACGCCCATGATGAGGGTGCGGATGAACGGTTCTTTTTTTAGGCCAGCCGCTTTCGCCTGCTGACACAGGTGAGCATACTCCGCAGCGTTTAGGCGGAGGGTCATGGTTTTTGCGTTTTCGCGCATGGTTGTCTCCTTCCTTAAAAAATAATGCGTCTCCGTTCGAGACGCACTTTGATAAGTGATTTTTTGTGTTCTTTGCAAAGTTGACAGGAAAAATCATTGCATAATATCTTATTTCTGATATAATAATATCAGAAACATTAGGAGGTCATTGTTATGAACTTGAAGCCCTCTACTGCACTTCGGAACGAATATCAACAAGTGGCAACACTGGCAAAGGCATCTGGCGAACCGATCATTATTACCAACAAAGGTGAGGCCGATTTGGTTCTGTTGAGCATGGAAGCCTTTGAAGAGCGAGAAAAAATGTTAGATCACCGCGCGAGTATTCTCGAAGCTGAATTTTCTCGATTGGCCGGCGCTCCCACTTACAGCATTGAGGAAGTGCGCAGCCGTTTGAAGGAGAAATACGAAAATGCCTAAGTATCAGGTAGATATTTTACTTGCTGCATGGCAGGATATTGACAGAATTTCAGATTTTCATCTGAAAATGGTTGGCGCTGCTTCCGCAGAAAAAATCACAGATCATATCCTGGATACGTTGGCAAAACTCGCTTCGTTTCCCTATATGGGTGCACAGCATCCCGACCCCGAACTGGCCCGACTGGAGTATCGCAAGGTCATTTGTGGAGATTATGTCTGCGTATACAAAGTGATTGAAAAACGTGTTTACGTTTATCGTATCGTGAACGGTAAAACAGATTATCCACGCTTGTTGAAGTAGTAATCGGTACTGGAATCAAAAGTCCGATTACAGGCGCTTAATCTTTTGTATCAAATATTTCATCTTACATTCTATCAGTAAATACGCTCCAAATTAAATGGGTGATATATGACCTACTTTCTACATACAAATTAGGAGGTCTCTTTCTATGTGTCTGCTTTCTTTTATCAAATCCCGTTTTGCTGAGAAACGCACAGAATATAGCTTAATGGATACTTTCGGGTGCCCAGAGTGTCCGCCTCAAAATTGTCCAACCTTTCTGGAACGAGATGTTCATCAGAAATTTCAAAATGCAATTAGGAGTTACAATATCGTTGTCGTATATGGTGAATCCCGTCAAGGAAAGACCTGGACAATTGAACGCTATTGCCCCGCGCAATTACGTATTGGATGCAACGCATCAATGACTGTAGAGCAGCTAAAAAAAGAAATGCTAAATGTCGTAGGGCTTGACGTACATACCATTGAGCATTCAATAACCGAAGAATACACTAACGGTTACGCTACATCTGGCTCAATCAGTTCTGAAATGCTATTTTCTGCAGGCATGGACACGAATTCATCTTCCGCACATCGTGAAACGCTCACAACAACTTATGACTCCGTTGATCTTACAAAAAACAAAGATTTTCTGGATGCAATCAAAGAGAAGTCCTCTGGAAAATATTATGTTTTCGATAATTTTCATTATCTTTCTCCTGCTACCCAACAACAATTCTGTTCTCTTCTGAAAGAATTTAATTATCAAGGTATCAAGATTATTATTGTCGGCGTCTGGAAAGACGCATCACGAATTACCGCTTTGGCACCCGACTTACTCAATCGATGTGCTCACATTGATATTGGAACTTGGTCACCCAAAGAATTAGAGACCGTTTCTGTGCGTGGCAGTCACGCGCTAAACGTAGAAATTGACTCTGCGGCTATAGAAATGTTTATTCGCTGTGCAGCAAATAATATTGGAATTTTCAAGGACTTTTTACAAAAATATTGTCAAGAATTCGACGTTTTTCAAACGCAGGTTTCAAAGAAAGTTCTATCCAATACACAATCAACAGCAAAAGTTGCAGAAGAGGTAATTGCCGAAGCATTTACACCACTCCATGATCGCGTTATTAATCTAGCCCTTCCACAGCGAGATCGAAAGGGTTCCAAACGCATGAGGCTCAAAATTATTATCGCCATTCTTCAATTGATTATTGAAGATGCTGACTCCAGTTCTCAAGCTGGAATTCATTTGAATATTATAAAAAGCAAATTGGATACCCTCTGTAGCGAGTGGAAAGAAGATCAAATCGGAATTAGCAATTTAACTCAGGAACTTGGTTTGCTTCACTTACGAGAGGAAAACAGAGAAACCGGAACAAATTTTATTCCTCTGTTCTACTTTGACAAAGCAAACAAAAAGCTACTTGTCTTGGAACCAACAATATACGTCGTCAAAGAATACAATGATTCCTTACTTTCTGACATCGTTGATGAGCTAACCGAAAACGTGAAAGGTGAACTTAGGATGAAGCAGGAAAAAATTTCCCTAACCTGAGGAAAACATCTGAATTTGCCGCTGAACAGCGTTTAGGCAGAGTATTATAATCTTTGTGTTCTCCTGCATAGCAATGTCCTTCGTTTGAGATATCCGGCACAGAAGGTATCTGCATATTATCTTACATTTTTCAATTTTTTCGTTCCATTGAAATGTAGCACGATAATACTATGAAGTTTTCAATAGAGAGTGTCAAACGAGATTGCTGTTTGAAGGAAACCACATTCAGTCCGCCTACTCATCAGGAAGAGAGGAAAAGGCGATCACCGAGAATAAGCCTTTTGCGCTGACCGGTGATTCTTTCCCGAAGATCATCGTGCGTCATGACATTCGTAAGCGTTGGTATGATGACAATGGCATTCTCAATATCAGCGTCATCGATTTTCTACTGGACGACACTCTTGTCTAAAACGGCTAAAAGGGAGTCTCTTCGGAGGCTCCCTTTTACTTTACGCGTTCGAGCAGTGGCTCAGGGGTCTTAGGGGGCTTTGCCCCTTAACAAGCGCATTTTGATGTCAAAATGCTATGCTTGCAACTGCAAAGCAGCCGCAGGCCGCTTGCAGTCCTTTACCAGCCGAAAAACAAATCATTCAGCATATTGATGTGTTTACATGGTTTTGTTAAAATGAAAATGCTAGTTGCTATAGGAGATAAAAATATGTCAATTATTGATGATGCCACAGCCTTAGTTTCTGAAGGAGCCATTCATGATGCCAATTCAGATTTGCTATTTGATGTCATGGGCGCTATCCGCGGCGATGTTACTTCCGTCGCAAGAATCATATACAAGTTCACCCAAAATACTGCTCTTTTGCGAGAAAGCCTTTTCTGGTCAAAATTAAGGCAGTATCTTAATGGTGTATTTGTTTCCGACAATGATCGCGCCAATCTTTGCGCCAAGCTCGTGGAAAATGGTTCCAGTTCCGAAAATTCCAAGCGTCTCCTCGAGTGTATAGACCGCGCTGAAACAAGTCAGAAAATTCAGTATCTCATAAATGCTACTCGCTGCTTTTTAGCAGACTTTATTGATCGTACTACATTTTTTAGGATTTGCCGCGCTATAACCAACACAATCGATGAAGATCTTTTGTTCGTCCGCGAGCACTTGAACCCTGCCGGAAACATGGAATATACTGATTCTATTCAAGGCCTACTTGTTTCCGGACTCGTTACATTCAGTGTTATCGGCGGGGACACAACGCTATATGCGTTCACTCCTCTCGCCGAAAGTGTAGACAGGTTTGCAATCAGTTACAACGATATCGAACGCTATCCAAATCCCACTGAGAATAGATTGATCTCTGCCCCCAACCTTGAAATTCCAACCGCAACCGATGATGAGGTGCAGGAAATGTATGATGGTATATTTGGGGAAGGACACCCGCCTACAGTTCGTGTTGAAATACCCATCGAAGATTTCTAAATGGTCTCTCTTTCTTATAAATCAGCGCGCTCCGCCGTTGGTTCTTACTCTGCCGCAAATCCCTTTCATAAGCTGGAGCTGGTCGTTGTAGTCCTTTCCGCTGCGGGGTGGATTGTCGATGGCCTCATACTCGGAAAGTTCTTTTTGAATAGCTGCGGACGCCGCCCGCCCCGGCTCATCGTTGTCCAGACACAGCACGATTCGCTCCACGCAGGGGTTGTCCTTTAGGTATTGCTCCAACGCCGCGGGGAATCGAATCGAACCGTCTTTCCGTGGCTGATAGATGCCGGAGAGGGAAAGCGTATTTGCGGCGCGCCAGTCCTGCCCGCGCAGCTTCAGCAGCGTCAGATAAGAGAGTGCATCGATGGCCGCTTCGAACACGCAGAGCGTTTTACCACCGGCGCAGCGAGGCACGGCAAAGGAAAACCGTTTGTCGCTGCCAGGGGCTTCACCGGCAAAGGTGCTATCCGAAAGCGTCCCGCGCAGCGCGCCATAGGCGGGCTTGTTGTTTCTGTAGCCCACAAATACGCAATTATGATGTACAGCGTCCTCGTAAAGCTGGCCATGTTTGATACAGTGGTTGATGATCTCCGCATCAATGCCACGGCTTCGCAGATACGAAAAAACACGCCGGTTATCGGCGTGTTTAGGTGGAAGAACGAATTCAGTTTTAGGCGGTGCGAGCAGCCTCGGTGTAGGCTGCACTTGGGGCAAATCTCCGAGAATACGCTGCACGGCGTCCAAAAAGGGGATGCCCTCCACCTTCGTCAGATAGTCCAGCGCATTTGTGCCGCCGATGTTCTGCGACCACCAGCACCATTTGCCGTTGGAAATTTTAAGGCTGTCGTGGGTACGGGTGGCGTAGGTGCTGCCGCCGATATGCACCAGCTCCTCCGGCTCAGATCGCCGCAGGTAAGTCAGAAGGTCCATCTCACGGGCGGCGGCGATCTGATTCTTTGTCATATAAGGCATGGGGGCTCACCTCCTACGGATATGAAAAAGCCGGTCCCATTATAAAATAAAACCGGTTTTCTATGATTCAATATCAACATCTTCCGTAATCTTTTACGGCATATATTTCACACATATTACCTTGCCAGCCCCGCCCGCATCCGGTGGGCGTAATTGGCAACGCTGTATCGTTTCATATAGGCATTTTCGCTTGGGGCCGGACTGTCAAAGTCCAGCCCCTCCATACGGGGATCGTCGGTGCCGTTCAGCACCGCCTCCACCGGGATCACGCGAAGCCTGCCGGAGCATTTCAGCTCGCCGCCAAATACGCCAGCGGCACAGTGAAAGC